>Ga0209367_1003320_pt1 | contig 21853 bp, 10 predicted proteins | sample WorMetLIZISLAND2_FD_187412 | JGI IMG/M metagenome (GOLD analysis project Ga0209367, IMG submission 187412) | Marine gutless worms symbiont microbial communities from Max Planck institute for Marine Microbiology, Germany - Olavius geniculatus... ...
ACCACCGAACGCGTGCCAATTGATTAGAGTACCAGAATACAAGCATTTTAATACAATACACGTCTAAATTATCATCAAGCAACATTCTGAACAGCTTCCAATAATTCACTTTGTCAAATGTCTTAGTAAAGTCAACGAAACAGAGAGAGACGTGACTACCACCCGTAATATAATAATCAACAGTTTGTTTCACAACATGCGCACACAATCCAGTGGAATGGCCTTTTTTGAAGCCAAACTGATAACAATCAACATCATTGCGTGAGGACTTAATACGTTGCAGGATGACATTTTCTAACAGTTTTGACTCAGCATTAGAAATAGCAATTGCTCTGTAATTATTGACATCCGCAATGTCATCAGTCTTGTTCTTTAGCAATGGTACAAACTCAGTATCCATAAAAGCAGGGTTTTATGGACTTTTTGGCAATTTCAGACTGCGAGACACATTGCAAGAGCGAATTGCGCCGAAACCAGTCGAGATAGACATGGACAAGCCGCATATGAAATTTTCAGCATTGAACGTAGATTTCAATGGTCCAAGTCTCGATTTTCTCGGTTCAAGGAAGTCTGCGCACGAGGGCATCAAAAAGCGGTACCCCCGTAAAAGTCGCGACGAAATGGCTGGAGATAAGACTGACAGCTTGCAAACAGGAACTGATATAGGTTTTCGCGCGTCCCGTGAGCATTAGCTCAAATTTCCTGGTTTTATTTTGTAATTCTGTGTGATTTAAAACAGTAAACCACGTACTGTCATTGTTGGGGAACACATACTGTTTCTTTTCCTAGGGACACCGTCGACAAAGACTTGCACCCTAAGTCTACTACAGTCCCGTCATACGCAATTTTGCATGGCCGTAGCCAATGCTTGTATTGATTGATTACCGTAATTGGTTTGTGTCTTCGTGACTAATTTTGTGATGATAGCAATTGACGCTGGTAGATTCTTTGGGCTGTAGTTTGTGTATGAAACCAAAATTTTAAAACTAAAATATAGGTTTATAGGTTTGTAAAAAAATGGCGCTGCAGTTTTAAATTTTTAATTTTGCACTAGTGATATCGGGTATCGCGCATATATAAGGCCCATTGTAATGTACTAACTATATAAACCCTGGCAGTAGCTGTGTCAAAAATACTCCCGACATTGCGGATTGTAACTTGAAAAAAGATTGTCAAAACATTGTAGTTATTTTTCGATTCTGGTAAGAAGATTCATGAAGCAAGCATTGTCTTCAAATAACCATTCAAGATCAAGTTCTCATCATCGCTATCGTCTAAGCTAATTACTATCTCCGACCTCTACGACGTATCGTTTGGCCACACCACAAAACGTTACTTGCATACGAAATGAGACAGAAGAACGACAAGTCATATAGCCTACCATCATAAGAACGACCATTAATATGATCGGCTATTTAACAAGAAGCCCACGCAGTTGTCGCTAGGATAGCCGACCGTACGTATACTGCCTGGCAATTTGTGAGACACTTTCGCCGTATGGCGGGAAAGCAAAGGATCGGCAATGAAGAAATCAGATAGCGATAGACATTGGTAGATGTCTACAATCTGTCCAAACTATGGCGTTGACACAGTTTGGTCGTACGATCAAAATTTGGGGTTGAGGCCTGGGGCAAGCACGTAAAGTAAAGTAAAGTTAAGTAAAGTGTTAATTTATGTAGCGCATACTCAAAAAGATCTCTAATGCGCTGAATACATTTTGTCATCAATATTTCGTACTCTATTTCGGGAGAACAAGGGTGTTTGTAATCCGTATAGTCGACGACCAGGCTTACGGTTGGATAGGGCATGCCATTAATCAGTTCCTATATAGCTGTCATATGTCAATTACAGTAGCTATAACCATGTCGCTAACTGAAGCGGTTTGGCCGCAATTCGCAATGAAATTATTTGGGGGTGAAGACAGTATGGTCCTTGTTTGGGGGATAAACAGCGGGATCGTAGGGGATCCGATCGAACAGGGTACGTACCGGAAGCTGTCCGGGAACAGATAATTTTGTGACATAGGTCCGAGCTCGATTTGACCGTTAGTAACTTAGTAAGGTCGGCCAAAAAGGACAGTATGGCCTGCAAGCCTAAGTTCAGTTCAAACCAGGTTTTAGACGTATCATTTGACACACGTTAACGGCGTTAAATTTCTTGGGTGTGTTATTGTTGTTTGTTTATTTAGTGAATAGTTATGTAAATTATTAATTATCTCGTGATTTTTCAGGTTATCTAACAATTTGTTTTTTTTTTCGCATTTGCGTTGCATTAAATTGAATAAACTGCTGCTTATCTCTATCTGTTTACTGCATTGCGTATAGGACAAAGAGAGAACTAGTGATGATTCGGATCATCATGATCAGGATTTCAATTTCGATACGATATCGATACGATACTTTAAAAATATCGCGATATCGATATCAATATTTTTAAAATGATAAGTATGTACAAGCACAAGAAAAAGACGTGAACGTTCAGCAAGGCAGTTTGCTTTACGTAGACACCAAAATGTGTCAGTGAACTTAAAAATTAACTATAGACTGTCGTAATTGTCGTTAAATTACGACACTATAGTTAGTTTGCTTCGGTTAGTTTGTCGTTTTCTCCGTTTATTCTCATTATTTTGGTAATACGTTAATAAAAATATAAACTATTAGTGTAAAATGTTGCGATATATTGGAAATATTGTAATATATAAAAGATATCGCGATATATCGAAAAATTTAATATTTTTTTTCGACGATACGTTACAATATGATGTATCGATATCGAAAACGATATATCGATATTTTCGATATATCGAATCGTCACTAGAGAGAACCCCTTGAATGGAGCATTGTTATTTTTTATGTTAGTGATGCTAATATTTTGCCTTACTTTGCAGTTATTTTTGCATTTAAAACATAAAAAGGTAAAACATCTAGTTTTTATGGTAGAAAGTGAAGAGCAGGGGATGATGGTAAAAGGCGGATGTGCGGATCTGTAGATGTGGCAACAGGTAAAAGATGGATGTCGATATGGAGAACATTCGCCTTTTAGCCATCGTACTCTGCCACACCTCTTGACCAATAAGCGGTGTATAACTGTGTGTTAATTTGGGGCCTTTGGGCGCCGGACGTTTTGGCGCCATGCTGTGTGACAGGCACCATGGAAATTATTGAAATTACCATACTTTGCATATTGTTCAAGTTAAAATCATAAGTTGGCAAAATAAGTAAGTTGGCAAATCTGGGCTTACAATAGTAACTTTCTGTTGCACTTTTTAGTCATCGTCATCGACATCGTCATCCGTTGTCGTTCATTATCGAGTGACGTCATTGTAGGCCTACATCGTCATCGTGCATTGTCGCGTGTCATCGTATGTTGTCGTGCATCGTCATCATACGTTGTCATCCTGCGTCATCGTCGTATATTATTTCTGAGCGTCTTGTCACACATTGCATACATCGACGTCACACTTTCTCGTGCATTAGGCCTATTGCGCGTTGTTACAGTACCGTAAATCATGTCTGGGCGCCGTACCAAATTAGGATACTTCGATTTAAGCAATATGTTTGTTGTTGGAGTTTCGGATTTGGTACATTCGCTTGTAGGGTACTTATTCTGCTTGGGTTGTCATGTTGCTGTTAGTTAATGTATTGGTTATTTTGTTGCAATTAAAATGATTGTTTGCTGCTGTGTGCAGGGGCACGTTGTGTGAGAACTGAAGATGAAGCCTGATCACGAACGAGTAACTAAGCTGTTAACAGACACGGTGACACTGCTGTGCAAGAATGGTTTATCCTACGATCGTGAGTTGCGGATTCAAGGTCTGCTTGGTATCACGGTGGACAGCAACGAAGTCTTCCTAGTCACTGTCAACGACTTTTTCTGCTGCTCGTCTGATAGTACTGTGACATCAGCGCAGTCGACAGTTGCAGATTCGGCCTCTGGCACAGACAGCAGCCAGTCGAGTAAGCGTTCAGTCAGTGAGGACGTCGTTGACTTAACTCGTCTGGTCGAGACTCCAAATATTGCCGCAGGAGTGCAGCGGTCACCTCAGCTACCGTCTAGCATCTCACCGATTCTGCGTGGTACTCAGACACGCCCGAGGTCTACGGGCAGTGTCAGTCAGACAAGGATGCGAGCTGTTGCTCCAAATTTGTCGAATGTGATGCTATCGCATCATCACTCACAGCCAGCTCCAAGACAGCTGGCTCCAGTCACTACCGCAGTAACAGGTTGGCACAGGCGTACATCTAGCAGTGGCAGGAATTCAGCAGAACGTTCGGCTTCAACTCGCAGTCAGCTCAGCAGTGCATTGGCTTTTGTTGACTCGTTTCCAGGCCAGAGGCCTCCTGCTGACTACGCTGACAGCGTCCGTAACTTGATGCTGTCATGTGACAGGCAGCTGCCACCTCAACAAGGTTTGCCTGGACAGCATCACAGGCAGCATCTGCCTGCTGCGGCAGACTGGGTACTTCGTGATCAACATCACACTGTGCAGCGTCAACCTGTGCACCACCAGATGGCAGAAGCAGGAGATACAGCATTACCATCAGTTGCCAGACGAGGAACTGAACACATCCATGGCATCACGCGAGGTACTGAACAACCTGGCATTCCACAACCTCTACTGAGGCAACCTGTAGTACCAGCTGCGCCAGATAATGCATGCGTTCGGAGGGGCGAAGGTGATTCGCTGCATTACATGTGTACAAACACTGTTAGTCAACCAGCCATGTTGTCTAGACAGCATGTTCACGGTGTGCTGAGGTTATACAGTGATGACCGTCCTCCACCCGCATATTATGAAAGTATGCAGCAAGGCAGACAGTTGGTCAATAGTGAGGCTTATTTTCACCCACCAACAAAGCGACATGCATCGGGCCATCCACTGAGACAAGCCGTGCAGCCTTACAATCCAGCCTTGATGCAAACTCAGCCTCCTCATGCGCACGGTGGCTGTTTTACACAGAGTTGCTCAACATTGTCCAGACATCAGACACTGACAGGTTCACTTGCTCTAAATGCACCACCATTGAGTGATGTGTCAGCGGGCAGCTGTGTTACATCTTCGCCAGCGATTAAGCCACCTTCTAGTCCACTCCAGACAGGGCGCAGGTCACGACCTCGTCAGGTTGAACACATTGACCTCTGTGGCGATGATGAAACCGCCGACAGTGGAATCCATATTTCGGTGTCCAGCATTGTCATTCAGCCAGACAATACAGATTTACCTACTGCTCCCAATGATGCTCGGCAGTCAGATGTCGTTTCTGCAAATACATCGGACTTTTATGATAATATATTTGAGCCAGCTCCGGAAACTGGTCTTCTGGAAAATGACCTTCCGCCATTGTCTCGCATACATGAAATTGTGCCGGTGGACGATGGAGTTGACAGTGATGCTGCTGAAGCTTCCGTGGTGGAAAATACAGTTGCAGCAGAGACTGCGATGCAACCCACAGCTGCTGTTGATGCTCTGTTTATTGTTCCGATCGAGACAGGTGAACCTTCGGACAGTGCACAAAGCAATGTTTCTAATCGCCTGAGTTCAGAACCATCATCTGCACCAGAGGACATAGGTTTGCTGTCCACATTTCCACGCAGTCAAACTGGTGTCGACTTGGAGTCGGCGCGACTAAGTGCTGACGAGAGTCAGCAAATGACTGCACTGTATTTTGACACTGAGGACAGTGACATGCATGCACAGATGTGACGTAGGTTTTTATCAGTCATCATTTCAAGTCTGAACATTTGGTGAATGCCATTCTGGTTATTGAAAACTACTATACCAGGTAATGCATTTGGATAGCAGTCTGTTGTTAAATATGCAGTGCTTTTTGTGGGCCACTGTGTGCTAAAAGCCTAAAATGCAGTGCAGCCAGCAACATTTTATTGCTCTCCTTCAGTTCGCTTTTTGGCCACATATATCATTTGAATGATCTGACACTTCATGTCATTTATTTTGGTGTTCTGTTGTTTTCATTTTATGAAATGACTGCTGTTTTCAGTCGAATAATTATTGTGATGTCTGTATTATCGTGCATTGTTTATTGCTGATTTCATAGACTTTTATTTGTGTTATTTTTTCTGTATTACATATGCTGTGGCACTGCACTGCCATTTTTTAATAAGTCTTAGCTCCCTCCACATTTTGATGATTATCGGGTAAGTTTCTGCTTTCTGAAAGTGGTTAGACTTAATGATTGAATGAGTCCTGGAAAAGTCTTGGATTTTTTTGTCAGTAAAAGAGTCGGAACATTGGTTATGGCAGTTTATTTTCATGTACATATTGTATATATAAAAAATTTTATTTAACGCATAGTTTTGTTGTTGTAACATGATGAATTAGTATTAAAATTTGCTACGTCATATAATTCTATAGTGTGAGTCAGAAAATTTTACACCCTAAAGTTTTTTGAACTTTATTTTTGGGAGAGTGAAAATTTTTATGCCATATTTTACATGCATATTGAGCGTTCAACTCTATGCCAACGTACAAGGTTTCACTTAATTAGTTGATGAAGTTATGCCATTTTATGTGTGGTCACCCCTAGAATTTTCGATGTTCACTTTAAAGCCTACAGTACGGACCTCATTGTAAAGTGTGAATGGCCACCAAATTCACCAGATTTTAACCACTTGACTATTGATGTGCGGAGTGCAATGCTGCAGACATTTTACAAACTTAGCTTAAAGCTGAAGATCATTTTGGAGCTAAAGGGTGCGCTGCAGCAGATACGGGATGACTTTTCGCAGATTTTTGCAATATCTTCTGAACGCATGTGCTTTGGCCTGGCCGGTGATAATCTTTTCAAACATCAGATATGAACTTTTTTTATCAAAAATATTGTATTGTATATGCTTAGCTGTTTTCTAACTGTAATATCCCAGCAATGTGTGCATTTTAACCATATGTTTGCTGTCAGATATTACAAGTAATTTGAGCAAAGCTCATGAGATGCGCGACAGCCTTAGCAGTTCCTATTCGCAGGTGGTCTTGGTCTATATCCAGCCATTTCCACGCAATAGTCTTTATTTGTGCTTCGCACCAAAATAGCAAAAAGAACACTAAGGGTTCCTATTTTGACAATTCAAGATCATTCAAGGTCATCGATATTGACACCATTAAAAAGCTTGTCACTAGTGCTTGTCACTAGCAGCATGTCTGCGCCTATCTGCAAGCGTTTTTATGCTGCACGAGTCAATAGCAGTAAAATAACCACTTTCTAGAGGGGAGGGGGTACCCTTTTTTGACACCCGCATGTGTCACCTTCTTTGAACCTAGGGGGCCATGACCTGCAGCGCTAAAATCTTCGTTTAATGCTGAAAAATTTGTATGCCGGTTGTCGTGGTCTATCTCCAGCCATTTTGTCCCAATTCACTCTTAAAATGTGTGTTACAACTCAAAATCACAAAAAATTCACTGAAACAGCTTATTTTGGGTGTTCAATGTCGTTAAAGGTTCTTACTGTTGACACCCTTATGAAGCTCATCACCAGTGCTTGTTATGATAAGCAGCATGTCTGTGTCTGTCTGTAGCCGTTTTCACGCTATAAGAGCCGATAGCAGTAAAATAAGCACATTTTAAAGGGGGTACCCATATTTCATGCCCCAGTTCGAGGGGAACCCTTTCACTCAGGGACACAAAATTTTGTCATGATAACATGGTTCCTATGGTCAGGGAAAGTCAGAGAATTTTACATTCCAAAGTCAGGGAAAAATAAGAGGGTCAGGGAAAGTCAGGGAAAATCAAAGTACCAGGGTGCAGAAAAAATGCAGATGCAGAAAAAATTTTGAACTGTTTTATGCTGGCCGTGTACAACAGTTCACAAGTTTTTTTATCTGTATCTACACTTTTAAATTTGTTCTGCTGCCTTTGTTTCTAATGCGATTGCAAGTGATTGAAAGCCAACACTGGTATTTCGCGTGAACAATTTAGTCAGGGAAAACGATTCATTTTGTCCTGGAAAGTCAGGGAAAATGAATTCTGCAGAGTAGTAGGAACCATGCGATAAACTGGAGTTCTTGTGGCAGCCCACGGTAAAGATTCCATGATTCTGGGTGTCGCCGTTTTGATACAGTGCCAGAATGTGATGGACGGATGGACAGACAGACACCTAGATGATGGCTAAGACGCGCAACAGCATTACATGCTGTCACACGTAAAAAGTTTGTCTTTTGTGGTAAATGCGTAGTAAAAATAGTTTTTCTGGGCGAGCATGTATAATATGGCATAACTTCATCAAGTTTTAAAATAATTGAATGAAACTTAGCAGTTTTGCATATATCTGAACACAGAGTATGCATGTAAAATGTGGTTAAAAAATTCTCAGTTTTTGAAAAAAGTTCAAACAACTATGTGGTGTAAAATTTTCTGTAGTTTTACATTATTGAGATTTGCCTGCTTGATCATTACAGTTTTTTGTAGTTTATATCAGTTGAAGTTGAATAATTACTGATGTAGTGTAGACTAGTGCATTCATTAATAATAGTCACATATAATTTTGTGATGATCGTCTAGTTTTGGTAAGTCTGTAAGCTGCAGACTGCTCAGTTTCTTATGTACACTATGCATTGACTGTACAGGGTATGCATATTTACAGGTAAACTGTCAGTATTGCAATTTAAAACGTTTAAGTTGATGGTGTATAGTGACAGAATTAGTAATTATTGCATGTAGTTGCTTGTTTGTTGCTTTTTTATTTTGTCCAGTAAAGTCATTCAAGGCTTTCCAGTCTTGAATTTGATGTTATCATTATTTTCGCCAATGGAATGAAGTTCATTGGAGCAGATTATGAGATTGGTCGATCCATCCGTGTGTGTCTGTCTGTCTGTGTACACGAATTGGCGGAGATATGCACTCTAACGAGCGCCTTCTAGTTTATTACTGCTATTTGATGCTGCTTTACTTTTACAGTATTTTTATATCAGTTATCTACTCTTTTTATTTGCCATGCAATAGAATCGTTTATATGTGTGATAGTCTTAACGCTATTACAACAAAGCTGAACTTATATCATAGGTTTTCATTTTTTTCTCCCTGGTATAAGCCACAGTCAACAAAAATGCTAAATACTGGAAAAAATGTATCACTGATATCACATTAAATACATGTACCAGGTAAAATGATCATTTTCATGCCAACTTTTCTTCAGTGAGAGATAAAATCAGGGCTGGAAAAAACTTGGTTTTTGAAAGAATTTTGGGGGTTTTTAAAGGGTTTCTATAGTTTTTTTATGATTCAGTGTCCAATGAACATGGTACACAAACTTGTGACTTGGGGGAAAAACATCTTATACATCCTCTCCATCACCTAATCACATTGTTTTCCATAAATTATGGCAAGATAATAAGAGTAATCAAAAATCACGATTAAATATGAAATATAAAACATATGAAATAAATTTCACCACAAATAAAAAACCCACAAATTGTACTTAGGTTTTAAAGGTATTTTAAAAGATTTTAAAGCCTACAGGGTGTTCCAAAAAATACCCAATTTTATTTTTGGGATAACTTCGTGTGAACACATTACCTAGCAAAACAAACACTGTCAAAGCTACAGTGGTCTCGGAGAACAGGCAACTCATAAAAGACATCAATTTCGTAGCATAAAATAGTTAAGCTTACTTACTTATTCGCAGTAGTGCCTTGTGACGTCATTGTTACGTCATATTGTGTTTATTTACTTTTTTTACCAGTAATAACTTTTAGAATAAATCGTTTGATATGGGCAGAATAACAAAGGATGATCGCTGTTTGATCATGGGTTTACGAACTGAGAACTGTTTTGCTAGGTAATGTGGTCACACAATAAAGGTGCGGTGGGTGAAAGAAATTCACGTTTACGTGCCATAAATTTCTGCTTGTAACAGTGAAAGAATGGTTAAATTCGGTGCTGAATTACCAAAGTTATCCCAGAAATAAAACTGGGTATCCTTTTTTTTGGAACACCCTGTAGGTTATTTGATTTGACCAATTTTTCAGCACTGCAGGAACAATTGCAACTCGTCAATGACACTAAATGAAGGAATATTTTATACAATAGAAGCATCTTTGCTTTACGCTTCTTTAATTTATTTTTTGGGCAGTGTACACTAACGCAACATTTTAATGACTTGTGGATGTTATTTTTGAATTTGGAGAATTTTACTTTTTTTCTGTTATAGGCCTACATCATTAAGTCACTAGTAGTTTGTATGTAGTGTGATAATATCTAAATTTTCCATTATTGTGTTTTAATAAATGGTTAACCTTTTGTGCAAGGCAAGTATTCAGTGATCGAATACTGTACTCGTTACTTACTTTGAGTACCGGTATTCGTGTTTTGTATAAAGCATCGGATGGAACAACTCTAGTTCTGGCAAAGAATGTTTAAAGATGAGTGTGCTTTGTTTAGTAAACAAACCGTGAAAAAGTGATAATTTATGATTATAAATGTATGGCAGTCGCTTTCTAAAACGAAAGTCAGTTTTGACGGCGATATTCGTTTGTTCGTTGTTGTATTTTGTAACAAGCATCTATAAACAGGTCTGTAAATTTTCGCAATGTCTTGACATATTCTTTCGATATCGTGTAATGATTACTAATTTTCACATCAAACTAGTGAATTACTAGGTTTCAGTCCACACATATTGTTACACATCACTTTTAACAAGATTTGTGTTTGAAGCCAGGAACTGGACCTGCCAGATTTTCAGTTAAGTGATATTTTAGTCAACGTCTGTTGTTGCACTTGTATAGTGAAAGGGTGCTGCACATTTGGGTTTTTCACTGTAGTACTAATAAATTATTGCACTTTTCCTAATTTTACTTAACATTTCAATTGTTATTATTAATTTTGTTATTTTGTTTGTTTAGTCACAGTTGGTGAGGAATATTTCAGACTCTGGAGAGATTCAACGCAAGTTTTCATTGGCAGATTTCAACTGGTTGATACGAGCCATTAATGTAACAGACCACTGCGAAAACTCAGTTCAGGGACGAGATATTCTTGTTGATGACAAAGGTAATGAATAATTTGTTCACAGCATTTGAAGGAAATTCTGTCTATACTCATTCCACTGCAGTTAAAATAGCTCTGCGTTTAATTGATTTTGAATGTATTTTATTTGCAGAATCTTTTAGTCTCACTTAAATTAGTTTTATGATGCTCTTATAACTTTCTGTTGCTGTCATTTTAAGTACTTTCAGAAACTTTTTGTATCTTATGGTGAAGATACTGCCATTGCTCTTGAATAAATTAGGCCCATTGTAGTTAAAATAGCTGTGTTTAAAGGTTTCATCTGTTCCCATGACTTGTTGACGTCAGCCGGTTGTTGCGCAAATAACTCGAGGCATTACGTCTGTGACTCGTGTCAGCGCAACGGTTGCTGTGCCGTCTATGAACATTGTGTCTCCTGTTGCCTACAGCCAGAAAAGGTTTTTAATTGCTATAGCACATTATTGTGACATTTCACAAAGAATTATTGCTTTTGGCTTGCCATCATTTCTGTGTAAGAATGTAATTAGTATGACAGTGGCAAATATTATTGATGCATTTCTCCACTGCATGTTATCATCGATAATTTTTATATAGTTCATTTATGTAATTACCGGTAAAATATTTTGACTTTACTTGTTCACTTGTATATCTTTGCTTAACATCTATAATGTGTATATTGATATACTGATGATACAGTGTGTATGGCAGTGTTTGGCTGTGCTAGTAGCCTCGTCAGGCGACAGGAATTACATCTGGCTTTAAAATGTCCATTGTCAGGACCAAACATAATCTGAAACTAAAAAACGTGGAAAAATGGCAGTGCTGCTGATGAATGAAAATATATGGAAAGTAATAGTAGTTATAGGGTAGTTTTTCTGCCATGTGTGTCAAAAGGAATAGCCTACTTTGTTAACAACATAAGTAGTCTTTCAGCATATTTGTGTAATTTTCTATTTGCTTCTTTTTAGAGCTGTCGAATCGTTAATTTTTTAATGCATTAGCGCATTGCATTAACTTTTTAACGCATTAATTAACGTGTTATTAACCCACCCAGGCCCATCGAGAGGGATAGTAGGGGTGTAAGTTACCCAGGGTCCTGCGATGTTTGCGGGGCCCCACCTGTAGAATATAGAAAGTTAAAAACACGTTTTAAATGTATAATCAACAATAACTGCCATCATAGCTAGCATAAAAATCTATTAGCCTGTCGTCAAAATAATTGTATTTATTTACAGTAGTGATACAATGGCAACTACAGTTAAGTTACTTGAATCCATTCGATTGTCAAATAACAGCAGCTTAATGGAATATCATAACTTTTGCTTCACAGAATTTCGTAAATTAACATAAATTTACGTATGTGCATTAATTATTTTAACGCACGTTAATTTTTTTAACGTGCGTTAATTTATTAACACATTAATGTGTTAATTTGACAACTGTACTTCTTTTACAAATTGTGGGGCCATTTGAACAATTTAGTAATGGTATTTAACACTGCAGTATAAGTTGGCATGCCCATGTATTTCACTTTTGTTTGCATTGTTTGTGTTTTGTAGCTTCCACTTCTGAAGCGTATTGTGTTGCGCTCGTCAAGCAGATTCCAGAACTTGTTCTCGTCCATATCGAATCTCTTCCAGTTCTGTCTGACAAAGTGTCGAACATCGTCATTGGCAAGTCGTGTTTGATTAAATGCTTGAATGCATTTTTTAACAGCCATTTCTTTTATTTCCCTTCCTCTTCAGTTAATTTTTAATGTTGCATAGTTATGTCTGTTTTTAAATATTTCTATAGTTTGTAGCTTTCATCATCATTCTGTTATTTTTTATTCGGCTTTTTTGACGAATAAACTTGTTTGTTGGTTTCTCCCATGCTTCATCCTGGGACAGGCTGAAAAATCATCTTTTACCTGCAGTTAGCCATAATCTAACCTTCTGCCAGAATTAACAAATATGCTAGACAAACCAATACCGGTAGAATAATGTCTTTTTAGGGCAGTGCCCCTATTTTTCCTTTTCGTTTGGGGGACCTCCTCACGCAATGGCATGAAATTTTGTCACGAAATACTACAGATTCTAGGCTATCATATGGTGAAAACCTAAAGTCTCTATCTCACCTGGGCTCTGAACGGTACCGAGGCGTGACACCAGGACAGACAGACAGAATTACCATATAGCTAATAGCCTTTGTTGGACACTGCAGCAGTAACTATATATTTGGTTAGATTAGTATTTTTACCAGGCTGTGCTGTGCATTGTTTTTGCAGAGCGTACTTCATGAGAATTCTTATCGCAACTCGGTTGCCAAGTACTGCTATGCTGACAGGGTTCCCGATATCCAGATCACTAGTTGAAAAGCCTAGCCATTTAGCTTCGTTTTGCCACGAACTGTTTCATATCCATACCGGTGTAAGCCTTAAGCTAGAAATTGGCCTCGATGCCTGACATGTGAACATATCTTTCTCCAGTCTGTTTGGCAGTAGAGAGAAATGTGTAAACATTGTTCAGTCACCATGCTCAGCTGATTTTAACTCTTTAGTGTGAAGATATAACTTCTCTGTATAGGATGCTGTGATATTCTATTTATTGCTTAGTGCTGCTTTGTTTATATCTTAGCGTCTTGTTATCAGTTAGTCCTGATGTGCTGAAAATGTAACTTTGATTGAACGAAATTCATTTGTGTATCAGCTATGCAGTGCACTGAAACAAACAAGAAAGCCCAGCTGTTTCTAGGAAAAGCCGACCATACTGGTTATCAGTGACCTTCAAGGTCATCCAAGATCAATGATTTTTATGTTATTTGAAAGACAGTATGCCACTTCCTATTAGTGATCAATAGTAACCTAAGCCATATCTCTCACCTTTTCCAAGATACGGCCAGTTGTCCATTGGAAAACGTTCATTTTTCCTACCCCCATCCATTTAACCCCCAATATGAAAATGTTCCTCTTGGAGTAGACGGCTAAAATTTTGCATGCCCGAGTTTAACACCCACGGCTAATTAGTCATGTAAAATGTTTTCTCCTATGCCCTATGCATTAGCCACATCACATCTGTTCCAGACAGGTGGTATTCTATTTATTGCTTAGTGCTGCTTTATTTATATCTTAGCGTCTTATTATCAGTTAGTCTTATTGTTAAATTTCACCTTCTAAATAATCTTACTTACTTACTTACTTACTTAGATGCACGGACAGACAGACAACGTCCGGTCCGACCTATACTGTATCGTGCAGGATGTTAAACCCTACTCACTCACTCACTCACTGACGACAGTGACGACAACAGCTCGACCGTTACTTAAGTATGATCGGCTAAAAATCAACCAGAAACATGTTTGCCCAGTGTAACATACTACATGGCTGTCCCACTAAATTTTGACCTTAAACATTTATACCAGTTTTTGTCTCTTTGAGCATTGTCCTTTTCAACTTAGGAGCCTGTACAGCAGTGTTTTTCAACCTTTTTGCTGCAGCGGAACCACACACAAGCATGAAGGTCACTCATGGAACCCCATGCATTGATCTGCAAGTCCAGCGACGTACGCGAGGTTGAACCGTTGAAGCTACAAAGTGTCTACGGACTTATTTCCTTAGCAGGGCAAAGCCCCCATGGGAAAGACAAAGCAAACAAAGATGACCAATTTTAACATGAAATTTGACCGCATTAGTAGGCAGCAGTACGTTGTTGTATTTAACCAAACACGACGTGCAAGGCGGTCGTCAACGGCTGCTTAGCCCCGCCACAAACTCGGAAAACTTATCACGTAGATGCCCTCGGACAGAATGTTTAAAGAATTGAATTTACTAAGTAAATGATCAAATGATTTCGTAACCATAACCCTAATCAATTGTTGTTCTTTTCTTCTTCATGTCTGATAATGCACTAATCCTTGGAGTTGAGTAATGTCATGCATAGGGGCCATTAGAGGGCCTATGTTATAACATTTTTATTATAGGCTTACAATCCAAAGGCTGTGCTATGATTATCAACAACAAAAATTATTCAACATAGTAGGTCTATGCAAAAATAGACACAGGGAAACGCAATTTTGAACAAAGGATTCAGTGCTGAATATTTCTACAACATGGACTGGCGTGATTTCGCACACTAGGTTATTTGTCACTGGCCAGCTGTGGAACCCTTGGCAGATGTTAGCGGAACCCTTGGGTTCCACGGAACCCCGGTTGAAAATCACTGCTGTACAGGATTGACAGACAATAGACAAAGTGACGGTTGGGCAGTAGGCAAGACCCACAATGCAGCTATTAGCACAGCTGTATAATAAAATAGTTTCATTAATTGTGGGCCAACTGAACGTAATTTCTATTTCAGTTTCATTTCAGTTGTACGGTTCGATATTGATTATAATGCTGAGTTGCCTAAAGGTGTGTCAAGATTGTCACAAAGAAAAACGATCACCAGCATATTTATCGTTCAGTTTGCAATGATAATAAATGATGTTGAATAAGTACATCATGGGCCATAAAATCATTGCACTTTACTTTTGTCTATATCTTCACCAATTATTGACAGATTTTCAAAATTCTTTCAAGTGCTGCCACACTCTGCGGACAATCTGCAATAATGTGATTACTACATATCCCACCACACCATTAATGCATCTCTAAACCACCTTGAAACATACAAATGTAACAAAAAAAACTAACAATATAACAGAGATTTACATAAATGACAAAAACACTTTAGACCAACATTGCAGTAAATGATCCGTATGATGCTAGACTGTGATAGACCCACACAGTCTTGTGTCATAACGAATCATTTACCGCAATGTTGGTCTGAAGTGTTTTTCTTTAATTTAACTAAAACGTTTGTTTGCTATTATCGATATACAATCATATTTCATTTATATTTCACAAAGTAGTATAGAGATGCATTTATGGTGTGGTGGGATATATAATAATCATGCTATAGCAAATTGTCCACAGAGTGCGCCATTGAAAGAATTTTGAAAATTGGTCAATAGTTGGTGAAGATATAGACAAAAGTAAACTGTTACATTTTCATTGGCTCACCCTATATAATGCTTTTATTCAAAATGCATTGTGGACATTGTGGCCTTTGACGAATTCAGATTAATTATTAACCAGGATATACTGACTGCTTTTGCATTTATTTATTCAAGAACTTCACCAGTCCATTGTGAGGGTGCATATCTCTGCCTGAAGTGATTTAAACATTACTATTACTACTACTACACCTACAAATACAACAACACCTACAACTGCAAGATACAACAAGGAAAGAAGAGGGAGAAGGAAGAAGCAGCAGGGGAAATGAGGGAAAAGTAATAGCCGGCGTTGCTGCTTGTGCTGTTGGTGCAATGACATCATTGCTATTATGAGTCATCATGTACACTCACACACAGAATGACCAATCTCTTAATCTCCTCCAATGTTCACTACATTCACCTTGGCAGAGATAATTAAGAGCTTCGTTTGCCTTAGAGCTGTCCAGTTATCAAATGTCTTAAAGACTACAATCATGATAAAAAAAATAACACTGTGTTTTAGCACCTTGCTTTCCCCTGTTGGCTGTCTCACTGAGCAGAAACACTGGCAATGGGGGATTCAAAAACTGGCCATCAAAACAGAACTATCAAAAGTCAGGCTTCCATTGCATCGCCAATGCTATTTATGTCAACTATTGTTTGACACCTAGTCACAACATGAACTAGATAGGTTAGAACTGTGAAAAACATGCAGTATGCAATGAACAATTTAACTGTTGGAATGTTTTATGTATTTTACTACATGTATAACTGCTGATAATGCTTAATACACTAACTAGATCATTCAGCAGGCTGCACAAGAAAATATCATATCTTCATGTGCCTTTCACAACTCGTACGGAAATATATACTGTACAACTAATCACATGTATAAAATGCAGCAGTTCATAAGTTCATGACACAACGTGCTCCAGGATGCCTTGCCGGATTAGATGCTCACACTCTGACCGCAGAAGGAAATGCTGCAACGAAAATAATTGATTAATTATCAACTACGAGATTACTGTGCACTTTTGCATTTACTCAGTCATTCCACCGTAAAATGGTACCGATCAAAGTGTGCAGAATAAATGGTGCGTAAAAAGTTTACACGAACAGCTCCTGAATGTGATTAACCACCCGAAAAACAAACCTTTAAAAACTGCTTGTTCTAAAATGTTTACAACAACTGCAGTAATTTTCTGTTTTTGCTTTTGCCAAACAATCTGTGATGGAGCCACACAGTCACACTGATGTAAAACTAGAAAATGTCTCAACTGTCAGTGCAGTGGCAACATATTCTGCAGCCAAATCCAGCCATCCACCTAAAGCTACTAAGTCTGACCTTTGACTTTTTTTCATCTGAAAATTAGCGCACCAGTTACACCTGCTATGGAACGTTCACACCAATTTTGGGTTTTTGCTGCTTTTAGTTTCAGAGTTAAGGCACACACAGAACGACGTAAGTGAAGTGAACATGCCCACTGGTCAGTTCAGTTCAGTTACATCACTCTGCAGATGCTTTTAGAGGACAGACAGACAGTCTGAGACGGATGGGCAAGACCTGTACTGCAGTCTATTAAGCAGTGACGTTATCAAGGACTTTGTGTTTAAGGACAAGGCCATGGACAAGGACATGGAACCCGAGGACGAGGACAAGAACTTACAAAAACAGCAAGGCAAAGGATGAGGACAAGGACTTAGAGCCAAGGACAAGGACTTGGAACCAAGGCCAAAAAACTCAAAGCCAAAACCAAGGACATCCAAATGCCACTATTACAGCAACACACTACTGTCAGCTGGGGTGACTTTAATAGGATTTTGAACATTTTGAACATCAACAGTAGCATCATAATACTGGAAATTGGAATAGACCAACAATGCTATTTAAAATATCAGACAAACAAAAAAACTGATATTCTGACTCTTGCAATTCCAGACTGAGTAGGTTTTTACTTTTTATGACAAATTTTTCATTATGTTGTATTTATGTACAACTTTAAAGTTGTATATTTGGTTCAGTGATGTTGACAATGATGTTGTGTTGGCTTTGACAGTTGTCGAAGATGGTCGTGTCCTTAAATTACACACAGAATAGGCCCAAATATTGAACCCTGTGGGATACCACTAAGAACATCAGACCAATGTGACATAACTGAGTGAGTTCCATGCAATTACTAGCATCGCAAGTTTCGGTACGACAATAGCTAACGTATAACACTTTTTCAGTTTTGTGTTCAAACTGTCGGTAATAAATTACACAAATTAGTATTGATTAATAAACAGAATTTAACTGAAGTCCTCGGTATTACGGCCGAGGACTTTATCTCAAGGACTTAGGACCCGAGGACGAGGACTTGGGTCCAAGAACATCGCGAGGACAAGGACATAGCTCTTTGTCCTCGAGGCACCTCGAGGAGGAGGACAAGTCCTCGAGAACACATTACTGCTATTAAGACAGCCGCAGAACAAACCATAAACTGACCGACCGACCTGAGTGTTTTTCTTCAGCAGAATGACATTTCCATCTTGTGTCTCAAACTCACCGTGATCTGATAGGCAGCGAACCTATTAGCATTGACATACCGGTAACAACCAACACTGTACAGACTACATGAATTTGCATATATGTCGTAACCTCCTAGCGGAAGAGCATAACATAAAGTGCGATAGGCGAAAATTATAATAAGGTTAATAACAGATTATAAAATGCAAGAAATTAAAATGTTCAAGATATACTCGATTTCTCATGTAGAAGGTTACGGCAAATAAAAGGTCTGCAAAAAAGTGCATCTAATGATTGCATAGCCATTAAAGCATCTCACATGATTGCCAGATCAATGGTACCGGTACTGATATGAGTGCTAAAAATACAAAATACGGCACTTAGCAATATTACTTTGTTTTTATTATTCTTACTTACCTCAATATAGAGTGTTTTTGGTGGTTTTAAGTCTTGCGTTAAATCAAGGCCACTATATCCCCCAATAGACCTCATGTACGTTGCCAGACACTTGTTGTACTCAGAGAACCACTGGACCTGCATATTAATCAATGAAATAATGTTATCGATAAAAACCACCAAATGAGTTTGAAGGAAACAATAACCGATGTTAATGATTTGTGACAAACTCAATCCTACACATATTGAGAAAATTACAATTTACCTGACGTGATTACGACAAATCTAATGCCATTTTAGGTGGAATGAAATCACAGACAGCATTAGCAATACTGGCTACTGCAAAAGATATTATTGTAGTGTGGTCTGTACGTCTGTCCGTCTTACACTTGTATAGCTGCTGGATGGAACGAAAGGCCATTTGGTGTCGTTGGTGAGGAAATAAACACAGTTGGGAACAAAGACTTGAGGTTGGAACCCCCAGTGAAAATCTGCATTGCAAGTTGCAGGCAAAACAACTCAGAAGCCATGGTGATTCTGCCTAATGACAAATGATGCTGGCCAATGCTACCATTCCAACTAGTACAATTACATGGAAGTAACAGTAACCACTAGGTCTACATTTATATGCTCTACACAAGAGATGTTACCACAGTTTTGAGTACATCTTAAAATTTAGCCAATTTTACACATATTCTATGCCTAATATTATGAATACACTGCAATGCACAACAAGTCCTATTTCATCAATGAGCGACCTGCTGAAATATCGGTCCTATAAATTGTAACACTACCATACCTCCTCTTCAGAAAGACAGTATTTCACATCTGGTGGCAAAATGCTGCCAAAGTCCCATCTCATCTGCCGTATTACCTTCAACCTGTTGTATCTAACACAGCATGCACAAGAACAAAGTTGAGTGAACTTGAATTCTCACGACGACCCACAACACATGAAAAACCAGTTGCCTAACCCATTCATTATACTGCAGATCTTAGTGACTGTTTATTAATCATCATTAATAAGACAACTTATTTCCAGATTTACATCATGCTAAACCACTTCCCAAAAAGCAAACTTTTTAACTTTTGGTGGTTGTTCAGCAAATTTCTAAGGGCCGATTCCCACACCTGTCATCAAACCAACATCAATACAGCACTAATTGCGTACAGTGTTGACAATTTTTTTCTCCATTTCAAAACAAAAAATCATATTTAGCAGACCTGTTCGCTGATTATTACACCAAGGACGTAAAGTTTCAACTGAGCTATTTTATCTGTCACAATGATTTAGTATAGGAAAGAAACTAGTGACAATTATGTCATATTATCATCATCATCAATGAATATCCAGAAGCAGGCCATCCAACATATACACTTCACACAAACAATACCAATGCTTTCATTAATAAATATACACTGTGTCCCAAAATTAGCGGCACCCCTGTTTCAAACATGCCTAATTCAGCTTGTAGTTCATGGATTTGAACGAAATATTGTATACTGCAGTATCGTAATATTACGTACTGTCACACAAAGTATGACATACACATCTTACCATGTGTGCTCAGTGGTTTACATTAAGATACGTTCAATGCATTGTTATTGACAAAGGGATCAAGCAGCAGCGCCTTAGGCTAAGAATTTACATTGAGGCCAAAAGTGGCCACATTAACTCAAACTTTAAACACAAGTTCAGAATGATTGTCGCTATGACTTATTTAAATTTTGAAAAAATCTGTCAGGTACTAACGATTTTACACTAACATATCTGTAGAAGTGCCACTAATTTTAGGACATGGTTTAGTACATACAAGTAGGTCAGCAGGCAACGCTTATTACGCTCCAGAGCAGCATGCCGCATCTGTATCGTAGGATATACTTCATGTTCGTTACCTTGTACAGTGTTTCTGTAATAAAATACATAAACAAATATAACAGCCTCTTACACTTAACTTCACCCTTTATCTGAAAGCCCCTCAATACATTTAGCTGTTGATAATAGCAAATTTTTGCACAAATTTTTGCACAAATTTCAGCAAAATAAATTTCTTAATGCTTTCTGAAAAATAGGTTTCTACATCTCAAGCTAGTAGGATGCATAGACCAAAATATTTTCTAATTTTTCATCCAATGAATACTGGTTCAGTTGCCAACTTGGCAACAATGAGACTGCACAATGCACAGGAAGTAAGTTACATTAATATTATCTTCATAATTTCAATCTTATCTTAATTTTGTACACATATGAAAAAAACATTAGACATTGATACAACAATTTATCTCAGAAATATTAAAGACCTATTTCTGATAAAATTAATAAACTGTGTATAATTGCATATTTACACGTCATGCTGATTCTGATCATAAAGAGCTCGGATTTCTTCCAACACTTGGCGTACCAGATCTTCCTACAGCACACAAAATTTACCAATTACAATGATAAATAATAATCATTACGATTAGCATCTAAAGCCCAAATTCAATTACGCTAACTTTGTGACAGTTCATGGCAAAGTCGTGGACACAAATCATGTTGCCGACTTTTATGATTTGTGTCTGTGACAACTTTGATGTGGATTTTGTCGCTAATTTTCCAATGCACTGTTACCGACTAAATTCCATCACAGCAGCACAAATGGGTATGCTGACACGTCGAGATGGTTTGTGTGCGCGACTTTCATGATTTGTGTCAGCAACTTTCCTCGCGGGAAAGTTTCAGGGCCTGTCCTAATCCTCGGGGCGGAGTGGATCGTCGGGGCACCATCTGATTGGTTTAAACGATCATGTGACTGTGACGTAGGTGATCCGAGTTTTCGGACTGTTTCAAACGAGCCATGCGCAATGTACAGGCTACGGCCGCCAAAATTTCGTTCACCGGGACGTTGTCGTTGTCCCGTATTTTGGCATTTGCATTTGTTTTGCATTTATTCGCATTTATTCACATATAATCGCATTTATCG
>Ga0209367_1003321_pt1 | contig 21848 bp, 16 predicted proteins | sample WorMetLIZISLAND2_FD_187412 | JGI IMG/M metagenome (GOLD analysis project Ga0209367, IMG submission 187412) | Marine gutless worms symbiont microbial communities from Max Planck institute for Marine Microbiology, Germany - Olavius geniculatus... ...
AGTAAGACTTGGTGATTCTCTAGCGCGTGTAAAAATTTGGGGGCGCAGCACCCCCTAGGGGCTGAAATATGGTTTTCCGAAAAATGCAACTTAGGGTAGGTCAACATTAGCGCCTATAACTTGATTCGTAGTGGACGGAATTTCACAAAAATTTTTTTGTTCAACGCGGAATTAACAGTATTTGATAACGCCATTTAGGTTATGTCGATATCTCTATCCAGTTTAGAGATATTTGCAGTCAAACTCGAAAGTTGTCATTAAATGTACTAAATTTTGAACGTTTTTTGCCCTGCCAAATTTTAAGGGGGGCAGTGCCCCCAAATGTTGTACCTGTGTTAACACCCCGACCTAGAGACACGTCAAGTGCCAAAGTTTCATCGGGCTACACTGGCTAACTCCAAAGTTATAAGCGCTCCTTTATTGCATTTTAAGCCAATTTTTGACCCCCCATTGAAAAAAGTTGTAAGGGGGGCCCCCATCCCCGGTGGGGGGTGCGCTAGTAAGACTTGGTCATTCTCTAGCGCATGTAAAAATTTGGGGGCGCTGCACCCCCTAGGGGCCGAAATATGTTCTTCCGAAAAATGCGCTTTCAGTGGGTTTAATTCCACATCTAGACCTCCAAGGTCACTGGACCGAACTTCACCGGACTTGTTTCGCCTAACGCGGGAGGAATCGGTGTCGAACGAGTAACTCACCGATTTTGAATATCTTCATCCGTTCCGGAGAAATTGGCTGCCAAACTTTGAAGTCGACTGAAATCGAGCCAAATTTTGCATGTTTTCGGCCCTTAAAATTGTTTTGGGGAGGCTCACCCAAAATTTCGGCCCGGGATTATAAAATTGAACATACTTAGGAGCATCGTGCAAAATTTCGCGCCGATCGGCCGACGGAGCTCGGAGATTACGCGGCGAGAAAAAAAAAGAAAGAAACCACAGCAAAACAGAAGTCCTTCTGAAAACTATCGTTTTCGGGCAGACTAAAAAGGAAATAACAATGTAAATACATCGCTTATTATTCATCAACCAAAGAACTGCACATACAACAATTTGATAGCCAAAAATACTATGAGTAAGATCTTTGCTTACGTAGTGCTAAATTACAGATATACACTCCAGCTAACAACAGTCAAAATTATGTGCATCATCTAAGCATTGCACAAAATCAGAGTAAAGGTGAGGCTTATTGTGGTGATGGTACGATTGCTGGCTAAATTTCAGGATCCAAAGTTCTGTTCTGGCATGAGCAATGAATAGCCACACAATGCAAAGCCATATCATTACCTCAGGCCAATTGGATGACACTTTCAAGATATGTAACAGCTGTGTCATTGTTGTAATAAGTTTTTTTCAAGATAACATCAATCTTTTAATTTTCCCAAAAATTTTGCAAACTAAGCTAAAACAAAGCTCTGCACGTATAGATTCATGCGCTACATGCAAAGACACTGTGAAGCAGAGATCGCAATCCTTGGATCCCAAATCTGGGATACAAAAATAACGACCAATCTGTAAGCCTAATCTAAAAGCAAGATCCCAGGATTACAAATCTCTTAATCACAGATCCCAAGATTGAGAATTCAATCACAAGACTGCCATCACCACAGCGGAGTACAATGTGCAGCACTAACAGTTCCGAAGAAGACAGAGTCAGTCGGTCGACAAGCTCGTGGTTGCCGGTCTTGACGGCAAACATGATAGGCGTGCGTCGACGTGCTGTCTCTGCCAGGTTGACCGATGCCCCATGTCTCAGCAGCAACTCCACCAGAGCCATGTTTGCATTCTTAACCGCCAACATCAGCGCCGTGACACCGTCCGCATCAACGGCAGCATCAGGGTGCGGCAGGCCGGCCAGCAAGTGGTCGACGTCGGCCACCGATCTGTTGATGAGGACCGCAGTCAACAGACTGGTCACCTCCTCACTGCTTGCCGAACCAGTCATCACACTCTGTGTACCATCCACAGCACAATTATTACGATTAGATCTAGATGGACATTAAATACATTGTTGTAAAAAAATCAAAATGCACTGATGTTGAATCGTTCACGTAAGGCCAAACAAAATGACCCCCAATTTGTGTGAACACAACAGGTTAAGTCTAAAATAACTTTAGCAGTATCGGTTAAAAAAGCTTTGCTGTGCTTCTCGTCATATCTGTTGAACGCTCGTCCTCTCACCTCCAGAAGAGAATCTGCAGGTAAAGATTTTGATTTGCAAGTATAGATCACTGGGGTACTGTCGCCAAACTTCAAAGCACGAAAATTGCATGCAAAACTTCACTAACCCATGAACAGTGAACATCACTTGGTGGAAGTTGGTGCAGTAACCACATGTAACCGCAACCCAATCTTCGAGGTGCTAATTATTTTTACGACCACCGTAACGCAGGATTCTCTTCAACATCTCTGACTTAACTTATAAAGTGTATAACACTACAATAGCAGCTTCTATTACCTCGTTATCACCTGGGCATCATTCATAGCTGTCAAACGCCCGCTACAAGCATAATATAGATTCCGTACGATGTCACTTCATTAGAGTGTTTGTTTATATTTACATTCTGACATTACGTCATATCGTTTCAGCCAATCACGAACCACTATTCTCGAGCGATCTGCCTAAAAAGCAAAATCAACCAAATCCAATGTATAAACCTCAGTTTCCATCCAACTCAACCGACGCAACGAAAGTTCCTTGTGAAGCAAATGGCGCAGGCGACGCATGAGCCAAAACGCAACGATACAAAACGGTGTCCATTTTAATAAAACTCGTACAGAACGACGTAACTGAACTGAACTGAGACAGTATTTCATTTCAGTAGCAGTTCAGTTACGTCGTTCTATGTGCGCTTTTAATGACGTTTTGTCCATGGAGTTGCGTGCGTTGGATGAAAACTATGCAAAATTCGCAACAAATTTAAGCAGCAAAAATCCACACGATAGGCTAACGCCAATATTGAAGGAGGCCACTGTTGAATTCTGCTGTTTTGTGGTCTTTCTGATAGATTACCAAAAAATTAATCTAAATTAATTGATCGATCTTTATTAATTTTGGGAGATTAATTAGTAATATAGACCTAACGATAATTCTAGTCAGTACCGGAACCAGCTGTATTAAACTAAAACACGTCGTGCTCATCGATTATTAGGCCTAAATGCGTCAGAATTAGCTAAAGAATGTCACTGATCGAAATCGAGTGACGAGCTACTCGACCAGTGAGACAAAGCTAGGGCTACTAGCCTATAGGCTATTAATTATCGATCAGTTTATCTATTTGCTCGGCGATGGCGATGTCTTGCCAAGCTGCTAGCTGTGATCGAGTGACGCTTTGTGTTTTGCATGCTGGATAGCATGATGAAGCACGGGCATAATCGCCCCTCACAGTATCCCACCTGAAAATGCAAGACAAAATTTTTCTCGAAACTCGCTATGACGTTGAAGTCTAAACGTAATACCCGTTTACACGATCGATCAAACATCGAGCAAACATCAAACCAATCTGATGAAACCCCGCCCCCGGCTCAAATGTAGGCCTAGGCTTAGTCCAGAGCTGATGGCGTGTTATATAGGCTTTCCTTTAACCCGCCCGCCCTCCTAATTAGCATACTAATTACCATAGCTCGTAGAGCTAGCTGGATGAATGCTAGCAAACACCGAGCAGACGTCGAGTTATTAGCACGTGTATTTTGAACACATTTGCTCGACGTTTGTTCGATGTTTGCTCGGTCGTGTAAACGGGGTATAACTTGCAGTTTTATGCCGTGGCTACACGCATCGCGAGTTCGTCGTCCGATCGAGGTAAAGGTAAAAGGTAAAGGTCGTCAATTTCTATAGCGCATCGTCGCGAGCATGCGCACGCCTCTAATGCGCTTTCGTCACTAACCAGAGCCGCCTGCCGCACGGCCACCGTGTGCAGCCTGCAGACACAGGCTGGCGCAGCGGCCGGCTAGGCAACCCCAGTCAGCTGTACCAAGGTTCCCACCTTCCGTAACCCATGTAAATGAGTTACTACTCATTTTACCGTCCCACGGAGGGTAGAAAGCTGAGTCGACCTAGCTGGCAGGCTTTGCACCGAGATGGTTTACCTGCCCGCAGGCAGTCACCCATCGCACTACTAACCGGGCCTGGCGTAGTGTAACTTCGTTTCAGCCGAAACACGTTACCAACTACGCCACGCCACCACTATATACATTGTAGAGTGATAAAATGCTGTAAAAATCAAATGAGATCTCTGACTCTGTGTATAACAAGCAAAGCAATAAACAGTCGCACAATCATTTATTCTCATCATCATGCTACAAACGGTTTAAACATTAAATTGTGTATTATAGCATATACATATTGCTGTTTATCGCCCTTGTAGGTCTACTTATCGATATTAAATTACCGATATTCAATGGGGGGGCGAATCGTCCAAGGTGAGGGGGCGAATCAGCCAGGGGCAAACAAGCCAAGAGGTGAATCAGCCAGGGGGCAAAAGAGCTAGGAGGTGAACGAGCCAGGGGGCAAATCAGCCAGGGGGCAAAAAAGCCAGGGGCCGAAACGGTGAAGGGGCAAAGAAGCCAGACACTGGTTAGCTGGCTGTTTTTCATACTGTATCATTCACATTTATTGCTGCACTGAGAGCATGGCTTATTTACAGTGTACTGAACCAAAAAGCCAACCACATGCGTAATCCGTTGTCATTTGTGTGTTATAATTAGAGATCGAAAGAACTATCACTGCAGGATTCGCTTCTGTTCGGGTTAAAAATGTCCATTTCCAATTTTGTGCCAGATATGCTAAGTACAAATAATACACTTGCACTAGTTTTGTATGCATTTTCTACATGTTTGATGCACACTAGTTTAATGATTAGGCAGGGCATACAGTAATTGTGTGTGTTTTGTCATGTGATGTAGGCTGCTGATTCCAGTGCAGACGCTTGTAGAGACGTATGGTGCCGAGATACTGCGGACTCATGATGAGGCAGGCCATACTCCGGCACACTATGCTAGTCTGCATGGCTACAGTACAATCCTCAAGTTTATTGTTGATTCTCGCAGTGCTTATGATGAACCAAGCAACGATGCCGTGGCCCAGCATCCAATCCATTGGGCTTGTGCTGGTGGTCATATTGGCATTGTCGACCTCCTTCTACAGGTTTGCTGCAGTATTGTCATATGTGGTTTCTGTTGTATAATAGAGAACAAGTGATATTTCTAGTTATACTTGATCTCTGAGTTACGGTTTTATTACATAGTATAAGTTATGAGAGATATTTATATTTAACTGATCTTTATTACTGTCTCCCCCTACATTGCTTATATGAAGTTGTATGATTTGGTCATGTTATATTATTTAGTTGCACAGTTCTTCCTATAGTGTGTTTTGTATCTTGCAGCGATAACTCCAGTAAATATCTTACCTTACCTCCAGGGTGGGCAGGCTGTTATACCTGCTCAGCACTGAGGTTGTATCAGTTCGGCTCAATGCGCATCCCCGAATGTAGCCATGAGGTTACAGCAAATGGCTATGAAGCTGTGGACAGCTGTGAAGCCGTAAAAGGCTATTAAGCCAAAGTATGCATGAAAGCCAAAAATTAATCAGTGCATGAGCGCTGGTGATGTATCTGCTCTAACAATTTTTGGTCAGCTCGTTGTTGGCTCATACACTACGGATTTTGAAAATCTTTTAGTCATCGGAGCACTAAGCCCTACCACTACATCAAGGTGGCTGACCATGGTGGAGACTCCATTAAAGAATATAGGGTATGTTCAGAATTTGATGTCATCATTTGTGACTGTTGTAGTCTAGCATGTGTTGTAAGTTTGAATATTACTGCAGAAATGTGGCTGACAGAAATTTGTGCTTTTATTCTGTGTGCAGCTTGGAGTATCAATTGAAGTGGCTGATGCAAAAGGTTGTACGCCGTTGATAATTGCTAGTCAGTACAGTCGCACAATGGTTGTTGGATACTTGATCGGGAAAGGTGCATGTTTGACAGTCACTGATCGCGAAGGTGACACAGCACTGCACTGGGCAGCTTTCAAAGGTTACAGTCTCTTTGCTCTAATTTTTTTTGAGAGTAAAGTATCAGCTTCATCTATTGTTGTTATTATTATTTCTGTCAGCTTCAATAAGTTTACCAGATCTAACAGACTAAGGTTCAGTATATATACAAGAAATTTGAGCAAATGCTCACGAGACGCGCGAAAGCCTATAGCAGTTCCGGTTCAGTAGTTTAGCTGATAATTGGGGTGTTCGCACTAAATTAATATACAAATACCAAATTCTCTATGTGGATCACATAACGATAGTAGCGTGGTGCCACCTTGTGAATGATATAGACTTGTGTCGCAGCCCGAAATCAAATCGCCAAAAAATTCATAAACCCCTATTTTGCCATTCAACGTCATTCAATGTAATTGAATTCGGTGCTAATTGAGAGCCAGTGTACAACTTCCTACTAGTGATTAATAGTAACCTAGACCTTATCTCACACCGTTACTGAGATACAGCGACTTATTGGCCAAAAATTGGAAATTTTGCCTACCCCCCTCTCATTCAGCACCTTCGTTCGGGGTGACCCCCTTTGAATTTATGGAAAAGCCTTACGGTTCCTGAAACTAGTCTTCCAGGCAGCCGACGGTGAAGATTTTGTGATCCTAGCTTGCACTGTTTTCGACTGATCCACTCGTGTGACAGATGGACAGACAGACAGACAGAATTGTGGTGGCTAAGACACGCTGAAAGCAGTAGCTGCTTTCGCACGTAAAAACTGTTGCATATATAACACTGATAAAACTTATGCGAGTTTTTTTTGTAAAATTTGAATATAATCGAAGCTGTTTTTAATTTTCATTTCTGACAGGATATAGACTGAGTAGTGATATTGTTCTCAGTGATATAATGCTATCTTGTTGTCTGTGCTGTAACAAACACTGTGAGTAGGTGACATTGGTATATCGACATGCCAGTATTTGAGTTGTCTGTAGCTGTTTTGTTGCTATATTCGTTGACTCTTCTGCACATTTCATGCCCTTGTATTGGCCTGCAATGATCTGCCTCGTGACATACTAGAAATTGCTGCTGCTGATACTATTATTAAATATAAAAAAACTTACCTGTTAACATTACTGTGTAAGGGCGACCAATTCACACATCCAAAACAGCAGAAATCATTTTACTAGGACTGGTAAGTTTTTTTATATTTATTATTTGCTGTTTTATTAGCAAATTCAATTGTGAATTTGTGAGTTGTTAAGCATTTTCAGTTGTAATTTTTCTAAGTCCGAAAGTGGGCCAGAAATTTGTTTTTTTTGGGGATTAGAAGGGGAGAATATTAAAGATGAATGTTGAGACCTCCCTAGGAAATCAGTCGCCACCGAAAAACGTCATCCAGTATAAAAAATTCGGTGATACTCTCAAAAATGTGTTCTCTAGAGCTTGGCAAGAAAAGTATAAAAAAAGAAAGAAAGAAAAAAGAACCCATTTTTAAACATTATATTTCACCCCTTTGCCGCGCCGACCCCGCTGGGCCGATTTGTACCATTTTTGGCACGTAGGGTCACATAGCTGACGTAATCATCCAAGGCAAATTTTAAGTTGATTGATTCAGGGGTTTGGGGGCTACAGGTGCCCAAAATCTGGGGTTTTCCATTGACTTTGATAGTTGCCCTTACAACAGTGTTACGCACTACCGTGCTGCGCTGTGATTACAGTCACATAGTGAGAATTAAATGGTCTATAATCGGTAAAGTACAGCAGTGAGTGCAGTGATCGTTTGTGAATGATGCTGCAGGTCACAGTGAGCTAATGCGGCTGCTCATCTACTCTGGACTGAATCCACACCAAAGGGATCAGTATCAGCAGACACCGCTTCATTTGTCCTGCATCAAGGGCGACTTGACAGCAGTCCGTGAACTGTGCGAACTGGTGAGATGACTTTGCTGTTCTGGCTCGACTTTACCGAGCTTAGACTATGAGTGTACTGTAGTTATATGCATTGCTCACAAGAACTATTATCACAGCCTGTTTTTATACGTGTTTCGGATATAGACTAGGTGTTAGTATATATATATATAGATCATGCTTAGCTTCTGCTAGTTCATAATTATCCTCTGAGCTTCATGTGGACAGTGTGATTGTGGAAATTTTAATGATATCATCCACATCTGTCTCTCTGAATCTCTCTGGTCTGTACACAGGACCAGGTTGACATTGATATATCCGATAAGAATGGCAAGACGCCACTTATGCTGGCAGTCGGTCGCAAGCACGATGGAGTCGTTGTATACCTAGAGGATCAACTGAAACAGAGAAAAAGCCTCATGCCACACATTGATGCCAGGTGCGTTCTGGATAACTTGGATTGAATGTGTGTAGAAGCAAAGGTTTTGGTCCAGGCTATAGAAGTTTGTAAAACAATGCTTATTTTTGATTTTTTCGTCTAGAGCCAAATGTCTGCAGGAGTTGCCAGAGTTGTTTATTCATAATGTTGCTTGTCATGTCGAAACTCGAAACTGATGTCGTTGGGTGTCTTATGCTAAATTATGAAGTATTTCATGTCTACTTGAAATGTTGAAGCTAGGGTCATGCCTCATTTTCACATTCCAGTTACGACTTATGAGATGTAGTGGTGACTGATAAATATCGACCTAGATTGTTGTAGTGTTTGATAGTAATTTTGTATTATATAGTTGTGCATCTTTTTGTGTTGCAGTTTCATTATCTTTGGTATGCCAGGCAGATCACGGGGTCCACTGCTGTTTATGCTCTTCATCGTCATATTCTGGGGATATCCGTGTTATGTTTTCAAGGTAGGTTGAAATCTCATCTGTTTTCTATGTTTCTTTATTACGTTATCGTAATATTTTAGCCAAAGTTACAAAGATGCAGTTGTTCATACGAGGGTCGTTTCAAAAATAAGTTTACAAAATGGTGCCATTTCACTAATTTTTTAAATATGACAAAATCTGAAATATATGTTTTGTAGGGATGTGAAATTTTTTCGATGATGACGTGATCATCTTTCAACAGAACATGGTACATTTGCATATTATTTTCTCCACCAGTAGATCTTCCATGACTTGCAAGTGACAAACAGCATATGAGCGAGAAATAACTAATAAACTAAACATTAAACATTTGTGCCTAATTTTTCAGCACATCATCCAAGTTCGTTGAAACATCTGTCCCATCTGTAAACAAGTTTCTAAATGCCCGATGCAAAGAACGATTCTGGTGGCTGCAGTCCATGCCACTGACAAATGACTGATTGCACCAGGGTATCTGATGCAAATTTCTGCCCACCTAGCATTTTTTACACTAAATGTGTACTGTTCGCTTTGTAAAACACTTGTCGCTATATACTAGATGCATCTCAGAGTGAATATGATGTGCATTAAGTCTTTTTGCCCATAAAACCAACATAATGGCATGCTGTTTATTACAGGACAATTTCAGTGGCAACGTTGCTGCATTTAATGTTTATAAATGACGTCACACAGACGTCATCATAATAAAGCACACATCATTTACTTAAAATTAGATTCCCTACAAAACATATATTTCCGATTTTTCTTATTTTAAAAATTGATATGGCATCATTTTGTAAATTCATTTATGGAATGACCCTCGTAATTTGAATCGTTATTGTACTCTGCATAATAACTGTAAACAAATGAGACAGGCTTGCATGATAGAGTCATTGCTTTTAATGTTGGATAATGTGTGAATGCCCATGCTGCCATTTGATAATATTGTTGAAGCTAGTTTAATGAAGCTAGGTTTTTGTTGATTATCTCTGACCTGGCTTGACATGTTATAGTTGAGGAAAATTAGCTGCTGAAAGTAATTAGCACAGTTGTTGATGTTGAGTATGAACAGCTATGTTCAGCTGAGGCATACACACCACAGTACATAAAAATGATGCATGCTTGCTTTATCATTCAGAGTGTTTTAGACATATTAGCCTTGATTTTTGCATGGAAGTGTGATCATGCTGAACATTACGTTTTCACTGCATTGATTGAGGCTGATTATGTTTGAAGCTGTCCAATTGTTTGATCTATGTACAGTATGCGTGAGCCACCCGGTAAATTGCAGTATTCAGTGAGATCTTTAGTGGATCCAGATTAATCTGTGTTGGGCTTGGAATATGCGCAGCAAACAATTAACTTTACAGAGTTGTTTTGTTGTCAACATTGCAGTGTATTCCAGTGACGTGGAACGAGCTTGAGATGCTTCACGTTTGTTTTCTTGCTCTCAACGTTCTGTATTGGATCACACTGTACGCTGCGGCCACTATTGACCCCGGGTATCTTCCACGAAACTCTCCGGCATATCATGAAGCTATCAAACAGGTAAACATGTTTACTGGCAATCTTATTTGTTCCATTGACGACTTTATGCTATAGGAAATTAAATTATGTTATTTGGAGAAAATTGCAGCCGCTTTGACATACATACAGTGTCATGCAACGTTCATTTTCTGGGTGAAACTAGATTAGCCAGTTTTTCCGTTATTCTGTGGCGGGTTCTGAAGTGCAGAGTACCATTACAGGTTGGATATCTATCTTGCCAGGTTTCCACTCAGCCAACTATGTCAAACCACTGAAAGGATATGTTCAGAAGTATATACAGAATAGATAACAAGTTAGAAGATTTCAAGATTGCTAGTTTGGTTTGTGATACTGTGGATGATATAGCAGGTTTGTCTCTTTCACACAAGGAGTGTGTGAATGACATCATAAATTGATGCCTCTGTGTAGCTTTGATAATGTGACTGGTCTTCGGCACTTTAAAAAACTCAGGTTTTTGGAAGAAGTTTTTGACGTTGTACGTAAAAGTTTTTAGGTTTTAATGTGCAATGAAGATATGACACAAAATTACATCCCTGGAAGATTATTCCATGAACCGTTGTCCAAGTTACATTGTTTTCTATCACCTATAGCAGAGTGCATGAATCCAATTAGATACAAAATACTGCACAGTTATATCAACTTCTCTAGGTATTAAATTGCACAACAAATTAAAAACTGAAATTAGAACTTTTGGAGTTTTTAGGTTATTTTTTAAAAACCTTAAAACTTTAGTTTTTAAGCCAATTACCGGCTGAATAAAGCCATATAATCTAAGAGGTGTTTTGTTTTGTGTTTAAAATTTTGTGCTGTCAGATCGGTATTCACACAAACTGTGTAATCATGAATCAGCTGATCTGCATGAACTTGTACGACTTTTTAAGACGTTGAATTTATTGCTGTTGTTGTTGTGATAATTATTAACTTTTTTTGTAATAATTTGTTACTTATGAGCTTCTGAACCTTTTTGGGCAAAATTGTTTTGCACTGTGTTAGTTTTTTTGTGTATTGTGCTTGAGGAGATAGAATGAGCAGTGGTGAATGATTGTGCTTTGTAATGTGAGTTCAGGTGGCTCGATTTGAAGACTGGCGTGAGCAGGGAATGTTGAACCCATTGAGTCGTCTTTGTCACACATGTCAGACTGTGAAGCCGCTCAGAACCAAGCACTGTCGTCAGTGCAACCGCTGCGTGGTGACCTTCGATCATCACTGTCCGTATATCTACAACTGCATTGGCATCAACAACCGGTTCGTCAATCGACAAGCATTATCAGTATGATAGGGCATTATGTGCCAGCGTGTAGGGCATCATTGAACTACCTGACTTCACTTGTCTGAAGCAAGCAAGCCATTTTGATAGCGTCAGTTGAGAGTCATCTTTAGCAGCTGAAACAGAGTGCCTGTACACATTTACATTTAATCTGTCACTCACTCAGTCGGTTAATCATTCTGAGCTCATGCCTACTCTTTGCATTTGGGCTTTGGTATATGGACCTCTCTGCTGATTACTGTACATGTGGCTGGCTTCACTTGAGACAGATGGTCCATCTTAATATGCCACATCACAGGTCTTTCCTGTCAGTTTGTCTCTCTTTCCTGTACAGGCTCTAACTTGAAAACATCAAAGCGTAAAAAACAAATTAATCAGTGTGAATGTTCTCCAGCGCAGGAACATCTGGTGTGCCGGAGGTCAGGATAGGGTTAGGGTTCTGCCTCTCTGGATGGATGGGTGCATAATACGTCCGCACTGGGCCAGCATATTTTTCTGGTTGGTTGTAGTAAGTGTGCTGATGTGCTGCATGCAGGCACTGGTTCTTCGTGTTCACCGGCTGTGTGTTTGGCATGTGTCTGATGGGAGATGTGTTTGCGGTCTACATGTTGTACTATATCGGCTGGGACTGGATCATTGCCATCGGTCTGATAATCATTATCATCTTCACTGGTGTCTCAGGAATCGTCTTCTCCTTCATGGTTGGTTGTCTTCTTTATGCACTTTCATTGTTAATTGCACTGTGTTTTTAGTGTGTAGGTTTGCTGTTTTTTTTAAGAATTGTGTTGATATCTTTGTTACACTAGTATCGTTGGCACATTGTTAGTTGATACGAAAACAATGTCTACTGAATACCGATCCAATTGTCTAATATGTATTGGGATTGTGTCACCACTGAATTTCACTGATTTTTTTGGCAAACAGTGCTGCAGATTTAAGTTAAGATAAAGGTAATTGATATTCATTATAATGCATTGGTCACTAATAAACACAAATATGAAAAATTTTTGTCACACATTATGGCACAAAGTCTCGTTCATATTGAGTAGCTTTGCCAAGAAGAAGCTGCTAGGGATAGATAGGCCATGAAATTATTTGAGTCTAGGACTGCAAAAAAAATTGATCGACAGTGATATAAATGTATGCGTGTGTTTCAACTGTGACAGATGAACCAAGTGAAACAGAATCTGACAACAAACGAGCGGTTGAACTGGAAACGCTACAAGTATCTGCAGGATGACCGCGGACGTTATTACAATGCGTTCGACGTCGGCTGGCGTCGGAACTGGATGGAGTTTTTCCACTTGCGACGTCCACAGACAGAGAAAGATGTTGAATTCCTCAACGTTTCCGTTGTATAGTACGGGACTTGACAATAGTGGCAAATATATAGCATTTATTTCAGGAGATTGCTTTTATTTTTTTAGTAGTGAATTATAACTAATATATATCTGAGGTTTTGCTGTTTGGTGGCTTATGAAATGTGAAGACTTCTGCAGTGTATTTTGTTCCGGCTGTTTATTTTGCGGTTGTTTTATTGTTGCGATAATTGTAGATTTTATTTTTAGGTTATATTATTAAAATGTGCTTGCTGATGCAAGAAGGCACTGTCTATTTTTAGCATTAGAGAGGTGCACTGGTGTAAACAGTGGGGTCATTTCATTTGAAATGGGCCAAATGACAATAGCTTTTTTCGGGTGACCATCTCCAAATTGCATGAAAATTTAATGGTATGCTTTTGTAAATGTGCCTGTAGGCAGTGTGCAAAATTTTATTCCAATATTTCAAGTATTTTTTAAGTTATGGATATTTGAGTGAGGCCACCGTAGTCGTTTTTGAGCTCCGAAATTTGCGTTTCTTGACTTATGGCCAACTTTAACAGTCAATAACTTTACTATTAATATAGCCAGAACCATGAAATTTACAGGATTAACAGAACTTATGGTACATATGTGTGAAATGACTGAAAACATGGAATATGTCATTAAAACATTTCAATATTGGGTGCCAAACTTGGCCTTTCAGAATGCCAAGACCTGAAAATAGCCATTTTCAGCATTGGATAAGACCCAGAGACATGCATAGGTTATAGCTGTTGGAATAGATTCCTTCAGTGTCCATGCCAGTCTTATGAAAAGTTGATTCAAGTGGCAAATATTGCAGCTAATTCAGCAGTAATGTCTGCTCAAAGTGTGTCGGGAATCACACATATAGGTATTTTCGAGGTCGAAAAAACTCATGTGGCGATAAAGGTAAGTTAATGAAATTGGGCCTGCATACTCTACTGATATGGGGCTATAAGTGCACCACAGATGAACTTCTAACGAACATTGCAGTACAGATATATTTCTGTAATGCTGGATGAGGGTGGGATTTTGCCTGCTTTTAGTGACATGAGTTTTGTACATCTGTTCTCATTTCTTCTTATCCTCCTTACAAGAAGGAAGATTATTAGAATAATGTGGCCATTATTGTTAATTACATATGCACATTGCACACTCGTAATTGACAGTTCTTACAATTTTAGATTTAGGTCATGTTTTTTATGTTCCTTATCAGCAGGTTTTTCTGTAAAGGTAAAACTTTTTGTTCTATCATTGTGTCTATGAGCATTGCCTGGAAAGGCCGTCCCCAGTGGGACGGTAACCCTACTCACTCACTCACTCACTCTCAAAGCTCATTACAGCTCATAATGCTAATATTTTACAGGGTAGTGTATATTTTGAAAATAGGTTTAGGGTTTTTTTGTGCCATAGTATACTATGCACAATTATAATTGGCAATTATTACAATTTTAGGTTTTCTGCATTTTTTGTGTTTTGTGTTTCATAAAGGTTAAACTTTTTGTTCCGTTATTATGTGTATGTGCAATTTTGCCTTCAGAGGCCATCCCCAAAATGACTTATACTGTGACGGGCGGGACGTTAAATCCTACTCAGTCACTCATAATATCCTGGAAAATGCTGTTACCAGTTTATAACTGTTGTTGTTCATTGTGTTGCACTGTGACTAACAAGGCAAACTGATTGTATCAAATGTTTGGATCAAAGTAGTAGTTACTTTATACATGTACATGTAACTTACATTGGGAAAATTGCTAATAGACTTATCCACACTTGGTGTCTATTTAACTGGCTCATGTTTTTCAGAATTGCATTCCTTTGCAGTTTAGGCCAGTTCCCCAAAAGTAAACCTTGTGGAATTTTCGTGGTGGGAAAGTTAAAATGAAACATTTTAGTGATTACAAATCTTTTTATACCATGATTGTATCTTTTTTTTGTGTTTGTGCAGTTATAATGTGTTGTTAAATATTATTGCCTTAAAGTTGAATTGTAGAAGTTATTATAAATATAACTATTATTGCTGTAATGAAATTATAACGGCTGACACTTGATAGGTTTGATAGTACATACTGAACGACAAGGATAAGCCTCTTTTTGCTGTGCTTTATGAACTAATATGTTTATATGTCAGTGTTGTTTGCAGTAAATTTTGTTCATGTTTTATGTGGTGCATTCTATAAGAATTTGTGAGTTATTTTTTGTCGGCTGATTTGCGACAGTATAGACCTACTGTTGGTGATTTGAAATTAAAATGTAGTGAATGATTTTAAGTTGCGTTGTTTTGTTCGTTGTATGTCCATTCTGTTAACTCATACTTGTTCTGTTTGTCATTACTCAAATACGTCTTTGGCTTTGTTAGTTTTCTTACACAGGCTTTTGTACTGTGGCCTATTTGAACTGCCATTTGTATGTATTTTCTGCTTTTTTTATTCTATTGTCACAGATGATTTTAATGAAAGTATTGGTTAGTGTTGCATTATTTCTGATGGTCAGTTAATGTAAGCATTAATTGACAGAAATAAGGTTGTTTCAATTGCAATTTGACACCATTACATCATTACGTGCGAAAGCAGCTACTGCTTTCAGCGAGTCTTGGCCATCGCAATTCTGTCTGTCCATCCGTCCGTCTTTCGTGAAAACAGCTGGAGATAGACTGACAGTTTGCGAACATGAACTGCTATAGGCTTTAGCGCATCTCGTGAGCCTTAGCTCAAATTTCTTGTTTTTACGCAGTGACAGCACAATACTTCATGCATCTTAGTCCATGGCTATGGTCTAAGTGTCTATCCATTCTTCTGCAGCCCTGTCAAAATGGTGCTCACTACTTTCACAAAATCTTTACTGTGGGCTACCACAAAGACTCTAGTTTTTGGTGATGAAACTTTGTGCCCTAGGTGAGGGAGTTCCCTTCGAACGAGGCATGAAACAGAGGTATTTGCCTACAGTTTATATTACCGCTATTGGCTCGTTTAGTGTGAAAAAGTTACAGATAGGCACAGAAATTGGCTTATTATGACAAGCATTGGTGACAAGCTTTTTAGGCATCTGAACATCAATGACCTTGAACAACCTTGAACCTTCAAAATAAGGGCTTTTAGACAATTTTTTGCGATTTCGGGCTGTGACCCGTATTTTAAAGTGAATTGTGCCGAAATGGCTGGAGATATACCAAGACAACCTGCATACGAAATTTTCAGCATTAAAAGTAGATTTTAGCAGTCTAAGTCCCGACCCGCTAGGTTCAAGGAGGCTTGAGCTTGTGGGTGTCAAAGATGGGACCGTGTAAAAGGTGGGTGGTTGTATTACCGCTATTGGCTAGTCTAGTAACGGTTGCAGATTGGCACAGACATGCTGCTTATCACTAGCACTAGTGATGACATTTATAGTGGTATCAACATCAATGTTCTTGAATGAAATGGATGGAGATAGACCAAGACAACCTGCAAACAAGAACTGCTATAAACTGTCATGCGTCTTATGAGCTTTGCTCAAATTACTTGTATTTACCAGTCATAGTTAAAAACATACATGTTGTATTCTGTGGTTGTATCTGGTGGCTTTGGTTGCATTACAGATATGCAGCATAGTGTTGTTTAGGTTTCTGTGATATTTCTGCAGTCTTCCTTATTGTTCTTACTCTACTCTTCTTTGGGAATCTATGGACCATTTTCATATGCTTATGTTTCCTTTTATGTTTTGCAACAGATAATTATTACAAGACATGTTGCCTATTGTTCATCACTGTCCATGCTTGTTTGTTCACATTATGGACTACCATTCAGATGGCAGGTGTATAAGCTTTTATATACCACCGTTACAGAAACAACTTCTGTTGTACATGCGTTTAATTTAACCGTACGCAACAGTGATGTCTTATTTTCCTTGTGCATATCTGATGACATTTTAATGTTCAGTAATTCTTGGAAGGAAGGTATTGTGCTGTCACTATACTAGGGAAAAGGATCACGGTCCGAGCGTAGCAGTAGACCAATCACCCTTTTGTCAGTCCCAGGCAAAGTATTTGCACATGTCCTTTTCGCCAGACTGGACCCCCTGCTTCAGAAGCATCGTCGGCCTCACCAATCTTGATTTACCCGTTGTCGTTCCACACTGGATGCAATCTTGGCATTGCATCTGTTGACAAAAATCCACAGAGAGTTCCAACAGCTGATGCGTGTCACATTCGTAGATTTGAAAGCGGCATTTGATTCCGTAGACAGGAACATGCTCTGGCCAGCTCACTTTCACGGATATTGGCTATGTTGACGACGTCGCTCTGCTTGTGGACAAAGAGGAAAGCTCCCGCACTGCTCTCACAGCAATGGATGAAGAAGCTTCCAAGTTCGGTCTTCGGATCTCTTGGACCAAGACAAAGCTCCAGAATCTTGGTTCGGGATCGACGCCATCGCCAATAATAGTGGATGGTAACACTGTTGATTCAGTAGAAAAGTTCACATAGAACTTGAACAGCATACAGTCGAGTTCCAGCAACTCCGGACCGGAATACATTTTTCGGCGCATTGAACTTGCGGCTAGCGCAATGAAAAGACTGGACTCTATTTAGGATCGGAGCAAGCTCAGTATTGCCACAAAACTCAGAATATACACCACGTGCATGTTATTTATACTACTCTACGGCTCTGAGACCTAGACTCTCACACAAGCTGATTGATAAAGATTGGATTCCTTCCATCTAAGGTGCCAACGACGCATCCTGCACATCAGCTGGCATGATTCAGTGTCTAACGATGAGGTTTTGCATCGTTCTGGCCTGTTCGACATCTCGTACATCGTCCGTAAACGAAGACTGGGTCTCTTTGGTCACGTCGCCAGGCTTCAAAGTGATGCACCGGCAAACCAGATCCTCCGAATTTGTACCAAGACGAGGGACGGTGACCGGCCTTCGCAGGAGTGGAGACGCGCCAGCGGTCGACCAACCACCACCTGGATCCACCAGATCTGCCGTGACACGGGTGTTACAGCGACGGAGGCCCTGGAGCTAGCAGAGGATAAACCGTTCTGGCGAACGATCGCAAAGGCGGGACGCTTCGGCTGATTGCTTCGCGTCTGATGATGATGATGAATTCTTGCTTCGTGAACGTCGTAGCTGAAAATGCAGGACCAGTTAAACGCAAGATCATGAAAATGACGGACCAGTCGCAGGAGCTGGAAAAATGCAGGACTAAATATTGTGCAAGTAGCTATGTATGTATTATTTTCTACTGCAAAAAGTGATACCAGAGTATTTATTAGTGTCACGAAGTACGCGTGAAACTACATGATGAACGTGACATTCTGAGTCGGTATTTTATTCGCACAAATAAGCTGCACGCATGCAGAACGCGCTCGATCGGTGTTCTGCAGATGGGGGCAGCCTCACCCACAGAGCAGTGGCGTGGCCAGGATCTGGAAGTAGGGGGCACTTGAAGGGTGGGGTGGGTGTGGAGAGCGGTGTCTTCCCCAGAAAATTTTTTGATTTTTAATGTGAAAATGAAGTGTTTGGTGCGTTTTTTGCAACTGAATAAGCTATATACGTCAATGATGCGCACTTAGCGTGCGAGTCCGTATATGGACCACGATCCGCAGAATATTCCTGATCCGTGAATGGACTGCGGAGTCTTTCTTAGACGAAAAATTGCTGGTTTTCATAGGTAACTTTTTATTATTAAGCATTCTTAAATTTATGGATAATTTTCATTTTGTTTTAGCCGTTAAATATTTGATATTTGACTTTTGGATCATTTTTGTCAAGTTTTATTTCAATATTTTATGCAGCTTTAGGTAATTGGACCTATAGAGACTATTGGCCTGAAATGAACAGCCATTTCACATAGTATACTAAACACTGGATGCAAACGAACTGTGGATCAATTTAAAGATTGCATACTGCTGCAGAAGTGGATCTCAAATCAGAATCTGCGGATGGGCACGGACTCAAAAGTCGAAAATCGTCACATCTTTGCTGCTAAGCTATAGCGCGTAGGCCTAATCGACTGTTTACGCACAAGTTTTTAATAGTGACGAAATTGAGATGATTCATTTGACGAGCCATACCTAGGGCTGTACGAAAATCACAGTGCAAAAGTGAAAAAATCACGGCATACTTTTAGAAAAGTCGCAAAATTCACGGCGAATTCACGGTGCCAATTCACGGTCACATACAGCGTTAAAAACGTCTCATTGACAAACATTTTTGTTCTCTGCCTAGTCAACAATCGGTCATATATCGTCGTCTCACAAAATGACTAACATTAATCGTTCTTATAGTAACTTTCAGAAACAGTTTTAGTAACTACAACGGCTGCAAGTGATTATCATGATGATCAACGAGGTCATATTAGGGTCAACTTTCAATGTTTAACAATCGAACTTTACGGATTTTGACACAAAAGTGCAATTGGGTGCAAAAATTCACTGCAAAATCACGGCAAACGCTAAAATTCACAGCAAGCGCCAAAATTCACGGCTTCCGTGAATTCCGTGAATTCGTGATTTTCGTCTAGCCCTAGCCATACCATCTGAATCCCAGACGATCAAGTATAGTGATTCGTCTCGTTGTGTCATAAAACGGACGTACAATGTTAGAATCAGCCGATTTATCGCCGCTTGTTCGGCGCGCATCCAACTTGCAGACGGCCCTCAGTTTCTGATATTTTGGCAGACGGTGCAGCATGATTCCCATAATGCCCTGGTGATTGGAACAACCCGTTTCATAGTTTCATACCCCCAGTTCTATATTTGTTGTATTAATTTTGTGTTTTATGAACTATGTTACACTATGGACTATGTTACATTTTTGTGCTTACACTGTGTTATTATTGCTGTTTTGCACTGTTGCACTTTAATTTAATTGTCCATTCGGCTGATCAGCCGCAAGTGTGCGAAATAAAGTCATTGTCATTGTATTCGATCAAAATCGTATCGAAATTGATCAAAAGACTTTGAAGGGACACTATCACGAAAATTTGACTTTTTGGAATAGATGACATACCTGTACATGTACACAAGATAAAATTATGGCGAGCCAATTTTGAGCAAATTGTGGCTGATTGTTGCAAAAAAGTGAACTTTGATAATTTTTACAATTCGACACAACACACTAGCAGCCGCCGAAATTAATCACTAACAAAATCTTATATTCGCCCAATGTTACACGAATTCATTGGCTTAGCGTCGTTGCCGGCTGCGCGAAGTGCAGTTTGAGCGCTGCAGCAGCGGAGACGGCGTCCACAAGACGCCATTGCTGCTGCTGCTGCTGCTGCTGCTGCTGATACAGACGCCGATTGTAATCAAGTGACGTCGACTGCACGCTCGTCAGTGATTGGTCGGCGGCGCCGGCGACTGACAGGCAGGTGGGCGTGGCCGAGTGCCAGGTAGCGGAACCGGCTAATCAATAGAAACATGCTCGCTATGCTGCGGCGACAAGTTGTGAGATGAAAAGCCGACGACATATAAAAACGCCGCCCGCCGCCTTCGGCAACCAGCATCTACATCGACAACTTTGTCGCTTGTCTCGACTGTCACATTGCCGCTTAAGACTAACCTAGCTCTATTTGCCACCTTGTAACTGTAAAATTAAAATTTTATAACAGTTGTGAAGTCGCACTGTTTTATTTTACAAACCAAAGTAGGACTAAAGGTGTGAAATGATGGAAGCGGAAATGCTGATGAGCATGAGCTGTGTCAACGGCGCAGTCGAGGGACTAGACGTCGACAGAGATGAGATCAGCGCGGAGACCGGAAACGATTACGTCATGGACTGCCGGCGTCGTCGGTCGCCTGACGACCGCCAGACTACAGAGAGCAGACAAACTGCGTCACTGATGCCGTGGCGTGACGTCATCAAAGATGGCGGCGACGACAAGATGGCGGACACCACCATTCGGCGTCGCTGCGACTCGTGCAAGTCGGACGTGTCGTTGACGTCACTTCCGGAATCACCGACGTCGTCGTACAGCAGCGATGACGTCATGGGGTCACCTGCGTGCACACCGGAAGTCGCCGTCAGCAGCTGGACCCCGACCACCGGAAACAGTTCCGCGGCAGCAGCGAGACAACCGAAAGGAGAAATGGAGTCTCCAGTCAACGCAAAGCCGACCAGTGCTTCCGGGCACGGCACCTGGTCACGTGACGTTGTTCGGCAGGCTGCGCCGGCTGCAGGCGGGTTTTCCATTGCCGACATACTGCGTCCAGACTTTGGAAGGACGTGGTCGCGTGCGTCTGAGCCGGCTGTGAGCGTGGAGCGGCGGGAGAGGTTGACGGCTGACGGGCGCACTGCTGCTGCTGGTGGAGATGATACGTCGTCGTACCCTGCTTCTCTGCTGTCGTCGACGTTGCGTCGGTCGCTCGTTTACCCGTACACGGCGGCTGCTGCGTTCTGTGCGGCCGTGGCGGCGGCAGGAGTACAGCGCGGTCATCAAACACAGCGACATCAAGAACTGATCATACAACAACATCCGGGGCTGAACCACAGCGCCAGCGCCGGCGGGGCTCGACGTCTGCCACGCGATGTAACGTACAACAACAACAACAACAACAACACGAAGATTCGCAGTCGCTACAGCGCCTACGACGAGAAGGGCATCAACAGCGGCGTGCATTACGACAGCGTCAGACTGCACAAGTCAGCTGTGGGACGTCGCCCCCCCGTTGAACACGCGTCACCAGCACCGTCAAGTCTGCGAGCCGTCTCGACTACCCCAGCCGTCAGCCGTCCAGACCAGTCGTCCGTGCAAGCCCTCAGTCCGGCAGCGTCGCAGACGTCATCAGCCTGCACGCCGACCATCAACGGACCAGCAGCAGCAGCCGGTGGCGAGGTGGACGCCAAGCGTGACGATGCGTCGTTGGTGCAACTGCCGTGGCCTGCCTGGGTCTACTGCACCCGCTACTCCGACC
>Ga0209367_1003322_pt1 | contig 21846 bp, 10 predicted proteins | sample WorMetLIZISLAND2_FD_187412 | JGI IMG/M metagenome (GOLD analysis project Ga0209367, IMG submission 187412) | Marine gutless worms symbiont microbial communities from Max Planck institute for Marine Microbiology, Germany - Olavius geniculatus... ...
ATGGTGCTCCTGTGTAACCTTTTTATCACCGCCAGCTGGAATGTGATCAAAATAATCGAATGTTCCGCATTTCGAGCGTGCACGATCGCGAAAATGTGACGCATAAGATTCAATCTACACACCGCAGTAATGTTGCAGTCAAATTAAGTTACAGTTATTTTTGTCCAATTTAAATATTGCAAAAAAAACAAAAAAAAACGATAAAAACTCCTCTACAAACAAAACAACTTACAACATTGGTAAAAAATAACAGATAAAGAACGAAATGATAAGCTGACTGTGAATCGCAGATTAGCCATTGTGCACAAAATGGTGCAACATGTTGCTCCAGGCTTACTATCAATTTATAGTAGGCCCTACTGCATTCTTTCAAAAGGTTGTCTTCGACGTTGCCGTTGTCACGAGTCGCCGCTTTGTAGTTAGTGAATCGAAGTTCACATAGTTTTCTGTTTAACGGCGGATTGATCTGAGTTGACAATGCCGTTTACCGCTTGCCAATATGTCCATACTTTTCGGGGATATTTGCGGTCAAATTCCGATGTTGTCCAAAACGTGCCCAATTATAGACGTTTTTAGTTATCCGAAATTTGGGAGTGCAGACGCCCAGAAAATTTGTACCCAAATTATGACGACCGTTTTGCGGAAAGTCACGTAGTGAAATATCAAAAGATTATTTCGATTAGCTGCAAAGTTTTGGAGATTTATACGCTACATTTTATAACAATTTTTGACCTTTTTTGTAAAAAAAATTGTTGACGGAATCCTTGTCCCCAGTGAGATGTGCGCTAGCAAACCTTGGTCATTCTTTAACGCGTTAAAAATTTTTGAACGCAACACCTTTTACGGGCCGAAATATAGTGTTCCGAAAAAGTCGATTTGGGTGGGTCAAAATGCACATCTCAAACTTTGTTGGTAGTGAACCGATGTTCGCACAACTTTTTGGCCGTACGCGGGAGGAATCGCAGTCGATTACTTAATTTTTCGATTTTAGATATTTCTATCCGTTCCAGATATAATCACGGTCAAATTCTGAAATCGTGCGAAATCGCGCCAAATTCGGCATGTTAAACCTCCAATTTTGAAAGCAGGTCCCCAAATGTTTGGACCAGAATTATAAACTAAAACATCAAGCGGCAGAATTTCGCGGCGATCGGCCGACGAAGCTTGGAAATTTCGTAACGAAACAAAAAAAAACGGTACATTTATGCTTTAAATTCTATGCTAAAACATTAGCATCAAATACCATTAAAAATAACTGAAGTCCATACCTTTTTTTCTCCACCTCCCGGTATGTGGTCAATGTTATCCAATGACCCACATTTGGACTGCGCGCGTTCACGAAAATAAAGCTTATGTGTTTCGATCTACACATCAAATATGCAAATAATGCGAATTATATGCACTTTTGCAAACACACGTTGTTCGAATGCAACCTTTCCGATAGCCACACTGAGCCATTATCGTGTTCACGAAAAAAGGCGTAGAAAACGACCGAGGAAGCGCTGGACTGATAACATTTCGGACGATTGATTAGGTCTTTCACTCACACAAGCAACACATGAGGTTTAAGACAAAAGACAATGGAAGAAATACACGATGCTGTCGCTGTTGGAGCGCGCTTAACTGCATCGCCATGCCCATGACACCAGAGGAGGAATGCAAACACATTATGAACCACATAAAATAGCAAAATCGTACTAAATACTGCTCGTGGGTAGCGACAGTCGCTTGCGCGGGCACTAATAACGCGCCGCCATTTTTAACATACGACATTTCGTGAATTCAGGCAAACTGGTACAGACAGTGTCATACACACAAGATTTATTGGGTGCAGCCATCAAGTATTAAGTAAGTGCCAAACTACTGGCAGTGTACTCAGTTTAAATGTGGCACTCTAATGCTAACGTTGACGTAATAAACTAGTTACTATAACGCCCTACAAAAATATTCATCAGAAGTGCTGTTATCTGAAATTCACTCACAACAGGTAGGCCTACGACTTTAGTGTCTATTTGAAGCAATCCGGCGTGTTAGTGCTGGTAACTCGCGTCGTGACTGGCAAGTGGTTTCACGGCTGTGGACGAGCCACAACAAAAGCTTGCCGGCCAAAATCGGGCAACTGACAAATTATTACCTCCGCCAAGGAGGTAATGTTTTTGCCGGTTTTTGTCTGTCTGTTTGTTTGTTCGTTTGTTTGTCTGTGTGTCAGCAAGATAACTCGAAAAGTTATCAACGGATCTTTCTGAAATTTTGATGGTATGTCGGACATGGCATAAACTACCAGTGATTCAATTTTGGGAGTGATCCGGCAGGAGTACTGGATTCTGGATCACTTTGAAATTTTTGTTACCATTGCGTTAAAGGGGGCATAAGAGAACCGCCGGCAAAGCGAAGATGGTGACGCCACCTGGCGAATAACATTGCCTTGGCGGAGGTACCTGCGGGCTATGACTGCTTTCTAGTTTCTATGTATTACAAACGGTATTTTTTAGCTTCAAGTTCTATGCTTAAACATCGGCATCAACCACCTTTAAAAATAACCAAAGTCCATACCCTTTTATCTCCTCCTCCGGGTACGTGGTCAATATTATCCAATGACCCACATTTCGACTGTGCGCGTTCACGAAAATAAAGCTTATGTGTTTCGATCTACACATCAAAAATTTAAACTTTATGCACTAATGCAAACACAATATAAACCACATAAAATAACAAGATTGTCAAGCTTTGCTCAATACGAAGCAGGCCTACCTCCCATGGATAGCGACAGTCGTTTACGCTATCTAGCGTACGACATTTCGTGAATCCAGGCGAACTGGTGCAGTCAGTGTAATACGCACAAAAGCACATAAGTAGGCTACAAAGGTGACCTTGGCCTTTGACCAATGACCTTCATAATCACTAAGGTTTTAGACTAGGTTGTCAACGTGCACGTACGTGAAAATTCTATCAAGTTATGTTCAGCGGTTCATAAGATCACAGGGCGAAAATGCTGAAAACAATACTGCCGTCGCTTCCGTCAGCTACACTTTTCTACAAAACACTCTCGCCGATAACAAAAACCAATGTTATATATATTAAGCACTACACAAATTTGCAAATTTGATTTCAACTCTCGCAACAATCTACAATTATTTATTCACAGATTAAACTTCAGTCTTCATACTACGCACAACCTAGAACATGATAGGCCTATTAGAAATTTCCACGAAGCGTAAACAAAGTTCATACCTTTCTGTGACCACCAGAGGGCACGTGATTTATATTATCAAGTGACCCGCATTTCGATTGTGCATTTTCACGAAAATGGAGCTTATGCGTCTCAATCTAAACAACATAAAAATGTCACTTTTATATAATATCGGGTACAAAATATACAAGAAAGCCCAACTGTCGCTAGGAAAAACAGACTACAGTTTACACAGTTTCTGTCGCAGTATTGACTTTCAAGGTCAACCAAAGTCGATGATTTCTATTTCATCTGATGGGGCGTATGCCACTTCCTATTTGTGATTAATAGTAACTTCGGCCCTATCTTTCAACGTTTTCGGGATATGGCCGATTTTCAGCAGACAAATGCACATTTGTCCACCCCCATTTAACCCAAAATTCAAAAACATTTCCTTTACATTCCATCTCCAAATTTTGTACGCAGAGAGCCTTGACACAGGGCTAATTAGTCGTGCAATCTGTTTCCCCCATAACCTACCGTTTAGCCACAATACATCCGTTAAAAACAAACAGACGACAGACAAACAGACAAATGACAACCGTGCCATAGACGCCTGCAGCATAACTGTAGCGCGTCAAAAATGAAACAAATACGGTCGCCCGAAACAACAACCAACGTTATATTAAGCATCACACTACAGTAAATAATTCTTTTTCAAATATGGCACCAAACATTCAGTCAACGATTTACATGATAAATTGCACACGTGGTGTAATGCAAACTGTACAACAGAACGTTATACCCCGTTTACACGAGGAATATGGCTGTTACAGCTAGCTCTTAACATCTTCAAGAGCTGGTTCTAAGATCAGTTTTAGAGCACTCTTTGAGCTAGCTTGATAACAGCGTGTATAATTGCAAATATTTATGAGCTCTTAGTCCGCTTTTAGAACAAAACTATAACGCAACAGAAGTAAATACAACAAAAACGAGTCACAAATTAGAAACAGCTTATACGGACAGTCGACCCTTAACAGGCATAAATTTACACAAATAGTTGACAGTTAACAATAGTATGGTTAACGGTTAGCTTGCTTAAGTACCAATACTCGTTTCATAGAATTATACTAAATGGATGGACATAGCCTAATACTACTATTAAAACAATAAACATATAAAAATGTAAAGCAATAAACCAGCAATCCAGTTTAACTCAATAAACAAATATAGTATAGCCTAAAGACAAGAAATCTGAGCTAATGCTTAAGAGACACGCTACAGCATATAACAGTTTTTGTTTGTAGGTTGTCTTGGTCTATGTCTATCCGTTGTGTCGCAATTCACCCTTTTGCAGCTGAAAATCGAAAAAAATAACTAGACTAAAAAACCATATTTTGGGTCTCAAGGTCATTCATGGTCACCGATGCTGATACCACTAAAAAGCATGTCACCAGTGCTTTTTATGATAAGCAGCACGTCTGTGCTATCTGCAACCGTTTTTACGCGCGTGAGCTAGCATAGCGCGTATTAGCTATGGTAATTCTATCTGTCCATCTGTCCGTTTGTCTGTCTGTCTGTCACAACTTGATACCGTTTGAAGAACAGGCGAGATAGAGACTTCGGGTTTCACCATATGATAGCTTAATGTCTCTAGTATTTCGTGACAAAATTTCATGCCGCTGGGTGAGGGGTCTCCCTGAACGAGGGGGCGAAAGGGAGGCACCCCCTTGAAAGGCGTTCTTCTATCGTTATTGGTTCGCCTAACGTAAAAATGGTTGCAGCTAGGCACAGACATGCTGCTTATCATAACAAGCACTAACGACGAGTTTCCTAGGAATATCAACATCGATGACCTTGAATGACCTTGAACCCCCAAATAGGAGCTTTTAGTGATTTTTTCGCGATTTCGGGCTGCGACACGCTTTTCGAAAATTAATTGTGCCGAAATGGCTAGAGATATCCCAAGACAACCTGCACAAAAATTTTTAGTATTAAATGTAGATTTTAGCGGTCAACGTCCGGACCCTCTACGTTCAAGGAGGCTTGCGCAGGCGGGTGTTAAAGTGGGGTACCCCTCTAAAAAGTGGTTATTTATGCGCTGTTCGCTTGCCTAGCATGAAAGTGGTTTCAGATAGGCACAAACATGCTGCTTATCATAACAAGCACTGGTGACGAGCTTCTTAGAAATGTCAACATCGATGACCTTGAATGACCTTAAGCCCTAAAAAGAAGGTTTCCGTGATTTTTGGGTGATTTTTCGATGCAGAAACCTGAATTGCGACGAAATGGATAGAGATAGACCAAGACAACCTGCGAACAGGAACTACCGGTGGCTTTTATCCCTATATCTGGTAATACACATCGGTCATAGGCGCGTGTGTTGTAACCGGCGTAGCGCCACCTTGTGAATGATATAGACTGTCACAGGCCAAAATGGCCAAAAAATCCATAAACCCCCTATTTTGGCGTTTAAGGTCATGCAACTTCATTGAATTCGGCGCCAATCGAAAGCCAGTATACGATTTTCTATTAGTGATTAATAGTAACCTAGGCCTTATCTCGCACCGTTACTGAGATAGAGCGAGTTTTTGGCCAAAAATCGCAAATTTTGCCCACCCCCCTCTCATTTAGGGCCCTCGTTCGGAATGAACCCCTTCGAATTTATGGAAAAGCTTTACAATTCCTAAAACTAGAGTCTTCTGTGCAGCCGATGGTAAAAATTTGGTAATTCTATCTTGCACCGTTTTTGACTGATCCACCCGTGTGACGGACGGACAGACAGACAGACAGACAGAATTGCGATGGCTAAGACGCGCTGAAAGCAGTAGCTGCTTTCGCGCGTAATAATGGAGCTGGACCTTTGCTGGATCGTGTAAACACCCTATATAACGGTTGGTTGCGGTTCGAGGCTTTAACAGCGGCGGCGAACGGCGCCGGTTCCAGGGACTAGTTATCACTGCCTAGGACTAATCTACGCTGACCTTGTTAAGACCGGCGCTAGGTCGACTATCAACGTAGTCAAACGTGCCTGCACATTTTGACCCAACATTCTCACGAAAACTAAGTGGACCGTGATTTTCCATCAGCACATCGACAAATCATAGGCCTAACCATTGTATCCGTGATGCATCGTTCTTAAACTGTAGAAATTTTCTGTATTCATCAAAATAAACATCTTTCAGTTCGCTTGCTACTACTATGTGACAGACTCCCGAAAACCTGTTTTTTAAACACAGAACAGAACATCAAGCACCAATGCAATAAATACAATAAACAATAAAAATAAAAAATTAAATTTAATGAACAATAATAATATACAGAACCAAGCTTTGAGACATCAACAGCGACCTGAGCGAACGGAAATTAAACTTTGTAGACCTACCTTCTTGTCACCTGCGCCCGGTAGGTTTAAGTGGTCGACATAATCGTATGTTCCGCACTTTGACGACACTGCACGATTGCGCACAAATGGCGCGTGACTTTCAATCTGCTACACATATATTGCAGAATTTATGTAAAAAACTGTTCAGTTTATATACAGTGTAAGAGTAACATCGTGGTTGTAAATATAAGACAGCACAAATCACAATTTAAAAATTTAAACTTTACCATTACACAGTCAGCAAAGTTCTTCTGACATTGTGTATAATTTGTAACAAACTCGGTGAGAAAAACCCGGCACGTACCCGAAAATTTCCCAAAATCCCTTTTACTTTTTTGAACAAAAGTGACTTTAATTAAAACAAAGTTTAAATTTTGGTTCCCTTATGATTAACACTAATAACGCATAACTACGCATATGAAATTTCGTAAATTAATTGTTAATACAAAAAGCAGTACAGACTATTAGCAAAAAGCACACAAATAGTGACTGCGGTAGAATCACAGAAAAAATACTGCCACAATTCAATTACTAGGGGGTGGAGCGAGAATACCTTATTGTTAGCACAAGCAGGCTGTTGATCAATAAAATCAAAAGTGCCAAACTTTGACCGATCGATCTCACAATAATTCTGCTTAAGATCTTCGATCTGCACACCGACAAATTACAGCGAATTTGTTGACTGAAATATAGTTGTTTTTTTTGCAAAAAATAGAATATGAGTAACGGACATTTTACAGAAGGAAAAGACCAATTATTTTTAAATTCGAGCAATTTTTTTGATTGTATCTTTTTCAGCTCTAAGCTTTTTGATTAAATTTTAAGCTTTTTCTGGCAACATTTTGTTCGTTTATCAACATGAAATAACGATAGTGGCGACGTCAGGCAAACCAAGTTAGAAAATTACTTCTGTAAAAAAAATTGACAAAATAAAACATCAAATTTTATTAAACTTCGTGTTGATGACCCAAATACACGTTACATAATGTGTAAAATTTTATTTTACTCCATGCAGGTACCGTACATTGTTATAATTTCAAAATTTTGGAGGCGCTCTTTGTAAACGTATTCTATATAGCTGCTGTGATATTCACGGTAAAATAAAGATAATTATTAACAAACTGCCTTATAAGTGATAACTTCTGTTACGTAGTAATTGCAAATTTAAACGGTTTTGTTTAGCTTGTACGTTTTTATCATTAATATCATAGCTGCTGTCAACGGAACAGATTCACCTATACATGCATACAGTTGTAATTGAATGGCATTTGGTTTTCACGCGGTACAGTAACTACACTAAATAGGTGTGGTGAGCAACATAACACAAATGTATTACACATTTTGTTAGCTACATTTTTGCCAAATGTTGTAAAAATTGGTCAACATTTGGCCAGGTTAATCTTAAAATAAAAAAGTGTCATTTTTCAGTGTAGAATAAAAAATTCATTGCAGAGTAAAATTAAACGAAACACGACGACCATGCAATTACAGCAAAAGTAATAATTTCTATCAGTGAAGAATACCTTATTTTGAAGTTTTTCGAGTCGGCGCTCATCAGAATCAAATTTGCCAAATATTGAGCACGGCGCATTCTCACGACACCACTGTTTTGGATTGTCGAATATCTACACATCAATAAGTTCTCTACGTGTATCATAAAATATCTCAATAAATTTTTCTAACTATTGATTAAAGTGAACAAATAACATTATTTTTTAAAAGTAAGTCAAATTTTTACATACACAAAATTTGGCATCTTGTACACCGTACTTGGGTAACGGTCGAGCTATTGGCGTGGTTGTCGTCCGTCTGATTATCCGTCTGTCCGTCAGTTTGTAAGCTTTATGTCATAGCGGGAAAACTTTTTGTACGAATAAGTTATGTGTGTTAAACTCAGGCATGCGAAATTTCAGCCACATAGTGCAAGGAGACCATACTAAAATTGGGGGTTTAATGAAGGGGGTAGGAAATTCAATGGAGAACTAGCCATATCTCAGAAACCGTGAGAGATAGGGACAAGATTACTATTAATCACTAATAAAATGTGTCATACTCTCTTTCCGATAAAATGAAAATCATTGACTTTGGATGAACTTGAAAGTCACTGACAATCAGTAGGGTCAGTTATCCTAGCGACTGCTAAGCTTCTTGTTTTTTCTAGATGTCCGGACGTTCGTTGTCTTGTTTGCCGAGATCGTTTCAGTAAACGCTTCTGCGCGAAATGCCCGTTTATTAAGCAAGTCAAATAGATCGACGTATACGGTTTTTGTCTTCATTTTTGCATATGAACAGTTAAACTCGAGAGCTCAGATTAGTGGTGTTAGTGCGATTTCGGGGGAAGGTTGTTTCCTGCCAGTTCCTGGCGCTAAGAGAGATAAACGCCCCTGGTTATAAGTGCAAATAAAACCTGTAGGTCTACCTTGTTATAACCTTTGTCTGATATTGCTAGCGTCTAGTCAAAATAATCAAGAGTTTTGCAGCGTGAATGCTGGCGGGAAACCACACCATCGGCTGCGACCTAAGTAAGTAAGTAAGTAATCTTTTATTAAACAACGGTCAAACGCCATTGCAAAAACAGAACATAACAGAGCATGATCGTTACAATATCGATAAGAAAAAAAAAGAAAAAGAAAAAAAAAGGAAAAAAGAAAAGAAAATAAAATGAAATGAAATACGGTACAGCTACAACAGATCTACATGCAAAATCTAATATGCATCACCAAACAAATATCGCAATACAAACGAACGTTTGTACAAGTTAAAGTGGCACTGAGGCAAAGCAAAAATACAATTGGTGGCCCTAAGTTTCATAGGTAAAATCTTTTCCGGAGATAATAACTGGTGAATACAGTATCCTTATTATTAACCATTTTATGAAATATGTGCTCATCTGCCTCATGCAATAAAACAGACAAACGTCTCAAGTCACAGCTGTAGCCCTAGCGGAAAGCTTTTTTGAAACACACGAAAGCATCAGCTTTACAATGAACTCAGACAAAGTCGTAAAATAAACATACACACGACATTATTACTTTCTACAGGGTATGTTAATAAAAAATCGCCGGACAAATGTCTGTATACACATCAGTAACCTTCTACAGTCTACACCGTGCATGTCTCAAAACAGGTACTTTTACTTTTAGCTCCGTGAAACATTCGTTGATTGTAATAATTTTCGGCACGCAACATAGCAAAGAAACTTGACGTAGGCCTAAATGAGTATACTCACTTTAATACCGTCACTACACTACCTTGTGAAATTTAAAATTCATAGTTTGACCGTTTACAACAATGAATTCATACTGGTTGGCCCTTGGGTCGATTCAGAAATGACTGAATCGCGAGAAGCACGACTGGCAATTATTGTCTCTCAAGTGTTCAAAATGTCCTCCTCTAGCACGAACGCAAGCGGTAGACGTTGACGCCACTCGCCAACAGCAAGCTTAATAGCCACGTGAGCCAGAGCAGCTCACTCGTTGATGATGCGTCGTTTCAATTACTCGATGTACAATAGTACCACAATACGTTAAAGAGGTAACAAGTTTTCGATGATTGTTATGGTCTCGGTGTTTTTCTGAATAAACGCATGCACTACCCAGTATAAACTTGTTAGTGTAAACGACATTTCAAAGAATAATGTAGCCAGTGTTTGTATTGTGATAAATTAGCTAAGGGTTGACCTTTTCGATGGTCGGAGACTGACCAAATTTGTGACGTAAATCGTATGTATATAGTATATAGTTGACCCCCTGTACATAATTTGACAGTGTGTTAGGAGGGTTGAAAAAACAGTTGGGGAGTTCAACCCCCAATCCCTCCCCCTCGACAATTCAAACACTGCATGCAGCAACAGTATTAAGATAGAGTGGGCAAAATTATAAATGTTTACATCAAGTTTTTTTTAAAGTTGCGTCTAAAAAAATATAAATGGCTTGTGTTTTGAGACACGGTGTATATAGTTACGAGCATTGAAATAACAATCTTGCAAGACTGCAACTTGTCCTAATGCAGTATACAACATTTTAAAACTATTACCGTAAAGTCAGAATCGCAGTTTAAATATTTGTTCACTGCATAAAATGCACTTTGCGTGCAAAATACTTATAATTTTGAGACAGGTTTTATGGCAGCGATATTACAAAGAACACATATTTTAACTAGAAAGCAGTCACAGCCCGCAGGTACCTCCGCCAAGGCAAAGCTATTCGCCAGGTGGCGTCACCATCTTCGCTTTGTCAGCGGTTCTCTTATGCCGCAATGAAAGCAATGGTAACGAAAATTTCAAAGTGATCCAGAATCCAGGATTCCTATCGGATCACGCCCAAAATTGAGTCACTGGTAGTATATGCCATGCCCGACATACCCTCAAAATTTCAGAAAAATCCGTCCATAACTTTTCGAGTTATCTTGTAGACTCACAGACAAACAAACAAACAAACAAAAACCGGCAAAAACATTACCTCCTTGGCAGAGGTAATAATCTCATTGCAGGCATTACCTGACTGTCGCCGGCGGCTGGTCGGTCTCGGCGATCGAACGCTGCGCTAGACTTGGACTGAGCTTTCGATGCCAGCGCGTACGTGTCAGTCTGCAAACGAAACCGCACAAGAAGCTTCAAGTGCATGCAAGTAGCCTGTTCTTAGGATTCAATGCTAATAACAGATTGCGTCCATGCACCCAGGAACTTCTATTCCCTTAAATCTAAAATCGAAATTGGGCTCAAGTTCCCCCCTGCTTACCCCCACTTCCTTTGTGTCTCATTTTCACACTCCCCTTTCTAATTTTGTGTTTCCTTTTTTCTTCTTCATCTTTTCCTGTCCTGTCCCCTTCTTTCCTCCTTTTTGCGTTTCAGCTTTGTTTTTTATTTCTAAAAGCCCCACACCCCTAGTCCAGCTACGGTGTCTGTAAGTTTCCCTCGGCGCCCGGGCAAACCCCAGCCGCCAAACGGGTTGTCTTGCATTTTGAGCTAAAAACAGCACTTCCGGTGATAAACAGTTTTGCATACACAATTAACAAAACTTTTTTCCCCATTTACTGGGCGCAAGCTGCGCCCACCAGGTGTATGGATAAAAGCCTCTATATCCACTTTACGATTAACTCACTGCAGCGGCGTCTTCGGTTGATTTAAACCCTAAACATTCCTTTTCAAATTATGGGTTTTAAGCCGCACACTTTGTATTTTTGGAAGAAAATTTTCGGACAGAAAACAGCTTCCGGGAAGCTAAAATTTAGAGGCAACGACGCCACTGACCAAACGGATGCCATTATTATATGATTATTCTTATCAGTAAAATCAAGAAAACCATCGTACTGTTCAAAATACGACTACTTAAAAATCACCGAAAAGTGGAGACTATCAAAAATAATTAGTGCTGTCAAGGCGTTAATTTTTTAACGGCGTTAACTTTAATTATTTAACTATTTAACGTTAATTATTTAACGCATGCGTTAACGCGTTAATTAACGCATCATTAAGCTTATATTGCTGATATTGTAGGTTGACTAAATCGACAGGGTGACTGGAATGACGACCGACGAACGCGTGGCTGTAGTGATGGAACGGCAACAAAACCATTTTCAAGTTACCTAAGTATTATTCGATTGTCGAATAACAAAATTTACTCAATTTACGCATGTGTGTTAATTTTTTAACGTTCATTAATTTTTTTAACTTAAAAAATTATCACTTTCGTAGATCAATATACGCGAAAAATATATTAATGATCTTCAGCCTCTGGCTATTTAGTATTCTTTTTAAAAGACTTTTCTTCCACTTGTTGCTCATTGTTGTTGTATGTTTCTTTGTAAGTTTGTTGTTGTCATTGCTTACATTTCTGGCGAAATAAACGTTCATATTAAACTTCTCTTGTTTAACCTACTTTTTCCAGCGACAAGAGTATTTTTTTCACTTTCCTAAATCCGGTTAGTCTAAAGAATCCAAAAAGTCAATACTAATGACAACAGAGAACGATCTATTATTTTTTGATTTTACGCTACTAATAACAAATATCAGCTGCAATATTTGAAAAAAAAATCGTCAATCAGACAAACAATAATTCACGATTTCTAAACTGACCAAAATAATGCAGACTAGTCCACTAGAGATTATTATGATATAAATGAAGTCAGTTCAGAAAAAGTTGGTAAGAGGATTTCGCAAAGAGGTGAGTCAAAAAGTCGCTGACGCAAGCTGGACAACGACTCGGCAGACGTCACGTGGTCTGGCCGGTCATTCCAAGTGCATGGATCGGCAACGGAAAAAGTCTGGTAAGACGCGTACAGAGCGACGTAACTGAACTAAACTAAACTGAACCGACGTGGTTTAGTTTTTAGCGAACTAACCAAGCAGCAATGCATTACAGTAGGCACTGTCTGAAAGGCGTCGGTGGCCTACGTGACTATGTTCATGTACGCGTCAGCCAATGACTATTAGGCTTGCCCTGCTCGCCCATTGGTCAGTTCGTTAAAAACTAAACCGTATCAGTTCAGTTCAGTTCAGTCGCTTTGTACGCGCCTTTAGTCTGACGATACATCGATAGGATAGCTGTACCTGGCTACTGCAGTCGTTGGACTGATAACGGTCATTGTGTCGTAGTGACCCGAAGCAGTGCTGTGAATTTAGCGGACGACTAGCAAACTGCGCACAGACAGCCGATGATACGCTATGCTAACAATGGCCAGAGACACTCTAGCTCATATTAACTGTTTCTGCAAACTGACTAACAGCACTATGTACACTGTATGTCAACGGCGTCGTGCGTCAAAAAACTGCAAAATGTAAACGGGCAGAAAGTTGCGATGTTTCGATACCGCAAATTTTCGACTCGACAGAGTTAATTACCGATGCTCAGAGTTTTAATTTTCCCCCTAAATTTCTCAAAATCAAGGCTTTTCAGCGTAATTCAGCGAAAAATTATCGTACATTTTTCGAGATGAAAAAGTTTTTTCAACAATTTTCTTGTCAGCCCAAAGGTTAGAGGGGGGTCAAATGCCCTCCTGTCTCCCCTGCCACTCACAATGTCGTATTGTGAGCCACGTCACGCGCACTCTAATGGGGTGTTTACACGATCCAGCAAACGTCCAGCATTAGCACGTGTATTTTGAATACATTTGCTGGAAGTTTGCTGGACGTTTGCTGAATCGTGTAAACACCCCATAATACGCAGCAGCATTCTATAGCAGTCACACTCCACGTGCAAATAAAGAAACTTCAAAACTGCGCACATTGTTGACAGTACCTGATAATAGACATATACACCGTGTCCGAAAAAAACATCCCGAACATTATCGATTGTCACTTGAAAAGGGGATGTCCAATTTTAATAGTTGTTGGTACGATTATTTCTGGCACAACTGGCTATCAAATGGCCATTTAATATTCCACCTCACCCAAAGTTTGCTTCTGCACTACCTGGGAAAAACAGAAGCAACAAAATATGAATTGAAATAAACAGAAATACTTTTGATAAAGCATTCCCAACATTATCAATTGTGACTTAAAGCAGGACTTACAGATTTTAATAATTTTTAGTGCGAACATTTTTGACACTACTTGCCACCAAATGACTGTTTCAGTTCCCAAATCTCAAAATGTCTGCTTCTGCACTACCTGGGAAAACCTGAACAGGTAAAATAAGATAATAATGCAATATTTTGTTGGTTTTGTTTCCCCAGGTAGTGCAGAAACAATCAAACAATGGGGCGGTAAAAATTGGACAGTCATTTGATCGTCAGTTGTGTCAAAAATATTGATGTCAAAAAAATGATTAAAATCTGATAATTATTCTTTAAGTTACAATCGAAAACGTATGGGATTTTTTTTCCGGACACGGTGTATATAGACCTACCTACAGCGTGAGAGGCACGAAAACAACACAAGATGTGATCGGACCGTGAAATTTAAAATGTTGTGTTTTATCACAGACTGATTTCCAACAAATGTGAAAAACAATCGAAAATTCGTCGATATTTAGTGTCTTGTTTTTTTACTCACAGTGTTGTATTAAGCTATTGTTTTCCCAACAGTTCATTTAATTACTGCTTATATTCACTGTAGTTGTTGCCAGTTAACTAGCTGTTATCGCTAACGAACATGAATAATTGAATGGATAAATGAAAGTGATTACGAAAAACAAAGAAGCATTTGACGAACACGTTCTTTGAGCAGCAAAAGCGGTAATGCAATAAAGTTAAAAAATAACGAATAAACGCACAAAACAAAGCAGTGTATTATTGCAGCTGTATACTGTACCTTTTTATAGCTGCGTTCTGAACTTATGTCAGAGAGATTTTCCTCCGAGCGCCATTTGGGTTGTTTCTCAGTTCTGAAGTCGATAGCCTACAATGTTTCAAATGACGCTTTGTGATAAACACATATATTTATTTTTCTTTTGCCAGAAAATAGTCACACAAAAAAAACAAAAAAAACAGGGTATTAGTGTCATCAACCCAAACATATCACGTAAGTCAAAATTGGCAGTCTTCTCTCAGAATCAAACAAAAACGGCACCTAGCTCCTAGCCTCTACGCTGATCACAAGATTTAATGCAAACAGCTAGTTAGTTGAAATAACTGAAGCGGGCAACAGCAAACCACCACAAAGACGCAAAAAACACCCCCCTCCCCCCAAAATTAAAAAATAAGTTGAAAATGCACACAACGTAAGAAAAAAATTGAAAACGTGAAATAAAAAACGTTGGCCCTAATTTGGTGGCTTGGTGATGTAAAAGTAGCGTGCAGAACCTGTAACCCTGATACTGCGTTTACAAGATTGAGCAAACATCGAGCAGACATCGAGCAAACGTTTGCTCCATGTCTGCTCGATGTTTGCTCGTCGAGCCAGCTTGATCAATAAAACGGGGCATAAAATTGCAGGTATGATTCCAGGCCAGGGCACTGCCAGGTAACGACCTTGGGCAAGTTGTTCACACACACATGTGCCTCTGTTCACCAAGCAGTATAAACTGGTGTCCACCGGCTTCACCGTCGGGAAGGTTACGGCAGTAGGCCTAATATGCGAAGGTCCGGCCTTTCTCGCATTACAAAGGCAGGGACGCATTCGCCTGTATCGGGTGGCAGGTAACTGTGCGATCCCTTACGGCAGGCAAGGCGTCTGCGGCTCACTGCCGGCTCGGGGCCTTGGAAACGGAGATGAGCACCGCTCGCATCGGTCACAGAGCTGTGAGAGGGCTTGTTGACTATCGGCGATTTAACCGTAACCTTTTAAAAAAATTTGTTTAACTTTTTGCTTCATGCCTAATCGTTTAGGTGCAGTAGAGATGAAATTAAAAACTACCAGCACTATGGCCTATTAATGCGTTTATGTGATTTCGAATTGCTCTTCGAGGTTTTTAATAAAATTTTCAATAACCGTTTTTAAAAAATAAAAAAAAAACGCTAAAAGAACACAATTCACCTTAAAATGTAAACAAACGTGGTAAAATTAAACAACGTAAAAATAACGTCTATTATATGTAATGAACTACCGTATCTGTAACACATACAATTTCATAAAATCCACATACTTTGCGCAACATTCATGAAGTGCCTAACTGCCTAAAGTCGTATACTAAATGTTCGTACAGATGGACGTAACTAAACTGAACTAAACTGACACGGTTTAGTTATGGGGCAAACTAGGCGAGCCCATTGGCCATTGGTTGAAGAATGTGAGCGTAAGGCATTACCTACTGTAATGCAGTACTGCATGCCAAATGCCCATTGGTCAGTTCGTCAAACGCTAAACCATGTCAGTTCAGTTCAGTTCAGTTGCGTCGCTCTGTACGCGCCTTGGTACTAAAGTACAACAACTTACGGCATGTGATAAATGTTGCAGGGGCCTCATTACCTTCCTGTCGAGACGTCGCTGGTTGCAGATCTTTGGTGAAGTTCGGTACGTGAGAAGTCGATCGACGAAATCCAGACAGCTAGTTTGTCGCTGTGCGCACGCAAGCAACGATTAAGCACCAGGGTTACAGACGTTCGTACGACATAGGCCTACATGTACATACAGGGTGTGCCAAATTAAAACACCCCTGCAGACATGATGCAATTTCTCGGCAAACAGTTGCATGATTCTAAAAGTTATTGAAGCAGCTTTTTTCTGATACAACTCGGCATCAAACATTGCCCAACACCCCAACCACGCGTTAGTTATGCACCCACACTACCGTGTAAAATAATTAAAAATGAAAATCACGATTTTTTATAAAGTACTTTTTTCCTGACACCCAAATAACTAAAAATTGGGACAAAGGCCAGCGTAAGGGCCGCTCTGCGACTTATTTCCAAATGCGAAGACGATTTAGAGGTATGACATTCCACGCAAATAAATTTTTACAGCGTTTATGACGTTGACGTTTCTCCTTGACGAATTCGAAGATGATTAGCTTTTACCACGTAGGTGCTTGACGATACCAGAAGTCAAATTTCAAACCCCTAAACACCGAAACGACTTTCTCCACTTCTGAAAGATTATGGATGGGGAAAGCTGGTGTAAGCTTACGTATCAATGTGACAGTAAGGCAGTAACAGTTTCCGACGCTGTGCTTCAAACCTTTCTGTCACAATTTCCTGTTATCATTTTCGTAAAAATGCCAACAAGAACCAAATTTCGAGGCAACAATACACCAAAATTATTGTAGGTTGGAACTCCAGATGTCCCACGCTTTATTCCATACCCCGTTGAAAGAGCTTAAGACGGTCTCTTAGAGCACATAGTCGGCTAGGAAAAGGAAGACCTAACGCTAACCCTAGACCTCTTTTTCTTAACGCCTTTGTCGTCTTAATCTTGCTCCTCGCTCGCTTGTTAAAGTCGCCCATTTCTTTTTCCACAACTTAAGCTCTGAATTCACAAGTAAAACGTAGCCTAGTTCAGTTACACAAAAATCTATTTTGCGCCATCTTCCAAGACTAGCAAAAACGCGTCAATTAAAAAATTTTTGGTTGCGCTAAAACGATTCCTCCAGTTGATCATTTGATCTGCACGAGCGACAGTGCAGAGTTGTCATGTTTGTTTTATCACGTCACGCCAGAGGACGCTTATAACGTTCCGAACAGTAATCAGGTCTAATGGTTTAATATCCAAAAACGCCAAGAACAAGAGCAAACAAAAAGATTTTGTGAATAATTAATAGTATGACAAAATGTTGCCAGAAAATAACGAAACGAACTCATTTCTTAGTCGACGGTTGAAATACGTTATTTCGGACGGACACTGTATTAGACTATACAATGACAGTGCACGTTGGTGTAATAATTGTTTTTAGCCGACCGAACTTACGCCTAATGGTCGAGCTTATGGTGCGGTTGTCGTCTGCTGTCGTCCGTCCGTCTGTATGTCGTCGTTTGTCTGTAACGGATGTATTGCGGCTAAGCTTTAAGTGGTAAGGTTAAACTTTTACACAAATAAAATTAGCCACGTGCCTCGCACCTAAGCATGCAAAATTTCAGCAATCTAGTGCAAGAGAAACATTTTCAGATTTGAAGTTCAATGAAGATGGTGTGTGGGTAAAGAAAAAGCAATGAATAACTAAATGTATCTCAAAAACGGTAAGAGATAAGGCTAAGGTAACTATCAATCACTAATAGGAAATGGCATACGCCTTTTTAGATGAGACAAAATCATCGTCTTTGGATGATCTTGAAGGTCACTGACAACCAGTTCGGTCAGCTATCCTAGCGACAGCTGGGTTTCTTGTATAACGATTGTTTTGTTTGATAGGCCTACCTCCTTATCTCCAGCGGCGCGTGCGATGTCGTGCTGTCTGAAGGCGTCAAGAACTGACTGTGCGTGAGCGATGAAATCTTGAACCCGATTGTCACCCTGCCGTCGACCAACACAATCGACAATGGGGCGTCAAAAAAAGATAAATATGAAAATGCTTATTTTAAAACACATAACTGTTTTGGTATTATCGTAGTGCATTTTAAGATCTATCCTTGGCTACCAAAAACATTGAATTTTGTGGAATATTGGCGAAGATATTGACAAATTATTGCGTTATACCCCTCTCCTGCTTTTACCGGTCGTCATCCTGCAGTTGCACCGACCCCGACCTTACGAAGTAACCTGTAGAAAAAATGTATACCGCAATTTGATTGCACACACTACCTGGGAATGTTCTATAATGTTCAGTCTGCCACCCTGTCCAGTCAAATCTAATATGTAGTGTGGGTTGAACAAATTCAAATTTATCAGTTTTTGTTTCTGTAATACACGGCGTCTGCTTTTTTTTCGCTTTTTTTGTCGTTTTCTTTGTTGCTAATTCGCCCCCGCACGTCGAACGATTCGCCAATGTTGACTAATATAGGCCATAGGCCTAATACCGACTAATACCTTTTGATTCGGTTTATTTTATAGAGAAACCACAACTATCGTACACTGTATCGTCACGCAGCTAATTAGTAAACGTTTAAACGTTTGCGTTACAAATATTCTAGCACTACTCGCTGTTGTTCATTGGTATATTATACTTAGCGCTGCATATCAACTAAGCAATCGTTTATTTTCCACAATTTGTACAAACTGTTTTAACGGTAAATTACGTCAATAAATTATACGTAGCCTATTGTAAAGTTCTTTCTCAGGTACTAATTGATATTAAGTTAGTCAATAGGGGCGAATCGTTGAAAGTGCGTGGAAGGCGAACGAGCCAGGGAACGATAAATCGTCCAACGTGTAAAGGCGAATCAGCCAAAGGGCGAAACGACAAAAGGACGTAAAAACTATAATCAACGAAAACTGCACGCGGCCAGCGAAACATAAAAATCCAAAATTTTGAAATAATTAACCACAGTTGATTTGTGTCCTAAAATCGGTTCACATTACTTGATATACAGTGACCAAAATATTACCGAAAATGCACTTCTATGAAATGACGCGTTAATGATACTCGGTTGCATAATCTTTTAAAACTCGAAAGCGAAAAACAGAAATTCCGAACCTACAAAACGCATTCTTCAACTAACACAAACAGGTTTAAGGTAAACAAATTTTTTTCACCATGTGATGAACAACAAAAATCAATTTTATTTCAACATAGTAATAACGAATTTGTCATTTATTACCACGGGCGGCGATTTTCAGTGAACATTGGGGAACGGACTGTGGGTTCTGGGGAACGGAAGTTCCCCAGCGGGGTCCAGGGGCAGAGCCCTTAGTAAGGGTTTGGGGGCGAAGACCCCAAATGCTGAACACTTTTTATTAAAAGGGTAGACAATTTAGCAGCCATTCTTGCTTGAAAATGTTCAGAAAGTCGCCTAAAGTAAAGAGTTAGAAATTCAAGTACAAGTACATGTAAAACTCACAAAAATTACAATGAAATGAATGCGTTTGGCCATTACTTAAACGCGCTGAACTAGGGGGGCTATTTAGAATTTTAAGTTAAATGGCGCAAAGTAACGGGGTCTGGAAAACAGAGGATTTCTAGTCGGGTCCAGGAACAACGCCATGGAAAAGGGTTTAAAGGACGTTGTGCCCCAGAAGCTAAAGCTTTTTCGTGTATAATTGCACACAAATCCAGAGAGTCTCTTCCTTCCCTTCTTTTTTCCCCTTTTTCGTCTTTTTTTCTTTTTTTGCCTTCCCTCTCATTTTTTCCATCCTTACCTCCCTATTTATCTTTTTTCCTTTTCCTTCTACTTTTTTTCTTTTTTTCCCTGGCTTTAAGAAAACTCCACAATAGTTATAGGGACTGGAAGATTGTTGGTGGTTTCCTCAGCGGGTTTGGGGCCAGAACCCCAGCCAAAATCAAATTTCGTTCATTAAGGCCTATAGCTTAAAATCAGATCTGATGCAACAATTTTAACTATTTTCCTAAAAATTCAACTGACCACATTTAGTGCAGTTTAAACAATAAACCTAAAAACAAACAAAGGTGGTGCCACAAATTTAAAAGTATGGCTACAATTAACATAATCTGCGAGCAAAGCGAGCAGAAAAAAAATTGACCTGTTGTGGGTGCAGAAATGTGGCTTTGGCCTGATTTGAAACGCATAGTTAAAACTTAAAACTAAAACTTGATTGTTTGGGGCAAATTATTGGGGATACAACTTATATGTTGTCCCCCTGCCCAATTATTGGAGGGGGCATGTCTCTCCTATCCGCCCCGGTATCGCCGCCCATGTTTATTACCCGCTGTTCGCTGCCGCCAGGGTTAAGCGTCGCGCTGTCCAATGACCCGATTTTAGATTTGGCTTTCCGTTCCACTTTTTTATTTTCAATCTAAAACACACAATTAAAAAGCGCCTAACAAGCAGCAACCATTAACAGTCAAAACAAGACATTATAAACCCAGCATGGCAATTTATTTCTCAGTAAATTCACAAATTACTCGGTCCTAGCTGGATAAATTCTTTTGACTCAGCTGTAGGCCTAAACAGCAGTTAACAGTTTCTGAAATACGAAGTACGAATAAAGAATGATTCAGAAAAGTACTGTACCAACACGATTGCAACGAATATTATCCAGTTTTCACAAATTGTGAACTAGAATAAGCTTATTCATCAAAAAATTGAGATAAAGCGATCACAAAAATTTACACTATATATCAAAAGTCAAGCAGAGTAAAGTTGAAGTTACAAAAGTTGGTGCGTCTTATACTTGCTTGGATCATCTGATACAAAGACTTAGCTCTTATGATAATCATGATCGATTGGTAATTTGAAGTACTAAAGATCGATTTACACCCAACGCAAAGCACGCAACGAACTTATCTTATGTGTTGGAATTGTTACCTGAAGATGCACAAACATCGACAGAAAAAAACCGCTTAAGCAAAAAAATATGAGTTGAGTAAAGCCCAAATTCCATTACGCCGACTTTCCACGTGACGCCCGCAACAAACCTGTGACATTCCCGCGAGAAAAAGACACGAGGAAAGTCGGCAAAGTCACCGGTTTTCAACTTTCCCCGTGTTTTGTCGCAAACGTCGCCGACTTTTCCGAGTCTTACCCGAGTGAAAAAAAACACGGTGAAAGTCGACGACTTTGCTGTTTCTCCCGTGACAAATCAGCGACGTGCCAAGGTCCAAAATTTGTCGTGTCGTCGTGTTAGTTCCCGAATTCCATTAGAACGAGCTTAATAGAATTTGGGCTTAAAGCAGCAAAATACCTTTTGCGTGCCAGCTTTAGGCGAGTGTTGAATGTAGTCCATAACGTCACACTTATTGGTGACGTTGCTCAGATCTATCTTATGTGTTGGAATTGTTACCTGAAGATGCATAAACATCGACAGACGCTCTCATTAACAAAAATGCATCACCAATAACAGAATTCAGTGATGTACCCCCCCCCC
>Ga0209367_1003323_pt1 | contig 21845 bp, 16 predicted proteins | sample WorMetLIZISLAND2_FD_187412 | JGI IMG/M metagenome (GOLD analysis project Ga0209367, IMG submission 187412) | Marine gutless worms symbiont microbial communities from Max Planck institute for Marine Microbiology, Germany - Olavius geniculatus... ...
CGCACCGGGACACTGCCGGGTAACGACCTTAGGCAAGTTGTTCACACACATGTGCCTCTGTCACCAAGCAGTATAATTTGGTACCGGCTTCACCGCTGGGACGTAAACAGGCACACCGCGCGATACATTGGCCCGTATATCCCCGTGGTCTCGCAGTGTAAAATCTGGTGTCTGGCTGAGGGCCTTAGGAAATGGAGATCAGCGCCACCCTATGGGCCGTAAGGCTCGGGAAGAACTTCACGTTTTTTTACATTTTTTACTTTTTTCAGGGACCTTCGAGGAAGCTGGTGACCACCCTGCAGTGTGGAAGTTGCAATGTTAGACAGCATAGTCGTTAGCGTAACGACTCGTTCCGTCGTTCTCAGAGCGGCAAGATTTTTGCACGCAACGTGTAGCCGCAGACATAAACAATCGAAGCATTTATCAGTCAAATAACGATGGCAAGTCCGCTCGCTGCCCAACGACTAGCACATCGGCCGGCTTCTTTCCCAAATTCTAGTGCCTTTGAGAACTTCTGTTGAAAAACGCAAAATTCGTAGACAAAAATCCCGCACTTTGGGGATAATTTATGGTAAAAATTGAAATCTGAGCACTAGCAATCTACTCCTCCGTTGGAAAATTGCTAGTTTCTGGTCATTGGACACTAAACCTTAAAAAAAACTGTAAAAAACCCCAAAAATGCCAGCTGGACACCGAACAACAACCAATGAAAATGCCATTTATATTACTCAGCACTTAAGGGGATGGCAGACAATGGACAACCTTGGCCAACTTGTTAATGTTAGTCAACAGATTTCATTTATGTTACTACAGTGCTTGGAGGATATAAATATTTATTCTAGTTATTTATATCATTTGTTATTTTAGGCCTAAAATTAGTTTCATCAATGAGGCGTCATCCTCGCAATCTGCCATTTTGTATTTGTCAACCGCAATTGCTGTACTAAGTTACGAACGATAAAATCGGCTGTGGTTCAATGACTTTATCGACCAAATTTATCGGTCAATGATAGCGCTTGGCTAAATTTTCGATGACGTTTTGAGAAGCAATTAAATGGAAAACATTGTGTTTGGCCAATCATATCAGTTTTGACCCATCTGAAGGAAATAAACAACAGTTCTGTTATCAGCTAAATCACGCCTATATAAGTTGGCCAACATTGTCGATCGTGTGCCATTGCCTTTAGGCAGTATCATGGTGATCCTGGTGAATATTTATAAACACCGAAGTTCTTTGATGTCTGATGTGCTAGCGTGTCAGTGTCTTCCGGTGTATGGCAGCGTTCTGCCCCGCTCAACAATATGTCCATATCAATGTTTGTTTACGTCGTGCGCACTTTGCCTGGTACGTAATCTTTATCGATGCTCGGTTCCAGGAGGAATATGTGCAAACAGCGCTCGTTCTGAGCCAGTGGATGACCAGCCACCCTGTGCAACAACCACCATCAGGATACTACTACACACTGCACACTATTACTACAACACTATTACTACCAGTAATAGGCTGGTGGCGTGGCGTAGTTGGTAACGCGTTTTGGTTGAAACGAAGTTACTCTACGCCAGGCCCGGTTAGTACTGCGATGGGTGACTGCCTGCGGGCAGGTAAACCATCTCGGTGCGAAGCCTGCCAGCCAGGTCGACTCAGCCTTCTACCCTCCGTGGGACGGTAAAATGAGTAGTAACTTGGTAAAAGTAGTAAAAGTAGTAACATGGGTTATGGAAGGTGGGGACCTTGGTACAGCTGACTGGGGTTGTCTAGCCGGCCGCTGCGCCAGCCTGTGTCTGCAGGCTGCACACGGTGGCCGTGCGGCAGGCAGCTCTGGTTAGTGACGAAAGCGCATTAGAGGCGTGCGCATGCTCGCGATGATGCGCTATACAAATTGACGACCTTTACCTTTTACCTTTATATATATATATATACTGTGTCTAGAAAAAAAGAGTCTACACTTTATCCTGAATAACTTGCAACAAATTTATACTTACTTTTACAATTTTTGGCACACATTATCACAATGATATGCTTTACTAAAAGCATCCAAAACTTATCTTCAAAATTTACTTTTCACTAAGTGTACCCAATTTAATCGTGATGTCATCGAAAATGACAATTTTTGGGGAAAGATGACATCTATATAAGCTTCTGCAATACGAAAACAGGAAAGAATGATAAAAGAAAGTTGCAGTAAAAAACTTCAAAGGTTGTTGACATAGAAATAAATTATCTTTTGTCAAAATTTTCAACCTAGTCTTGCTTTTCGCCATGTTAACGCGTGGCCGTCTGCAGCATGCGTTAGCGTCAGCGTCACGATAGTGTACATTTGAAATTAAGTTGTTGGCTCAAAAGTTGGCTAATAGCAAGTTTTGTTACCCTTGCTGACAAGTAAGACAGCTACAGGCTAAAAAGACTATTTTTCTGCATCTCTGTTTATTTTGGTGTGGAGTAAAGTAAGAATACGAAGAGTGTTTTATTTTACATGGTAAAGTGGCATCAGTATTCGGGCAAAGTGGACTATCAGTATACTGTCAGTTGCATGTTGCTTTTTAATGTTGCCTCCACAAAATTATAAACATATGTTTACTTTTGTTACGTGCGAAAGCTACTGCTTTCAGCGCATCTTAGCCATTGCAATTCTGTCCGTCTGTCTGTCCGTCCATCACACGGGTGGATCAGTCAAAAACGGTGCAAGATAGGATCACCAAATCTTCACCATCGGCTGTCTGGAAGACTCTAGTTTCAGGAACTGTAAAGCTTTTCCATAAAATCGAAGGGGGTCACCCCGAACGAGGGCACTAAATGAGAGGGGGTTGTCAAAATTTGCGATTTTTGGCCAATAAGTTGCTGTATCTCAGTAACCGTGCAAGATAGGGCCTAGGTTACTATTAATCACTAATAGGAAGTCGTACACTGGCTCTTGATTGGCGCCGAATTCAATGACCTTAAATGACCTTCAAAGCCAAAATAGGGGGTTTTATGGATTTTTTTGACGATTTTGGGCTGTGACACAAGTCTGTGTCATTTACAAGGTGGCGCCACAGAACTATCGTTATGCGATCCAGACAGAGAATTTGGTATTTGTATATTAACTCAGTGTGAACACCCCAATTTTCAGCTAAACTACTGAACTGAAACTGCTATAGGCTTTCACGCATCTCGTGAGCATTAGCTCAAATTTCTTGTTATCGTTATTAACCAAAACACTGTTAACTTTTTCATTTTGGAAACAATAAAAATGGCATTGTGATGACGCCATAATTACGTCAGCCCTACCTAGTGACGTGGCAATATAAAGAGAAAATATTTCAACAGTTTAATAAAGTGAATTGATTGATTGATTGATTGAATATCGGTATTCATGACGACTCATGCCATAAATTACGAAAATAGGTCGAGGCTTGTCAAAGATATGTTGAAAAAACCGTAGACTCTTTTTTTCCAGACACGATGTATATCAGACCCACAAGTAATGTATATTGTATAAATGGACCTGTAATCGGTTGTGGTTTTTTTCTGTCCCAGTTTTTTATATGTTGTATTTTGTTTTCACTTTAGTTTTTTTACGGCAGTAGCCACTTTTGTAGGTGTAGTAAAGGTATACACTCTGTCTCAAAAAAACATCCCCGACATTTTCGACTGAAACTTGAAAACAATTATCAGATTTTGATAATTTTTGGTACAAATATTCCTGACACAACTTGCCATCAAATAACCGTTTAGTTTCCCACCTTACCCAATGTATGCTTCTGCACTACCTAGGGAAAACAGATCAAGCAAAATGTGTTAAAATAAAAGAAAAACCTGAAAAAAACATTCCCAACATTATCGATCATGCCGGGAATAAAGATTAGCAGATTTTAATCATATTTGGCAGAAATATTTCCGACACAACTGGCTATTAAATAAATGTTTTTAGTTTCCACCTCACCCAACATTTGCTTTTGCACTACCTGAGGAAAGCAGACCAAGCTTAATTAGTGTTAAAATGAATGAAAAAACGTCAATAAATTCCATCTATCTTAATTTGTCAGCCTCAACAGCGGGTCTTGCAGCAGTGTGTTTACCAGATGAAGTTTAAGAATGTTTGCAAAGTCAAGAAGCGACTAGTAGAGCTTGGATTGGTCCGGTATCGATACTGCTGTTAATGAATGGAGAAAGCATCTCCTTGCCTGTGTTCACGTAGTGGGGCAACACTTCAAGCAGTTTTACTGCAGGCAGTTGATAAATGGACAACTGAATGAAATGTCAGCCACAGTGTCAGAAATGTGAACAAAATGTGTTTTTACGCATTATGTTAATTAATAAATCACATCGCATTGGATAAAATAAGTGATATTTCGCTGGTTGTGCTCTCCCCAGGTAGCCCCCTGTTCTCCAGTAGACAGCATTATGAGATTGACGACTGTCTGGAGGATAACAGGGAAGATTATTAGATCTGTCATTTTTGATACATATGCACAATTATAATCGGCAGTTCTTACAATTTTGTGTTTTTTGTGTTTCGTGTTTTATAATGGTTAAACTTTCTGTAAAGGTTAAACTTTTTGTTTCGTTATTATGTGTATGTGCAATTTTGCCTGCTAAGGCCATCCCCGAAATGACCTGTACTGTGTATACTGTGTATACGTTAAACCCTACTCACTCACTCACTCTCCCCAGGTAGTGCAGGAACAAACGTTGGGTGAGGCTGAAAACTGAATGGTCATTTGATGGCAAGTTGTGTCTGGAATATTTGTACCAAAAATTATCAAAATCTGATAATTGGTTTTCAAGTTACAGTCGAAAACGTTGGGGATACTTTTTTTGAGACACATTGTAGATTGTGCTGCTAGCTGTTTGGAGCTTTGATTGATGTTTGTTAAATGCTACCTGGTCGCTGGAATTCAGAAACACTTGGATTCTCACAGTATTATTACTTTTTTGTGGAGACAGCTCCATTATTTATTTGCTTTTCGGTTTTTATTTAACCTGAAAACTGTTACCCCAGGTAAGAACCTTGTGAGATTCAGGTTTTTCAGGGTTCGTACAGGGTCAGGTTATATACTAGAAAGTCAAAGAGTTTAACAGCTAAAAATATCAGACCTGAAACGTTCTGTTTATATCAGTCCATGGTGATCCATGTAAAAAAGAAACTATAACTACTTACTTACAAAAGGAACTAAAAGCAGTAATTTACTGCTTGCACAATACGATTGACAATGGAGGGAAAACTTGATTAGTACATTAACATTATGCTCACAAGTTTTGAAGATAGTTTAAGTCTAACTGTGTGGCCTTTTTCTGTTTGGTTTACTTTAAATTTTGTTGCTTTCATTGTTTGAAGGAGAAGTGTCAGGAGGAGATATCAGCAAGGAAGCTGGAAGTAGAGCGTTTGGACCAACTGATCGTTCACTCACCAGAGCGCGCTGCACATGAGAGAGAAAAAATGGAAGAAAAGGTTGGTCGGTTAATGCTCGGAGCCCTTGTATTGAATTGTCTTCCACGATCTGGCTGCGTCTGTTTTTCTTTTTGGTTTAATTATGCATGTCAGATGACTGATTGTACATAATAGCAACAACTAGGCATCTTTTGTGGGGTAGAATTTTTGCATGCTTTCATGATGTTGAAAGATAAAGGGTCTGTATAGCTTTTTGTCAGAAACACATCACAGAGCTGTGGAGCATCACCTGCCTTAAGTGATCACACTTGCACTTGCCTCCCGACGCAGGTAAATGTGCTCCGCCTTAACCCAACGTGATGCGCTAATACTCGATTTGCCTACCACGGAGGGATACAAGGCTGAGTTGACCTAGATGTTGGTTATATACCGAGATGGTTTACCTGTCACCCGTCCAAGTTGATAGCGACGGAGTCAAAGCCATGATCCGTGGATTGTAAGTCGGTAAGTCCGACACCCTGCTGTTACTCCAGCAGGCCTTGTGGCGGTTTATCTGAACGATGATGCTGTGATCAGCCTAGCTGTGATTGGTGTGAATGACATGGGCAATTGGGCATTTGGTAGGTAACCTTCGGTGTTTTGGGTACATTGGACTTGTTATATTCACCTAGCTAATAACCACTTGCCAGCAACTAAACTGCCAGTCAAACTCGCAACATCTTAATTATACATTTAATGTTTTAACCATTATGCCACTTTGTAATGAACTTATAATGAAAAAAATGAAAAAGGTTATTTGTGTACTTGGAATAAATTTGAGGTAACATTTTACACCAGTCTGAATAGATTAATGACTACCGTAGATCATCATGTGTTGAAACTCGGTTCACATAGGATCAAAAAAAGAACTCAGTCAGTGCTTGAATCGATGGGTGTTGGAGGTCAGACGCTGTTAACTGCATCCTCTCACAGTGGGATCGAGGATGGTCCACACCCCACCACATCTCGTTGCCTCAATTTAACCATCTACACAGCTCAACCCCGAGCTTTTTTTTAATAGTTTGAGCATGACATTCTAAGCGACTCTGAATGGACTGTTGTGTGTTGCTAGCTGGTGCAAATGGCAACAAGGAAGGAGGACAAGCTGCGGAGGCTGGCGGAGATACAAGCTGCTCGGATGCTGAATCGGTCACTGGAAGGCCAGCGAGCCTGTGAAGCACTCAGAAAAATCGGCAAGGCTAACGAACGTGAAAGGTCTCATCACAACTTTCTGTTTTTTCGCCTCTCAGACTGTTATCTTATTAAACTCCGGTTTTGTAAAAATGTGGGAGTTTTGTCATATTTTCTGACATTAATGTACAGAAACTTACCATGAATTCAGTGTTGCAAACGTACACAGTTTTGCTGATATTACCTCATTTGAGATATGACTTTCTGAATTTTGAAGCTCTATGCGCTGCAGCTGCACCAACTCAAGTGCACTTTTAAGTGTTGCATTATAGCATGAAGACTTTGAGAGGCCCCACAGGGCAGAAAATGTTGCATTCTTCTCTGACATTCTCTGGCGTGTGGAGACCCCTGTTTGAGCAAATATGCTGAATGTATCTAAATCCACCCCTGTCTGTGTTTCTGGGTTTTCTGCAACTGCAGTGTTCTTCCAATAGATCTCAGTGTGGCTCCAGCCAATGTATTTCTTTGTCGCTCTGTAGTTCTGCGATGAGTTCCTCTGAAGAGCCATAGACGCCTTTTACAGGCTGGTCCACTGGTCCTCGAAAATAAATTTCTATTTTACCAGGATGTGGAAAGATCCTGAAAACCAGATAAGGTCTTGAAAGTTTTGAAATTTGATGGAAGAGGGTCCTTGAATTTCTCTCATTTTTTCAAAAGCAACATGACCGCACTATACAGATTATTTTACACGATACCGGAACTGCGTAACATGACGTCGTAAAATATTGCGGGAATAGTTCTGCAAAAATGTGCTTGCAATTTTTTGAAACGTCCTTTAATTTTTTTTTGCTTCAAGGCTGTTCGGCTCCTTGCTTTCAACCTTCTGTCCATTGTTTCTGTAATGTCAGGAAGGCAGTGAAGCTGTCTGTTTTTGCTGTGTTGTCAGGGAGGCGGTGAAGCAGCTGAAGGGTTATCAGGACGAGAACCGGGAACAGCATGCGGAGTTGGATGACTGCGAGGCGAGGAAACAGTCTCTGCAGTGGAACGTCGTGAACCAGCAGGAGAAGATGGAGAAGATCACTCTACAGCAGCGGGTCAAGGAGGACAGCATCAAGTGCGAACTCAACGATCTCTCCAAGTAAACGCTTCAGTGTTTTCTGTACCGGGTAGTTTATTTGAAGTTTTTGTTGCTTTCTAGTTAACTGATATGTTTCTGCTCATCTCCCTGTCGTCCATGTATGTTTGTGTTGTCTGGACTTTTTAAACTGTTGTGTCTCTACGCTTCATCTGAAGTCATCATTGTCACAAGTGATAGTCTCAATCAACTTCAATGCCTGTTGACCATATTCTGCCAGTTGCTTTATGGGGGTTATATCGATAAGCCGATCGATCGCCAACCGTGTGCCGCTATGATATCATGGGGCAGACTGTGCCTACGATATCGCCAAGACGCCACCGGACTTATTCCAATGGACCGCAATAGGCAATAGCAGGCAGACAGATCTGTAATCCATGTATGGCAGGTGAGTGCCCATTTGTAAGTAGACTATCACGCTGACAGTTCAGACGCCTCCTTTTCCTCTCCCCGTTGCAACAGGTTGCTTGGCGAGTGGGTCAGGGGAAGAGGGTAGCAGAGCGGCTGACCACTCTGCACGTGAGAAATTGCATACAGTATATAAGCGGCTGACAGGATCTTTCATATTGCTGCTGCTGCTGAATCAGCTTTGTTCTCACAGTGTGCTGGTCGCATTCTATGGTCTCATTCCACCTGCCCACGACCTCCTAGGCCATGGCCTGCCTGTGTTAGCTGTAATCACTTTAAGTCAAACTATTACTAGCAGCGGCCAGTGCATGTTTGCTGCTACCACAGCTGCTGTCTGTTCTTTTCCCACTGTGCCCTCCCTGTCGTGTCGTCGTGCAGTAGCAGTCAGAAACTGTCACAGCAGTCACTGTATTCCACGCTCCTCCCCTCTCCTCCCAACCTTCTTTGTTTTCACTTGACTTCCCCCTCGGTCGCTCAGTCTGTGGTCTCAGTTGGTCTTAGGATATCGCAGTATGATTTGCTATGATAATTGATGTGGATTTTCTGCCATGATATAATCCCTATTGCTTTAAGTCCCGTACTGAGTGGCAAAGCTTTTGCAGCTCTACACCACTTCACAACATCATCTGTCCACTGCATGAATGTTTTTTTGTTCTTGCCATCCGTCCTCCCATGTTTTAGTTTGCTGTCATCTGACATATGGCGTATGTGACCAAAGAGTCGTAACTTCTTTTCAGTCACTGATTTTGTTCCTGGTCAACTTGCTCATAATTCTTAGTTATTTTCTGGGTCTAGCTAGTACTAACCCTTCTGTAGCATTTTCTGTCAAATGACTTTCTGAGTGATGTAACTTTTACATTTTTAACTGTTAAAATTGTAAACATTATTGGTCACATCTCTTGATGTTGATGTTAAAATTGTTAATGATTAATTGTTTGATTTATCGTTAACTTCCTTGGCTCTAATGATGATCAGTGTGTTGGTATTGGTGTAGAGTGCTGGAGAAGCTTGACACGAAGGATGATAGAGCACGTGCTGTGCAGAGTGAGCGCAGTGAGATACGGCAGAAGATTGAAGCACAGAGGCAGGAGTTTGCACAGCGCCAGGAAATCCTGAAAGGCGATCACGAGACTCTTCGCACCGCGGTACAAACATACATACATGCATAAAAGTTTTTTTTACAGTGGCCTAGACTAGTGTTCCAGAACACCGCTAAACCACTGTGGAAACCTTATGTGGGAGCCTGGGAAAGATAGAGTTTAGTTGAGAGGAATGGAAAAGTTAAAAAGATGTGACTTTAAATGGTTGCAGAAAACAGGGAGTATGGGAGCAGAGGTGATGTCACGCGGCAGAGTGTTCCAGAGTCGATTATGGTTACCAGTCGCATTGGTCTGACAGTAGAGGCGATGATGATGAGCACAGGCGTTGGCGGTATTGAAGTTCGACTTAAAAAACTTACAGATATCTGTGTTGTCTTGCAAAAAATCGTAAATGACGTTTCATAAGTCACACCTTGGCATGATCAAAATTTTTCCTCGGGGCAGCTGGGGGCAAAGGCACGGTGGCACTGCCTTCCTTTCTGGCCCCGCCCATGCGTCCCTCTGTCACGGATGTATTGGCTAGGTAGCATGGCGCTAGACTGTGTAGATGTGTTACTGTCTCTGATCACTCATGTGGGTGTCGTGAGCTAAGGAGCAATCGACCAACTGAGGCTAAACAGACAGATTTTGACAGTGCCATACAAAGCTTTTATTTTCTATATTACATCTCCAATCTGTCCTCACTGGTAATGTGGACAAAGCAGCTGAAGATTTACTTCTTGCTTGTCCAAAATGGGCAGCAGGATGCCAGCAAATACATCCATCAGTTTGTGTATCAGATGTTCAGTAGTCATCGATCAGGCCATATATCATCAGTGGTGGAAATATGTTTGTGTTGCAGTGGAGTTTTGCTGACTGCCACAGTATAATCAGTGAGTCTAAGGCGATTGGTTTCCTATGTAGAAAATGGACGGTTGCTGAGGCTTTGTTTTTGCCTGGATGCTAAGGATGTCGAACTGAGAAGAAAAGTAACTTGCTGCTGCTGCACCAAGAGCAGGTTACACTGGTAGCACAGAATTCCATTTTTGCTCTGTGAGAAGGCATGCTTGAGACAATTTGGTGTCTGGAAAGGGAAGTAGAGGGTGTCCGAGACTGTAAAACATAACTATGTCATCTGTGCCTGGAGGCAAGATAGTGCATGTCCATCGGGTCCACCATTTGTTCTGGGGTTTATGAATCACCTATATCAGTCTTAACTTATTGTAGTAGAAATTAACATTTCTTGGAAATGAAACAATTGTGGAGAATTGCCTGGCCATAGGTGAGTACTCTGAGGTGAAAAACACACCTCTTTGCGTTGATTTGTCATGGTTCCTACGGTCAGAGGAAGTCAGGAAAAATAAAAGTACCAGGGTGCGAAAGTTAACAAAGATGCAGAAAACATTTTGACCTGTTGTACGCAGACTGCATACAACAGTTTAAAAAATTTTCTGCTTGCTTTGCTTGCAGATTATTTGTATCTCCACTTTTAAATTTGTTTCACTGCCCTTGTTTATAGCGTGATTGCGAGCGATTGAAAACCGGCGTTGGTATTTCGCGTGAACAAATTAGTCGGGGGAAGTGATTCGTTTTGTCCTGGAAAATCAGGGAAAATGAATTCTGCAGATTAGTAGGAACCATGGATTACACAGTGCACATTTTTGCTGCTGCAGCCAGGCCACGTTTTCAGTATGTTCTGTGTTGTTTTGCTGATAGTTTGCAGGGTATAAGAAGATGTTGATGGATGGGCTGCTTCAGTGAGCACGCTAGGATCACCAGATCTTCACAGTCAGCTGCCTGGAAGACTCTAGTTTCAGGAACTGTAAAGCTTTTCATAAATTCGAAGAGCAATTTTTGGCCAATGAGTCGCTGTATCTTAGTAACAGTGCAAGATATTGCCTAGGTTACTATTACACTTTAGTTAAGTCTTAGTTAACTTTTAGTTAAGTTTTATTATTTCCTTGTTTATTCCTTGTTTAGATGTGTGATTCTCGAGAGACGTTTGAAGTTTATCCTTAAACTGATTTGTGAGTTGTGACAATGATTTTGGAGTTTTATTATGAGCTGTGTGTTGCGTTTAACGCGTTTTCTGTTGTTGTTTTTTTTCTCTGTGTTTCTTTCTCTGTTTGCTGCATTTTTATGCAAAATAAACTGTGTATTAATAACTAATGGGAAGTTATACACTGGATTGGTGCCGTATTCACTGATCTTGAATGACCTTGAACGCCAAAATAGGGGGTTCTGTGGATTTTTTGGCGATTTCAGGCTGTGACACAAATCTTTATCAGCTCAAATTTCTTGTCCAAATTGAAGTTAGTTCTGTGCCAAGGACCATTGGGAATTGCCAATGCAGGGAGCAGCCGTGCCCCCTCGGCACTGCCGAAATGTTGCTACAGCCAAAGGGTTCCTCGCCTGGCAGTGGTGTGTTTGGAATTTATGGAAAAGGAACTGGGGTAAGAACTGAAGCATTTTTGTTCTCTAATACATAAATTTCAAGTTTCAGGAACCAAATTTTTAGTACAATTGAAGGCATATTTAAATTCAAAATACGCCACTGGTGGTCGCCCAGCCAGCATTGTTAAAGCATACTGCCTCACTGACATTTTTATTATGGCTGGTAAAATGTGTTATTAAAGAAAAATGCAGATAGCAGTCTGATATTTGATGTATTTATTTATTCTTTATCAACCAGCATAGCAGTATACTGCTGAATGGCCAACACGATTAATAATAATAATAATAATAATCTGACTTGTAAAGCGCCAGTATGTGCTAAAAAAGACTTCAGTGGCTGCTTAAGTGAGGTCATGATAGATGTGAGTAGCAATAAACTATTTTGTTATACCTCAATGTAAAATACCTGTACGCGATTGGTCCAAATCACGTCACGTGACGTTCACAAATACGCAATGTTCAACAATCGCTCAACCGATTGGTCAAAGGTCACTTTGATATTGCCCTCGAGGCAATATTACAAAGATTTTTGACTGGTCATGCCTCATTAATATTCAAGACGTCTATCACCACGCCGACCGCACACTGTGGCTAAACTGTACTTCGTAGTGTCGTGTGCATATATTGTGGCTAAACTGTATGTCATACGTTATCAGCAGACGACCATGTTTGTTTCTTTATTCGAAGGGACCATAATATACACAAATTTTGCGTTGAGGTTAACAAAACAAACAGCAACTGGCGTCATCGATCATTATTGGAAATTTTTTCTCAGTTCGTAAAATATTGCCCTTGGTTTTCGACTTCGGGCAACGTTGCACAAACTTCAGGAAAAAATGCCAATAATGACCTTGATGTCACTCACTATTTATAGTATATGACACAAGCAAATCACCTGGTATGAGCAATCATATAGCACACTAATATTAAACAGATGTAAAGAAAACGGCAAGAACGAAGACTAAACAACAAGTACTAGAGATGTAAAACCATAACATACAGTATAATATACAGTAATAGCACACTACAAGAATGGTAAACGTCTGTACTACATTGTATGGTTTGGCTAACCGTATTGCCAAAATGGGTAACACGGTGTTAAAGTAGGCCTAACAGAGCCAGCGTTTTCAGTGGCCCAGGAAACTATTAAAAAATTTAACTGCATGGGCAGCATTCGTTCTTCTTGTATTTCTAAGCAAACAATGACTTGAGTGCATTTATAGGAAAATGTTTGTGTGAAATTGTTTAACTTATTTAAATTACGCGGAGATTGAATATTAAACATGGATTTAGAGGGCGGCGCATAAAGGAACACTCATGTTTTACGTAGGCCTAAAGCGGTGGATTAAGCAGTCGTACAGTTTTGGAAAAGACTGGCCTCGATCATTGCAGTGAAGTATAGTCAGCATGACCACCATTCGCTGGGGTCGTCCATAAATGACGTCACACAATATTAAGGAAAAATTAACTCTCCTCCCCTCCGTCACATTTCTCTGGACCCCCTAGCAGATATGACGTCACAAAACGTCTACACTTCTCCCGGCAGCCTGTAGTGTAGTCTACAGAGATGAGTTTCAGCAAATCCAAATTATGATATATAACAAAATTATATCTGTTATTAAAATTATCCACTGTCAATTAAATGCAGAAAATCGTGTAAAATTAAGTACAGTAGCCTATTCCAAAATGTTTCTTGGCCTACTCGTCCTGTCACATACGGCGAGTTGGGGACGTGAATTTGGATGGCCATTGTGCCTTCCCACTGATGTGACGTCACTATACCTTTAACTCCTCTCCCCTACGTCACTCGTTGTCACAGTAATGTGAACCCGCCTTCGAGCGTGACGTAGCCTAATATATGGACGACCCCAATTGCTATGATTGAGGCTAATCATTTCCACAACTTTCTGATTGTTCTCTGTACATAGGCTATGTTGCACTTTTTATGCGCCACCCTATAGGTGGATTTAGAAAAATTTTTAGTCAGTTCTCCGCAATCACAAAAGTGATAGTGAAGGAACCGGGCCTTAGCACTGAAAATGTAGGAGAAATTGAGCAAATTGTAGCACTTGCTGTACTACTGACGTTTTTACAGTGTTTTAATTGTGAAAAATTAGCTGCGGGTTGAATTTTTCGACTGTCGGGGTCCGACCAAAATTGTGATGTAAGTCGTATGACCCCCAGTACATAATTTGACAGTGACAGCTGGGGTTTAATCCCCCTCCCGGCAATTCAAACATTGCGTTTTCGTGATGAACAGCTGCATTTTCAACAACTTCTGGCGCATTTAAAACGAGAAAAATGATGACGAAATCGTGATTTTTTCATGAAATATGTGGAGACCCATATGGACGTAGCGTACGACTGTCCATCTTGGCCATTCGTTAATCTGGCGCCACTGATTCGTCGTTGATCTTCAGTGCCGGTGGCCTTGCGGGGGTGTCGGGTGATACAATGCGCACACTCGTGTCCGCTCTGCCTGTTGAAGGCTTGCCGTCCTGCTGCCACGCCGGGTGAGGTTCTTCGTCATCTCTGCTGACTGCAGGCATCTCCGTCAGAGATCTCTTCAGGGCTACGGTGGCTGCGGCGTCTGCACAGATGTAATAAAAGTTGGTATACAAATATTTTGAAACGTTAAAAATCGTTTTTATCTTTAAAATAAAAATGATTGTAAACGTTGAATGGTTGAGTGATCAACCCCTTTTAATGACATATCGACCAAACCTTTGAACTCCAAATTTTGCCATCGTAAGTTTCAATTTGCGTTTGCAAATATTTCACATTACCGTCATTTTGCCATAAACGAAAAAAGAACGAAGAGTTGTACAAGTAAAAAAGTTTACAAGTCATTTTAGTGCATTGTCTATTGCCGTTTATATTTTTTATCTTTTATAAAGACTGTCATCCCAAAAGTGTTTGGCCTCGACATATTAGACAATAATATTTTTCAAAATCTATAAATCAGTGAAAAGTAAATCATTTACTAACTCACAGAAGTCTGTTGCGGCTATGACGTCATAGAGCACTAAACCGAACCATTTGGAGCGCTAACGCAAACAGCATAAAATCAGGCTCACTGCTGCATGACAATTTTTCAGTCTCTAGCTGGATTTGTAAAAGTTGAGCCCCGTAGTTCTAATCTAATTTTGTGAATACGCTGACAAATACGCATATGAACGCATATGCGTATGTGAATAGCTTAAATTTGTGCTGGCCGCAATAGAAGCATTTGAGTGAATTACGGTTTCATGCAAAAATTATGGGCGGTCAAAGATTTTTCAGTGTCAATATATTAGACAAAAACTTTATTGTCTATACATCAGTAAGACGTACCTTTCTTGCGTATTCGTGTCAGCAGCTTGTGGAAGTGATGTCATTGTAATTTATGACGTCATAGAGCATTAAGCTGAAACAATTTGGAGCATCAACGCAAGCGGCATTTGAATCAGGCTGGCAGGTGCATGAAACTTTTTCAGTCTGTAGCTGGATTTACCAACCTGGGGCTCCGTGGCATCTGAGTTTATAAAAGCCCTGACAAATTATGTTTATGAATTTCTTATTTGCGTCTGTCAGTATACTAGGCCTATCTAATCGCAAATAACAGCATTTCAGACAGTATTGATGTAATGCCAATATTTAACAGTATCAGAAAGATTTTATTTAAAATATTACCGGAAATTATATTAGTTGTGTTAACAAAAGGCCAATCAAGACTTGTGACTAGTTACATTAGCTCCTAATGGGCAGAGGACTGGGAGCGAGCCCCATGACGTAGTCTCCGAATTTCAACACTGCACCTTAGTCCAAAGTCTGTTCACGACTATGACTTAAGTACGGTACCACTCCGCGTACAATAATGCCCTTCGACCCCCAATGACTGTGATCCATTTTGAAATCTGAAATTCGATCACGGTGGTGCCTGTTATCCACGATGATGAATGACTCAAGCCTCTTTTATTGACGCTAAAAATCGTTTCAATTCAATGCTCTATGACGTCATAAATTACAATGACGTCATATCCGCGGCAAACTCATATGAGTCAGTAAAGAATGTACGTTTCACTGATTGTGGAAAAAATCGCTGTCTAATATGTCGAGGCCGAAAACTTTTGGGATGACCCTCGTATGAGTATTCGTTTTGTTACGCGCGATAGCAGAATGCATCGCGCGTCTTAGCCATGTTTTGGGCGTCTGTCCGTCTGTCTGTCACACTCTGCAGCTCTATCAAAACGGTGCAAACTAGGATGACGAAATCTTCCCCCTGGGCTGGCCAAGGACTCCAGTTTTCGTGACAAAATTTCGTGCCCCTGGGTGCGAGGGTTCCCCTCGAACGAGGGCGTTAAAGAGGGGTATGCCATGAAAAGACGTTATTTTGCCGCTATTGGCTCGTTTAATGTGAAAACGGTTGCAGATAGGTACAGACATGCTGCTTATCATAATAATATATATAAAGTGTGTATATATATATATATATATATATATATATATATACAAGACAACCTGCGTGTGAAAGTTTCAGCATTGAATGCAGATTTAAGCAGTCCAAGTGCCGACCTACTAGCCTCAAAGAGGCCTGTAAGGCACGACAGCATCAAAGAAGGGTACCTGCCTGAAAAGCGGTTATTTTACTGATATTGGCTCGTCTAGCATGAAAACAGTTGCAGATAGGCACAAACATCTTGCTTATCACACATAACAGGCACTACTGACGAGCTTCCTAGGGATGTCAACACTGATGACCTTGAATGACCTTAAACCTCTAAAAATAAAGGTTTTAGTGAATTTTTCGCGATCTCGGGCTGCGATGCACATTTTAAGAGTGAATTGCGCCGAAATGGCTAGAGATAGACCTGGACAACCTGCATATGAAATTTTTAGCATCACAGGCTGAACGGTAGTTCAAGCCCTGTGTTAACGGCGACTTCTCTTTCTTATGGGGAATCCAAAAATTTGACCCCCCACAGAATCAAAACCCCTGACCCGATTGAGATAAAGTTTGGCACGGTTGATTACGTCGGGGAGGGGACCCGTCACGCAAAATTTTATGCAAATTCCTCCAAGGAGGGCTTCTCAGGAAATGGGTGAAATATACACAAAATTTTTTTATTTATATATCCCTTTTTTCCCGCTCACCCACAGGTCAGACCCCTTGAAGGATTTTTACGCTTAATACGTCAAACGACGCGGTTCTGCACAAGGAAGTGCCTTTTTGGGATTAGAAAATTAAAATTTAATATTTAACGTATTTATTTGCAAAAATCGAAAAAAATTACAATGGCGCCTATGGGGAAAATTAAACAATTCTTTAAACGGTCATAACTTTGGCTGTGTATAAAATACAGTCGTAATTTTTGGTTCTAGGGTATAGTTTTCGGGGATGGCCAATTTAATGGTGTCATTTTATTTTACCCCTGCCTCTTTGGTTGCCATGGCAACGAAATTTGGGACAAAATTGGCTATAACTTGGCTTGCGTAAGAGATTTTTGCGCCTATAGGGGGGTTTTCGGGGATGGGCCATCGAATGCTGCCAGCTGCATTTTCCCCGATCGACCCCCGTTGCCATGGCAACGAAATTTGGGACAAAATGGGCTATAACTCGGCTTGCGTAAGAAATTTTTGCGAGCTTTTGCGTCTGTAGGGGGGTTTTCGAGGATGGGCCATCGAATACTGCCAATTGCATTTTTCCCCGACCGACCCCCGTTGCCATGGCAACGAATTTAGGACAAAATTGGCTATAACTTGGCTTGCGTAAGAGATTTTTGGAAGATTTTCGCGCCTATAGAGGGTTTTTCGGGGATGCGCTATCGAATGCTGCCAATTGCATTTTTCTTCACCGACCATCGTTGCCATGGCCACGAAATTTGAGACAAAACTGATTATAAGTGGGTTTGTGTAAAAGATATCTGCGAGATTATTGCGTCTATAGGGGGATTTTCGGGGATGGGCCATTGAATGTTGCCAATCGCATTTTCGTTTATCAACCCCCGTTGCCATGGCAACAACATTTGGGACAAAATTGGCTATAACTCGGTCTGTGTAAGAGATATCTGCGAGATTTTTGCGTCTAAAGGGGGGTTTTGGGAGCGATGACGTCATGCCTGACGCGTGTCGTCTGGTTTGTTCAGTCACGCCATTAGGTAAGTAACTGCTGTAAGCGGCTTGGCTACTGTAAGAAATAATCTGAAGCGAAATATCTATGTAACCGATCACCAGTAGGAAAACAGTATTTTAGTAATAAAAGAGCAAATATAAATGTACAAAACATTAGTTTATACACTTGTTAACGGCAACATTTAAGGACTTGAACATCGAAAACAGCAAAAATTACAAAAGGTGATATTATTCAGCAGCACATTGACACGCAGTCAGTGTGATGCGGGCAATATCACCTTTTGTAATTTTTGCTGTTTTCGATGTGCAAGTCGATCCTTAAATGTTGCCGTTAACAAGTGTATAAACTAATGTTTTGTACATTTATTAACGTATGCCTACATTTTTAACAATCTAAGTTTTGATCTATTTAATTCAAGGAGGCTTCCACACAGAGGCCTCAAATTTAAGTTCTCTTTTAAGATGCATTATTATTTTATTGCTGTACGTTGATTGCCAAAATGGCAGGATTGCTGCTATCGCGCGTCACGTGAGCTTCGCTCCAATTACTTGTTAGTTCTCTGATGAAACACTGTCGCTGTATAGTAGTATTTTTTTCTTTTTGGGCACATATATCTGTTAGTGTTCTTTTCAAACCTTTGTGTCCTTCACTATTTTGTGTCAATAACTGATGATGATGATGACAAGAAATTTGGGCTAATGCTCACAAGACACGCGAAAGCTTATAGCAGTTCCAGTTTAGTAGTTTAACTAAAAATTCGGGTGTTCACGCTAAGTTAATATACAAATACCAAATTCTCTATCTGGATCGCATAACGATAGCTCCGTGGCGCCACCTTGTGAATGATATAGACTTGAAATCGCCAAAAAAATCCATAAACCCCCCATTTCGGCGTTCAAGGTCATTCAAGGTCATTGAATTCGGCGCCAATCGAATGCCAGTGTACGACTTCTTATTAGTGATTAATAGTAACCTAGGCCCTATCTCGCACCGTTACTGAGATACATATACTTATTGGCCAAAAATCGCAAATTTTGCCCACCCCCCTCTCATTTAGCGCCCTCGTTCGGAGTGAACCCTTCGAATTTATGGAAAAGCTTTACGGTTCCTAAAACTAGAGTCTTCCAGGCAGCCGACGGTGAAGATTTGGTGATCCTATCTTGCACCGTTTTGACTGATTCACCCGTGTGACAAACAGACGGACAGACGGACAGAATTGCGGTGGCTAAGACGCGCTGAAAGCAGTAGCTGCATTCGCGCGTAATAAAATAAAAACGCTTATTACAACTCTGGGTACCTGCTGTAGCTGAGCCGGGACGCCCACCAGCAGTGTAGTATTGGTCAGCATTACCTGCTGGTAGGTAGACAGCCGACTGACTGGTCACCGGCAGACGAGCTGATTTGCTGTGACGTCCAGGCCTTCCCTCCTGTCATACAATACACACAATAAAGTGGCAAAATAATAACATAGATCTGAATGTTATGTTTCTCTATTTTTAGACTCGTGTGATTTTTGCCGTGGTCTTGAAGTGCTTTGCGCTGCAATTAAACATCGCTAAAATAATTCAAAAGGAGGGGCATCATGCCATGCTCCGCGCCTATGATATGATGCCGATGATTGGACACAAGAATGACGAGTGTAACCAGATACAATTTTATTGCGCATTTGTGTAGCATTTGTCACATTTCAGTAATAGTATACTTATTTCTGACTGTCAGTTGTTAATATTACAATTTGTCACAACTTTGTGCGGTAGCGCTTTTATTGGCGCACTAGTTGTAAGGCTTTACCTGCAAAGATCGAATAAAATGAAGAAAAAAACAGCGAAAGAAGGAAAATAATAATAGAATATCAGGAATGGTCTACTACCGGTGGTTAATTATGCAAGGTTGCATTTTGCTATAAGTTGAATTGTAAACTTATCTAAACAGCACCAACATACTGTTAGATAGGGCCTATATAGGGGGCCTAGTGCTAGCAGAATTGTTATATGGAATTATGAAACAGGCCTATCAACAGAACTCAGATAGCAACCTGATAATGCACATTGGGAAACTTGGCTCTGCCGCTGTAGCGATCTTTTCCACTGCTGGAAGAAAACTGATCATCTCTATACACACAATAATTAAAGAAATTTTGAAAGTCGGTCAATATTTTGGCGAATATAATTATGAACAAAAGCTGAAAGCTTACTTTTTCGGCCTACCCTGTAGATGGCGCCACCCGTCGAGTGAATGCATCTACAAATTAAGTGTGCCTAAACTAGGGCCTGACATGACACAATATTTAATGTGCACTGACAGAAGAAAAAAAGCAAATATCTAGCTGTTGCTAAGACTTTCGCCGTTTACGAAAACAACGAAACCAGCTGTCACTAAGGTGTGCCGATCGTACCACCTATATCCGAAGGCCGGTGTCCGACTTCGGGTCGTGAAAAAAGCGACTCCCCATAGAGAGTGCAGTCCCATATACGCTATGGTGATGCTGCTATATCGAACGCCGCAATTAACGCTAGAACACGATACGGTAGTTCGGCGCACGTGTATGATGGCTGCAAGCAAAAAATTTGCATTTAAAAATGCGGCGAAAGCGTTGCAAATAGAGACATGGTTACTAGGCCTATTGACAGCCCATAGGAATTCCTCAGCGCCCTATCCAACAGTACCATCGCCAACCCCCTACGACGTACGGTTTAACCACAATACATGCATAACAGACGACGACGGACGACACATTATGCTAAAGACTTGACCTAACAATGGGCCAAAAATCTTACAATAATGAATACGTAATAACACAAGTACCCGGTAGGCTAACTAGAGCTCTATCAGATCGTCAGTAGAAGTTGCAAAGCGAAAGCCATAAAACACGGTGACACGGACAATAACGCAACAACGTGACCAACTACACTGTGTCCCAAAAAACATCCCCGACATTTTTGATTGTCACTTGAAAACTAGTTATCAGATTTTGATAGGCCTAATTGTTGGTATAAATATTCCTGACACAACTTGCCATGAAGTGACCATTCAGTTTTCCACCTCATCTATTGTCTGCTTCTGCACTACCTAGGGAAAGCAGATCAAGTGAAATATACGTTGCAATAAACCTGAAAAAACATCTCTGACATCACTGATTGTAACTCGAAAAAAAATTAATAATTTTTGGCAGTTATATTTTTGACACAACTGGCTATTAAATCATTGTTTAAATTTCTACCGCACCCAACATCTGCTTCTGCACTACCTGGGAAAATCAGATCAAGCATCATACATGTTGAAATGAATAAAAAAAACGTAAATAAATTTCATCTATCCAGATCTGCGGGCCCCAGCAGCCAGTCTATTACAAGGTGTGACTGTCATGCAACAGCGTCTCTACCAGATGACGTTCAAATGTTGATTATGAATTCAAGAAGCGACTGGTAAAGCCTGAATTGGTATGGAGCAAAACAATATCGATACTGCTGTCAATGAATAAAAAAGGGTCTTCATGCCTGTGTTCGCATAATGGGTCGACATTTCAAGCAATTTTACTGTAAACGGTTAAAAAATGAACAAATGAATAATATGTCAGCCAAAGTGTTAGAAATGTGAACAAAATGTGTTTTATGTGTTATATGTTGATTGAGAAAGCATATCGCATTTGGATAAAAAAGTAATATTACGTTGGTTCTGTTTTTCCGAAGTAGTGCAGAAACAGACATTAAATGAGGTCAGAAATTTTTAAAGAAAACATTTGATGGCTAGTTGTCTCAGGAATATTCATACCAAAAATTATTGAAATCCAATGATCCTCCTTAAAGTTACGACTGAAAATGCTCGGGATGTTTTTGGGACACAGTGTATAGGGGGCGCTGAATTTGCAGGACTGGATTTTGAAGGACTGGATTTTGACGGACCAAATCGCAGGGGTGGATTTTGACGGACCTGGATTTTGACGGACCAAATCGCAGGGGTGGATTTTGACGGACCTGGATTTTGATGGACCAAATTTATAAATGGACCTGCATGATGACGGGCCAGGAAAGTGAGAGGCCAACCAAATCGCAAGGCCAACAACTGTTTACGTCACGGACCAAGTCGTCTCAGTGTTCGTGACAACACAGCTCGCA
>Ga0209367_1003325_pt1 | contig 21837 bp, 12 predicted proteins | sample WorMetLIZISLAND2_FD_187412 | JGI IMG/M metagenome (GOLD analysis project Ga0209367, IMG submission 187412) | Marine gutless worms symbiont microbial communities from Max Planck institute for Marine Microbiology, Germany - Olavius geniculatus... ...
GGGTTAAGGCGGGGCGCGTTCACCTCTGTCGGGTGGCAGGTAACACTGTGTGATCCCATATGACAAGTGACGCTCCGTAGCTCTGAGATGGGTTCACTCATTAGGAGCTATATGCGACCTTTAACCTTTAACCTTCTTTTGATTGCATAATTGCAATAAAATTAATTTCGCAAGCAAGTTCTTTGGTCGTTTTTTTCGTATCACGGTTGTAGTGTGACGTAATTTGCTTTGACCAATGTAAATAATGATAATGTTGATTAAAAGTTGTTTATTCGTATCTGAACGAGCAATAGGTGCATATTCGTTGCTCATTCAACAAGTACGATGTTGGCGACTTAAGCTGGCTGCGGCATGCGGATCACATTTAATTAGATTATTGATCTTGCTAGCAGCTTCAGCAGCAGCAGCAGCAGCAGCAGCAGTAGTAGGAGCAGTGGCGTCCAGCAGACACCTTTAGATCTTCCGACTTTTTGCTATAAATAATCTTTATGAAGATCTTAACGATTTGTAATACGCAAAGATCATAAAAAGCGATATTATTCCACCAGCACATTGACAACTAGTAGTTGTCTAATTGTAGTCGGTGATGGTTGATGTCAAATAAGCAAATTCGTCTATAGCTATTCATTTTTCCGTAGTGTTGTCTGTCGTCTGTCGATCTTTTTGTCGTCTGTCACACTCGTGCAGCTTGTTTAAACCGTTCTACGGATTGTGATGTCATTTGGCAGGTAGGCCTACACTTGCTGGGTCCATCCAATGGCACACCGTGTTAGATGGGGGGGTTCTGACTCCCAAGGAAAGCAGAGATTTTTGCAGTTAAACCCTCAGCCAAAAATAGCGTTTGCTTACTTGTGATTTATCAGGGCTCAGCACCGATCAGCGACTTTAACTTTATCGAAATCATTTACGAATTGTTGCTGTTTTCGGTGTGTTAATCACTGCACGTCGCTGTTAACATTTAGAATTTTTTTTAATTCCCGATCAAATTAATTGGCAAATAAACAGTCGGCGAGAACGAAATAGTAAAAGTTATTGACTTAAACTAAGTGCGTTGTAAATTACATAATGTCTGTGCAATAAATAACGATTTTTTAAATTGAAGTTTAGTGACATTGTGGGTTTACAAAAAAAGTTGGGGGACAGGAAGTTGCAATTTTTCGACAGACGAGTGGGAATTTTATGCTCAAAATTCCGCACTTTTCTCACAATAAGTTTTTCTCACACGTCAAAATTTAGGCGAGGCTCGCATTATTGCTCTTTGCCCTCCCCTGCCATCTCGGAACTGTTAAGGCTAGTTCTGTGTTAGGGTATATTTAGCAAATGGAGACGTAGCTTATATTAAAATTATTACACTATTGATCGAACAACACGAACAGCAGCAGAAGCAATAGACAAACGGGCAAGCATACAAACAGACCCACACGCAGACAGACAGACAGACAGACAGACAGCGAGACAGTGCTACGTCGTGCAAGTTGGTGCAGTCGTTCGGTTTCACGCCACGCTGAACACATCAATGAGAGTTATACTCCGCACACGTGGCACATGCGGACAATACCTCTTTCTCCGGGATAATAACCCCGGCCGTCTCTTCTAGGACAAAAATTTCATGCTGCGAAAGATCATTAATACCAGTGATGATGATTTTAATACGAAAATATCGGCTTATTTCTAGTTTCCCGAGTGTTACAACGACTTGGATGCGCCGAGTGGCCGACGCATTCTGGCGTTGTAAAATCGGCAGCAGTTTGCCATCAACAGTTGTCCGATATTGCAGCCTTTAATCCGCAACCTCGTAGTCGTAGCTTCAGAGTTCTGGTTAGTTATTTATCCGGTTGTTGGACAAAAAGCCAGTTCTAGCTTCCCGGCCAGGAGTGGCTAATAATTATCCGGCAGCCGTTTTGGGCGGCTTTAACCGGTACGTACTGTAGGTACTAACAAAGACCGTGTCTCTGCGGCGGTAAGACGTGCACTCTTCCGGTGCTCGTCGTACCGCCGCAGAGACATATCCTCACGGCAGCCAGCCAACTGACGACCTCAACCCTAGCAGTTAAGGTTTCACGGGTAAACCTAGTGCCAGTCGGCAAATGAATCTCTAGCGAACTGAAATTAATCATCAATGTTACAGCTTTTGTTTGGGTGTTTATTTATCGTCACATAATTCTCTGAAATACGATAACTCTCATCCTAACCCAACAACTAATCCTAACTCTAACCCTAACCCTAACTTTAAACTTTAAACTTTAACCCTAACATTAATCCTAATTCTACTGCATTGCGCATAACGATAACAACAGTGAGCGACACCGGTGCCGTGACCTTGCAAATTTAATTGAATCTATGACTGCTCAAGACCAGGGTTTTCAATAGCGGACGTTTGGGCATAAATACGCCAAAAAATTTCAGCCCGTACGCCCAAATTTTAAGACGTGGACGTCACGACGTCCAAATCAATTTGCTTCTTATTACGTTTATTTGTCTATAATAAAAGCTGGAAATTGACGTCAGAATCTGTTTTCCAATGTTTCGTTGGTTCAATAATTTTCGCTGACTATCGTGTTTCTGAATAGGCCTACTTCATTTCATGAAGACCTGGCACGGCAACCATATTAATTTATTCCGTGAACAGTTCTGATCCAGAAACTGCAACTTTCGTTTTGCATAAAGCTACTAAAATTAAATGTTGCTTGTTTTTATTTTTGTTTTTTTTTCTTGTAGGCCTACTGCATGACTTCCAGATTTTGTACACTGACGTCCAAATTTTTTAGCTTGGAAGTCATGACGTCTTGAAAATTCAGGTCTATTAAAAATCCTGCTCAAGACGGTTGCCATACAAATAGCCGTACAAATAACCGCTTAAAGCTTTTTTGTACGGCTGCTGTAATCATAGTCAGTGAATAGATTTTAATGTTTTTTAAGTTAAATTTTAAACGACTGGTAACTCTGTGTAAGAGGTTGTTTATTAGTTGGTCGATCAATTCATTGATATAAAAATACCTGATTAATCTAAGTGTTTGTCAATATTACATGGGTGATATTGTCAAGGGGATATTTTGTCCTAGATTTCTCACACACAAGTACACGCGCACATGGGCAGCGGTATCCATGACAACGGGAGATTGGCCTCTCCAGTCAGTAAGCAACTAAGTGGCATCATTTCGCCGACATCACGCATTGCGACTGAGTACTTGGATTGATCTGTGTGATTTTTGTTTTAACTTTTTAATGTATATTAGGGTTTTCGTTCTGGTTTTAGTTCTAGTTTTAAAAATAATTTTAGTTTTTGTTTAGTTTTTTACGCTTTTTTCAGTATCAGTTATTCACTATTTTTAAGTGTTAGTTTTGCTTTAGTGCTGAAAAATTTTTGTTTCAGTTTTCTTTTGCATTTTTCTGAACACAATGCTCAATGAACAGTAACTTTTATCGCTCACGTCACAGCTATACACGCGTCACTGTCAACTCAACATTATTCACTCTCAGCATCGTCGCGCGAGCACATCACACCATAGTTTTTTTGCACATTTTTACGCGCGAGAGCTAGCGTAGCTATAGCCCGTATTAGCTACGGTAATTCTGTCCCTCCGTCCGTCTGTCCGTCTGTCTGTTACGACCCGGTACTAATTCAAGCCCAGCTGAGATAGAGAGTTCGGATTTTCACCATATGATAGCCTAGAGTCTCTAATATTTCGTGACAAAATTTAATGCCGCTGGGTAAAAGGGGTCCCCACAAACGAGGGAGCGAAAGAAAGGCACCCCCTTAAAAGGCGTTATTTTACCGCTATTGCGTGGCTCGTCTAACATGAAAATGACTGCAGATAGGCACAGACATGCTGCTTATCATAACAAGCACTGGCGACGAGCTTCTTGGGAATGTCAACATCGATGACCTTGAATGACCTTAAACCCTAAAAATATTGGTTTTTGGCGATTTTTGGCTGCAAAAGAATGAATTGCAACGAAATGAATGGAGATATACCAAGATCACCTGCAAACAGGAACTGCTATAGGCTCTCGCGCGTCTCATAAACATTAGCTCAAATTTTTTGAAAACAAATTGCCTGTTAAAGCATGAAGACCCAACAGTGCAGAATTGCGCTTTTGTCCTAAGTTGTTGTGTATGTTACAGACAGAAATGTTCCTCTTCAGCCTGCCTTTTCCAGTGAGGAAGACTGTAGAAACTGGCAAGTGTGGATACATGTGAACCTGTAGCAGCAAAACATCCGTGTCTGGAGAACTGACCACAAGTTCTGCCTCCTAGGGAACAAAGGACAAAGAGGACCAAGGGAAAGTCAACATATTACCATGTGAAGGACACCATTTTGATCCAGAATATTTCCCTGAAGGACTTTCTCTCGGATATCCGGACCAAAGCAGAGCTCGTCGAGTATTTGGCTGACAAGGTTGTACGCCACAGCAGGAGCTCAAACAACAAACTGAAGTAATTTATGGTGACCTCAGGAACACAAACCAAGGACAATGTTGATATTCCAGACTCGCTTCTCACTCGCAGTCAAGAAGAGGCAGAAGAGGCAGACACGTTGCTCATACTGCATGCTGTAAGTGTTCCCCAGGATGCAGAACTTGTGCTCAGTTCTCCAGACACGGATGTCTTGCTGCTACTGGTCCACATGTATCCACACTTGCCAGTTTCTACAGTCTTCCTCACTGGAAAAGGCAGGCTGAAAAAGAACATTTCTGTTTGTAACATATACAAAACTTAGGACAAAAGCGCGCTTCTGCACTGTTGGGTCTTCATGCTTTGACAGGCTCTGACGTGTCTGGTAGATTTGCTGGCAGAACCAAATACTGGTGCTTCAAGGCATTCATGTCTTGTGACGATGAGATCCTGGATGCACTAACAATGCTAGGAAATTACAACGATCTGCCCTCTGATGCATGTTCTCAGCTGAAACGTTTTGTTTGCGTGCTGTATCGATCAGAAATCCACACAACAGTAAAAGAGCTTCGCTGGTTTCTCTACTGAAATCGTGCAGCCGAAGGAGAAAACCTTCCACCAACTTCTGGTTCACTGGACTTACATATTCGGCGCGCACACTACATAGTCATGATTTGGAGGAAAGCTGATGAAAATCACCCACACCTCCCAGCACCTGTTGCATTTGGTTGGACATTTGACGCAGGTTCAATCACTTCTCTCCTGTTCGATGTTTGAATCCACCAGCTCCTGAGGCAGTACTGCAAATGATAAAGTGTGGATGCAAAAGTGGATGTGAAGGAAGGTGCAGTTGTCGCAAAAACAGTACCCATGTACAGAATTCTGTGGATGTTGGGTTTTCACTTGCAACAACAAAACAAGCTAACCAGGGATAAATGAAGGGGAAGACGTTTGATGTCCACTGCTAAAACCACATCTATATACCATGTGACTTTTGCATTTTTTCCATTTATAAAATGACTGAACAATAACTAACGTGGTTTCATATAGTTATCTACATGTGTTTATTGACTTGTTCACATAAGGTGTACCACGTGACAAATACATTCTTTTAATCAAATACATAAGGTCTTTGAACATTTATTTCCAATATCATTGTATGCACTATGGTGTCAAAATAAGTAGAATTTAGTGTTAACGGTAGCCATTTTGGACGCCATCTTGAAATTAGGCATGTAAATAACAACTTTAGCCTAAATTTGATGATTCCATTGGTTTTGTCGTGCCAGAAAACCTATGTTTAGATACTTTGTTTGTAATTATGTGTACTAGCGAAGGTATTGAATTATTGCTAAACGGCGGCTATTTCGGTCGCCATCTTGGATTTCAAACCCTTAGAATGTAAAGAAAAAATGTCACCCTATTTTTTTCAAAAACTTATGATATCTTCTTCCAAAATCAAATGAGTTTTTGCTTTTAACAAACAAAATACACGAATTTTTATTTCATGACAAATGAGCCTACACTAATATGCATCTGATGGCAAAATGAACACGGAACTAACGGCGGGTTTGCACAGTCTGCACTGTTATGTATGCAACTAGGTGATCATTATCTGGCTGGTAGCAAACAGGACACAACTGTAAAAAGGTAGGCTTCAGAAATTTATATTATGCTCATCGTCTTTAGACCAAAATAAAATTTGACCTACCAATTCATGAATTACGTTGTCTACATTAAATTCGACCTGATTTACTTCAGTAAAATTGATCTGGGGCTTGTAAAAATTAAACCCTGTTAACTTTTTCGAGTTTTTAAAAATCTTACGTAGCCTATGGGAGGGGTCACGTCGTAAATGGGAAAAGTTGAAGTATTTTTCTATGCAGAGTCATTCGTGCGTGGAACCAACGGTGTCATCAGTTAAAAGTAGTCAAGGCGAAAAATCGCAATTTTGTGGCAAATACTGAAATTTCCCCCAGACATTAGCGATAGACATTAGCAGAGTACCAACACAGGTACTCAAGACTCCAGTTTGTTTTTAAATGACCACAACATTGGGTTTTTAGCCCCTAATTTTGCATTTTTTGACGAAATTTTTTCGACAGGAGAAACTTAAAAAGATTTTTCGATAATTTCCGACAGCCAATAATTTTGAGTGGGCAACCGTGTGGAACACAGTCGGAATCCGTTAGTTTGGTGAGTTTGCAAACTTTTGTTACCGTACTGTGCTGTTAGTCTGTACAATTTTAAAGTGTTTCCAATTTTACATAGGTATAGTTTTTCGTGTTTTTTTTGTTTAGCCCTGCCATCCGGCTACCCGTTTTGGTTTTAGTTGCTGTTTGCAACTTTATTTCTGAGCAGTGATTCGATTTTGAATTAAATTCTCCGGAATTAGGAATAATCCGGGACTAAAAATTGCAATTTCGGGATTTCGTTTTCGGGCTTAGGCTTACAGATTGGTCGTCATTTTAGTATACTTAATAGACTTATTTCATGCACAGGGTGTAGTAGGCCTTTAGGTAGCGAGTGACAGCAAGTCAAAGTATACAACTTACAGCTCCAGCACGAATCGAATGTTTTATGCACCAGACGGCTAAAATTGTTATTTTTATAATATAACCTCGAAAAAGTACTATTTTAACGACTTTTTGTAATCCCGAAATCCCGTGATTCGGGATTGGCGCAAACAGCCGGTATCCTCCTGGGATTGCAATTTGCAATTTGCACTATTTTTGAGCAAGTGTCTGATTGATTGACTGGTAGTCGACTGTTTGAGAGAAAGATTGAAGTGAAGTCAGTGATGAACGACAACCGATTGAGACACATCGACTCCGTCTACGCCAGACAACAGGTAATTAGGTCCAGCAGGACTTCCAGGTGCTCGTCAGAACTAGACTGCGAAATTTGCGAGAAGCGGGAAATTTTCAGCCACGATTAATCATGCAAAAATCGTTAAAATTTTCCACTGAAGTCACGTCAGTAACTCAATGAAAAAAGCACATTTGTGCAAGTGCAAGCAATCACACATGATTATAAAGGAAAAGTTAAAATAATAGGGTCGTGTGTTCCCTCACGGGAAAAATTGGGTACAACGCTCCCGCCCGGTGTAGTGGAAAATTCGTTGCACCAGAAAATTATTCCCACACGCAGCGGTACGAATTAGGATTAAGATTAAGAATAGGGTTGAATTTACGGTTAGAGTTAGGGTTAGGAGTAGGATTAAGATTGGGGTTAGGATTATGGCTAGGGTTAAGATTAGGGTTAGGGTTAGGGTTAGGGTTAGCGTTAGTTAGATTATGACAATATGGAGGTGGGAAGAATTTTCCAGGTGTGACAAATTTCCCACGACACCGGCACCACACTACTAATAAATTTGCTGTACCCAGCTGCGTTCTGGCTTTAAAAAGTCCCGGGCAAAGTTGCAATTTTTTTGGCAGAGTACAGCTGAAAATTTCTGACGACAGAAGAAATTATGCGACGTTATGCGTGCCCAGAATTTTATTTTTACTTTTAATATTTCTTTACAAAAAGCCACGGTGGGAAATTTTCAGCCGCAAATTTTGTATTTGTAGAAGAAAAGTTTACCGACGGAGAAAGTATCTTCCAACTGGCTAAAATTTGGGGGAGAGTTATTGCCCCTGTCCTCTGCCTCCCGCGCCACGACGTCAATGACACGACAAGTCATGAACGGTCGCGTTACTTAAGCGCAGTCTCCATCTAACGCAGCGCACGCAACACAACGGACGAAACGCAGCCGACGTAGCTGACCCAACTACCGCTTCTATTCTCGCGCTTTGGTCGTTGCATTTCCGTTCGCTGCGTATTTTTCTTGCGTTCGCTCCGTACGTTGCGCGCGTTGGGTTGGATGAACGCTTGGCTTCGGTTCAGGATGCAACCGAGGCGCATGTGACAAACAGGATGTCTCACTCACTCACACTCAAATTTGTCACCCGCGCGCGCAGCCGGATGCTTCTGTGCCACGTAAATAGGTAGGGGCCTACTGCATGCAGTTATCCTGTCGCCGTGCCGGGGCTGAACGATTTCGCGCCAGTATTGTCCGGTATGACGTACCGCCAGTTCTTGTTGTCACAGTGGGGTGGTGCGCTGTGCATTTGTGAGATTCTGAACATCACGAAAACACCAGATGCGTGTTTCAAGCTCAAATTGTACCGAAACTCTTTTTCAACACATTGTAAGAAAACTCGTTTTATCGCGCGTCATTTAAAATTTACCTTGTTTGAGTGCCGGTAGAGAGCCACCGTTTCGTTGGTACCGAAAACACGCCAACTTGTCCAGGAAACAGACTGTGCTAAACTCCGCCTCAAAATATCCAGAAACCAGACGACCACCAAAAGCCCAGATCTACAGAGTGCGGCAAAATATCTTATAAAGGTTTTTTCTTTTTTTCTCAACAATAGTTCGGAATCTTGAAGTGAAGTCATTCGTGTTTATTTTCTGTTTATAGTTACATAAAAGTACTAAAGGGCGTTTTACTATCTGCAACTACAACAAAGTTATTGGATTTTTCGGAAACCCTGTCGTTATTTGTCACGTTCACATGCAGCAGAACTTGTCTAAAACGAAAGGCGCGTAGTGTCTGCGCTGCAGAAGGAAACATTATCATTCGAACAGCATAATAAACAATTTGTTAATGGGAATGCCAGCGACTAGCCTTCACACGTGCAGTTATTTTAATTTGTCAATAAAGTTTGTAACAGATTTGTTGATGACAATTCGTTCTTGATCACCTGCAGTGACTGCTTTAGTTCAGCAACTGATTTCAGTTTTGGTGAGAAAATGTCAACAAATACAACAAGAAATTGAAAGAAAATATTTTGCACAATTTATTCATAAAGTTTACCTCATTTTGACGTCACGTTAGCGGAACTGTTTTCTGTAGGTGTAACTCAGCGGTGAAATTTTGAAAACTGCAAAATTACGATGTTGTCTCGCCAAAAAATCTGCAACTCTGCAACAACATTAATGAGGAAGTATTACATAACGACCAATTAATACGAGCAATTAGGTTTAAAAAATATGTGAAATTTCGAGTTTAAAGTCTGAGCGTGTGCTCAGAAATGGTAAAATAATTTTGGGGGATACTTTTTGCTCTATCCTGTAGCAAGAAAATTTCAGATATAGTAGCACAGTTAGCACGTAGTGTGTATGATGTGTTTTTGTCAGTCGGAAGTTGAGGACAGTTTTCTGCGTTCAGTTCGCGAAGGAAAGTTGAATTTCGTCTTGGAGCATCTTGACTACGCCGGAGTCGATGTTTCTACCCGCAACGCCGTACGTATACCAGACTGATGTTTGCTGTTTTATAACAGTACTGATCAACAAGAAGCTCAGCTACCGCTCAGAAAACAGGACATCAGCGCGTTCAAAGCTAATGAAGAACGGCGTCGTGGCAAAAAGAATAGCTGGGCAGTTGCCCGTCCGAAAATTTTTTTTCTGGATTTTTTGGCCAGAACACAACATTTATAAATGGAAATAGTCCCCCATTTTGGGAGAGGGAATTTATAGGGTGTTTACACGATCCAGCAAACGTCCAGCAAACTTCCACCAAACGTCCAGCTCCATTATGGCAACAAACATCCAGCAAACGTCCAGCATTACATTTGCTGGAAGTTTGCTGGATGTTTGCTGGACCGTGTAAACACCCGATTAGAGACAGAATTGAAACTCTGAGCACTTAGGATAATCTCCTGTGTCATATGTCTGCCGGAAAAACTGCAACTTCCTCACTCCCTACTCTTTACCCCTCCAATCCGCTGCTAATGAATGCTAGATGTGCATGGTGACCTGGTGTAGTGGACCTAGTCATTTACATATAGTGTTTGATCAAGAAAATTAGGCCTATTCAACGTTGGGCCTGATTAGGCCCTTTTTCGGTAAAAATTTGAATCATTTACATAATTTTTCTGACGTTAAAGTTTTACACAAACTTGCCATGAATTCAGCGTTGCAAATATGTACACAGATTTGCTGGCATTGCTTGCTTGGGATATACAGCGTTCTGAATTCGAAAGCTGGCTGAATATAGGCCATAGTAAGTGCGCTCGCAAAAACAATATTTATAGAAAAAAACAATGCCTCTAAATGTTATATCTTTAAAACTTTACCAAATTTGCACTTCGTGTAGTAAGTAACTAAATACGTGCGTAAAATATGGCGATCGGCGATGTTATTTTCACAGGCTAAACGGTAGTTCAAGCCCTGTGTTAACGGCGACTTCTCTTTCCTATGGGGAAGCCAAAAATTCAACCCTCCCACAGAATCAAAACCCCTGACCCGATTGCGATAAAATTTGGCAGGTTTGATTTTGTCGGCGAGGGGACCCCTCATGCAAAATTTCATGTAAATCTGATAAAGGGGGGTTTCTCGGCAAATAGGTGAAATATACGCAATTTTTTTATAGCTATACGTATACTTTTTTTACGCGCGAAAACAGCTACTGCTTTCAGCGCGTCTTAGCCATCGCAATTCTGTCCGTCTGTCCGTTTGTCTGTCTATCCGTCCGTCCGTCCGTCCGTCTGTCACACGGGTGGATCAGGCAAAAACGGTCCAAGCTAGGATCGCCAAATTTTCGCCGTCGGCTGCCTGGAAGACTTTAGTTTCAGGAACCGTAAAGCTTTTCCATACATTCGAAGGGGGTCACCCCGAACGAGGGCGCTAAATGAGAGACGGGTAGGCAAAATTTGCAATTTTTGGCCAATTAACGGCAATATTGAAGAACTTGCACATCGAAAACAGCAAAAATTACAAAAGGTGATATTGCCCGCATCACACTGACTGTGTGTCAATGTGCTGCTGAATAATATCACCTTTTGTAATTTGTACTGTTTTCGATGTGCGCGTTCTTCAATGTTGCCGTTAACAAGTGTATAAACTAATGTATAAGCTGTATAAATGTATAAACTGATGTTTTGTGCATTTTATGTCGTAATGACAATGTAAGCCACTTAGGCTACTTGTTTACTTGCAACAATGCTTTTAGAGTGTTCAAATAGTTATACTTTTCGCACTTAATCAAATATTGTAATAAAGTTTTTATCAAATATATGGCTTGAGTTATTTGTTGCATAAATTATAAATATGGTAAAAAGTTTGCTATATTTATTGAGATAATTATAACTTTTTAGGGGATTGCTTATTTGGCGCAAAGTGTATGTGTGTACACGCGTGTAGAACGGTTTGACTGCGCTGCATTTGGCGTCTAAAGCCGGTCATACGGACGTTGTTGCCGAGCTGCTCAAGCGTTCTGCACCGGTCGATGCTCTTACCAAAGTATGTATCAGTATAAACTATGATTGGGTATAAAAGTAAGTAAATATTTTCAGCAAATATACAGTGATAGTAATATATTGCACATAGAAATGTGCAGGTACATGTAGCTGATGAAAATTAAGCCCCTAACGGAGTTTCGCGGATTCGTAACTTGAACATAGCGCAGCAGCGCTGGAACATAGGTTTGAAAAATTTAGGTGGTTTGGTATTTTTATTGTACATTAAAACTTTAAAACAAAAACTTAAAACCCTAAAAAATTAAAAAAACGAAAACATGTAAAAACTTAGCAATATAACAAAACTTAAGTTTTTCCAGCCTTGGTTTGTAGCTACGGTATGTGTGTATGTGTGAGAGCAGAAAGGAAACAGCAGTCTGCACATCGCATCACTAGCAGGCCGCAAGGACGTCGTCGAGATTCTGCTACAATATGCAGCGAACGTCAATCTTCAGTCATCGGTACGCTCAAGTGTGTCGCTACACTACCTGTTTAGCTGTCCGTCTATCCGTTTACATGTGTCTCTTTGTCTCTCTCTTCCTTACTCTTTCTCTTTCGCTTTCTTTCTGTTCATGTATCAATGGGCCTACACCATATAAGTCTGGTGGAAAATTGGCGGAAAATTCTCTGTCATAAAAGTAGTTTTTTTTAATTTTCACGGGGAGGTGGACATTTGCATCGACACATCGTAGTCAACTATTAGTACTGGTAAACCTATTTGTCGTGTTTATTTCTTACACTAAACCCGCCGATGATGCCGCGGTGCGTGCTACGCGTAGAGCGGGTTTACGGCGTTGTACATGGCGGCGCAAGAGAACCACCCCGAAGTCGTCAAGTTACTTCTCGACCATGGAGCTGATCAGCACATAGCTACACCGGTCAGACTGAGCTCTCTAGCTTCCACACATTCGCATTCGAATGGAGGCGTGCCAGGTGGGATCTAGGAAGGGGTCACTTTTCTGTCGAAAATATTTGCTTGTCGGAAAATTTCCTTTTGTCCCAAAATTGTCTTACAAAAAAACGAACTTTGAAATTGGAATTCTTTCCATTTTGAAAGAATTTTAGGATAAAATTAAAATTTCTATCATCTGTGAAGGCTTTGCTTTCCTTTGCCAAAAAGTTGAGGCTTTATGTCGCTATTGGAGTTAAATAGCATTGTTTTCAATGTCGTCCATAACTGTTTTCTCCTTGAACACGATAACTCATAAAGCGCTTTACTTAGCTTGATGACATTTTGCAAAAAAACATGTACCTTGACAACTTGTCAAACCCTATTGAATATAAAGTCGTACGCTAAAAAATAAGGTCACGTGGGTTTTTGTGTTTTTATTGGGTACGTGATACTGCTTGAACAAGTTGCCGTGGATTCATGAAATGCCATTTGCTAGATGGCGCCATTTTATTACTGCCTGCGGAAGCGACTGCAGCTACCCGCAGCCATGAGCAAAGCTTTCCAATTTTTACGCGCTAAACCAACTACTGCTTTCAGCGCGTTTTAGCCATCGCAATTCTGTCTGTCCGCTGTCTGTCCGTCACACGGGTGAATCAGTCAAAAACGGTGCAAGATAGGATCACCAAATCTTCACCGTCGGCTGCCTGGAAGACTCTAGTTTCAGGAACCATAAAGCTTTTCCATAAATTCGAAGAGGGTCACTCAAACTGCGACACAAGTCTATATCATTCACAAGGTGGCGCCACGGAACTATCGTCATGCGATCCAGATAGAGAATTTGGTATTTGTATATTAACTTAGCGTGAACACCCCAATTTTCAGCTAAACTACTAAACCGGAACTGCTATATGCTTTCGCGCGTCTCGTGAGCATTAGCTCAAATTTCTTGTTGAATGTTTGCAGCGATATGTAACCTGAACGTTTGCATTGCTGCCATCTGACGGAGTAGAGTGCGTGGTTTTACTAATTTTTGGCCGTTTAAAATTTTGCACCCTATGTAGGATATTTTATAATAAAGTTGACAAGGACCGAAAGACGGCATTGTTGAGGGATGCTGCCACCTAGTGAATCATAAATCATCTTTTCGTAAGTCGGAAGCAACTGCGTGCGTGTTTCGGCTGGGGCTTCAACAGTCAAATCTCCCCTTCTCGTGAGTGAGGGTCAGAGACCCCATCTAACACATTGTGTCAATGACTCATTGGACCTCAAAGGTGCACCTGCTAAATGGCAGCTAAAATTCCAAATTCGTCGAACAGTTTAAGCAGGCAAGGTGCACGAATGTGATGGACGATACACCACAGACAGACCACGCTAAGTACGTAAGTAAATAAGAAGGTAAAATGTTCATTTTTACAGCGCGTAACATTAAAAATTACTGCTAATGCGTTAGTCGTGGTAGTAAAAACTGAACAAAATTGTTTTTAATAACATAGATATGGAAATAAACAAACAAACAACTGCTTGAAACTGTCAATATCACACGCCGGATCTCTGAGTTCATCTGGCAGTAAGTTCTAGTTGGACGTATGCGTTGAGTCGACATAAAGAAATGTGTCGCAATAGGCAGAATCACTTTCGCAGAAGTGCCGCCTATAATTATGACAGCTACATTTGCATTTACGTCTTAATTGCGCAGCAATTTAGCAATGCGTGTGTGTATATTAATTGTTCCTTTTGTACGACAGTAAGGCTGTTGTGCACCGATGACAGTCGATGCCATCGGGCTCCGTCATAACGCTGCACAGTGATCGCTACTGCGTGCACGATTGGGGTGGTGGTATGTCTGCATGCTGGACCGCGCGAACTTGACCCGTGTGTAGGACGGCTATGTACCGATGACGATAGCGGTCCAGCAAGAACATCATGCAGTCATTACGCTGCTAATGGACAATGACCGGACCTACCACCGTGCTAGACTGCCAGGCCTTCATGTCGCCGCCAAGCAAGATGACTTGCGCCTTGCGACCATTCTGCTCCAGTCAGGCACCAAGGTAGTCACCAATGACGCCGTGTCAGGGGGCACCCCAAATTTTGCCCTGTCGGAAAATTGTCCAAAAAATTCAAAATTTGGGGCTAAAACCCTTATTTGAGGGGAAATTTAGGGGCAAAGTTAAAATTTTGAGCACCCATAATGTCTGTCGGAATTCTGTCGGAATTTTGTAGTGTTTGTCAGAAAATGGCCCCACGACGCTGCTGGTAGTCACTCTCCTTGTTAGTCGTTGGTTGAATAAATTTTTTAAAAAATACAATTTGCTGACATACAGCTGCAAATTTCTAACAAAAAGCATCGTTCGTGCTCAAAATTTTGATTTTGCCCTCAAATTCCCCAAAATGCACTGCAGATTTGACCGTTGCATCCAACTAATTTATACAATAGCTCGTATTTTTTATAATCAGACTCAATTTCCACTTTTTAACATCAGATTTATTTCAGTGGCTGAAACATAATAACTGCTCACTAATTTTATTTCTAAAGCATTTCGGTTGTGCAACAATAAAAATTCAATCTGTACAAAAACTACCCGGTACTGTATATCCAGGCTTAACGCACGTATTACGATCTTCCCAATTCAATCAATCAGTCAAAAAATAACCACTTACAAAAGTGACCAGTGGTCAGTTAATTGCCAGTTAAATTTTCGAAATTACGTGTACTCATAGGTTGAAACGGTAACTAATTAAGTTGTATTTATATAAATTTAGCTGATTACAACTTTTAGTTTAGTTTTTAGTTTTAGTTTTAAAAAAAATTAATTTTTTTGACGTTTCGGCAACCGCTGCTGCCTTCGTCGGAACGACTGTCCGCCAGGTGTCGCTACGGCGGAAAATATATAGTCGAGGATATAAAGAAGTTGGTAGGACCCCTCATCTCGGCTCGTCGACTTTATTTGTAGTTTTTTGATGTGTGTGACTTTTCTGATCCACTGGTCCATTCTGTTACTTTTTCTGTCGATTACCTTGGCACGGTCCAGTCCATGACTTGGTTGAGAAAGCTTTAATTGAACACGACGACAGGGCTTGCCAGAAATGTGAAATATTATGCTATACAAACTGCAAAACAACGGTACTTATACCGGACCGCTTTTGTAAATAGTTGTTGTTGTTGTTGTTGTTACCAGGCATCAAACGTGTCGGTGGATCAAACTACCAAAGTAAGTGTCTGTCTCGTTGTCAGTTTGTCTTTATGTCTCTCTGTCTGTCTGTGCGCTCTTGACTTTTTGTCGTCTCTTGTCTCTTGAAAATTACAAGTCAAAGTTTTTATTCATTTTTGTTCCAATTGTTGTAGTGGTCGACCTTGTCTTTTTCACTTTTCTTTGCTCAGCCAGCCGCTAGCACGCTGGTTCATTTGCTTCGAACGTTGTCTATACAAGATCCATGGGCCAAAAAAACAAAGCCTCAAACTTTGCTTATATTCTCGTCAAATATTGGCTGATTTTCGAAGTTCTTTTACCGGCGCATTTCCTGGGAAATTGGCAATTATGCGCTAATTGAATATCCCACCGCACTTTAATTGCGTTGCTTACCTTGTGAAATATGAATGTGTAGAGCGGTTTCACAGCGTTGCACATGGCGGCGCACCACGGCAGCGAAAAAGTCGCTCGTCTGCTCATTAACTGCGGAGCTGATGTCAACTTCTTCGCCAAGGTTTTTTTGTCTCTTCGTCTCTGGGTTTCTTTTGTTTTTTGTCTGTCTGTTTTTTTCCCTCTGTCCATCTAGAGTTGAGTCTTTATCGTGGTCAGTAAGATGTGCTAAATGGCGCCCGATTACCAGAAAATTATCAAATTTCGCCACTAAGAGTGGCACATTCTGGTGTACTTTTAATACCATGCCCGTTGCAAACTAACAGTATTTTACTACCTGAATCACACTGTTGTGACACTGTAAAGTTCAAAGTTCAATAAATACGTCATAAAAAAAGTCACATACAAAATGAGATTTTCTACTTCGCACATTTCTATGAGCACTGCAATAGAATTTGGACAAATTTCAGCCTACTGCAGAAGGTGACGGGGCTGAAGTCATCATCATCATTTATTTGGTAGAAAGCAGAAAATACGCAATAGTAGTTGCAACAGACACACAGGAAACACAAGGCTAGGTAGCTAGCACTTACAGTGACCCTTAATAAAACAAAGACAATCTAAAACATACACACAAAACAAACACATAAAACACGCATTTTTGAAAATAACCTGGAGATGTTATGGGCTCAGTCCTTTCTCTTCTTTACTTTGAGCACTCTGTCAGTCTCTCTGTGTGACCGACCGTATGTCTGTCTGTCTGTCTGTCTGTCCATTCATTACATGCAGAGATGCTGTCCAGTTCATGGTTAAAGTCGGTTTTTAAGTTATTTCAATGTGACATGTTACCAACCGTCTCTGTCACCCAGTCGATGTGTTGGTGTTGCGTTTTTTACGACTTCTGCTGTTTGCGGTGCGAGAATGAAATTGCTGACATTGTATAAAGCACACATTCGTATCACGCATAAATAAATTGCGGTAGTATTATGCTGAGCGCTGTGCATTGTAAAATTTCTTAAGTATTTCAGAGCTCTATTGTTGCATGATTGTGTATAGAATGACATTACGCCACTGCACGTGGCCAGCAAGTGGGGTCGTGTGTCAGTCGTCTTACTACTGCTCGATCACAACGCTGACATCGAAGCACTTACTAAGGTCCGTGCTACACACACGAAACTTTATTCACCATAAACATGGTAGAAACAAATGAAGGCTAAATGCAAATAATAAAAAAACACACAACTTAAGTAAACAGAATAATCAAGTCCATGCATGGCGTACAGAACACAACAAACTGTCAGAGTTATCATAATTGATTAAAAATTTATGTGTCCGCTTAGCTATTATATCAGATACTGAATCAAAATTAAAATAACACTGACACTACATTTCAATCATAATTACTAGCTGTTCGTTTAATTACTGTCTGTCGTGGCATTTCTTGCGCGGTGTATTTGCTGTTGTTATAATAACCGCAGAAGCGATGGCAGTATCATCGCTAAGTTTTACAATACGATATTTTTGTTCGTCCGTCCTAATAGCAAAAAGCTATCACGAACGTGCTGGATCACGCCAGGCTCTGCAAAATAGCTCAGTCTTCAGCTGGCGATAGAAAGAAGATGTTGCTGAACAGACGATGGTAATAATTGTTGTTCTCTGTCAACACGATTATTTATGAACCGCTGCACTTTGCGTGATGAAATTTTGCGCGAACATGTACTTTGACAACCTTTACAAGTTTATTGACAGTGGCACCCTTCGACCATTCTCGTATTTGTAATCACGTTTACAGGATCGTCTGAAGGCGTTAAATTGTGCTGTGCATAACAGCAGATCGGTTTAGTAGTAGCCAATGTAGTCGTTACTGGTGTAGTAGGTAGAGTGTAATAGTTGCCTATGTAGTAATTGCCAGCTGTAGTAGTATCACAAGGTGTATGTGTAATCACAGGACAGTCTGACGGCGTTGCATTGCGCGGCACGTAACGGCAAATCTGACGTGGCTTTAGCACTCATTGAGCGAGGTGCTTCGCTCTACGCTAAGACGCGCAGTGGCCTAACTCCGCTACACATGGCCACCCAGGCGGACCACCTTGACTGCATACGAATACTAATAGCTAGCGGCGCACCAGTCGACGACGTCAGCGTTGTACGTGTTTATTACGTCACTAGTGATTTATATTACAAGAGGCAGTTGGTCGCTGGCTGAGACCCGCGCCATGCAGAAAATTAAAACAGTCGAAAAGGGTGTTGTCATCGAGTTGAGTTGATCAGCTGATTTGCAGTCTTGGACAAGGTTTTATTTATCCGCTTTTATTCTACCCTCTATTTTAAGGGCTTACACCAGACAGACAGACGGACGGACGGACAGACAGATCACACACGCTGACATTCCCTACTGCATGCATGGCGTGGATAAAAGTAAACTTTTATGACATGTTGATTATTTTGCCACAGTTACTGTCTGTCTCTTACTGCCTGGCAAGGTCTCTCTAGTACGACAATGGCTCAGCGCAGACAATGTCTCACATAGTACATTAGTCTTTAGCTCTGTTTCATAAGAAGCAACGCAATTACTCGTAAGATGTGTTTTTTTCAAAATCAACAAACATTTAACAAAAATATGGACAACTGTTAGTTGCTGTGTTTTTTGACTCACGAGATGTGCATGATGCATCATTGGTGTATAAGTGTTGTGCAACGTGTATACAGGACTACCTAACTGCTCTGCACGTGGCGGCCCATTGCGGCAACGTCAGATCCGCTGAAATTTTACTCAGCAACCGCTGCACCATCGACGCAAGAGCACTGGTGGGTATCTATCTGTCCGTTTGTTTGTCTGTTCTTTCGTCTGTCTGTCTGGTTGTTTCTGGCTGTCTCTGTCTGTATCGCAAATCGGATCAACCACGGGCGTAGTCAATGCAAGGGCACTCGTACGTTTGTCTGTTTGTTTGGAGCTTTCGCCTGAAAAAAATTGCTGAGAGAGCTGGGAAATGTTGTAAAGCGTCGGCCAATGATTTTTAGCAGTCTGGGCCCGATAAACATGCACTCGGAAGCAAGCTACAGACTGAGATTGTTGATAGTATATGATTAGCCTGTCAGCCAGGGCCGTAGCCAGACGGGGTCTAGGGGGTGCTCAGCACCCCTATTCAGATTTTTCAGCACCGAAACTAAGAGAAGCCCTTAGCACCCCGATGCAGCACCCACTCAGCATCAGTTGTAGTGCCAGTGCCACCCTATACGCTTGTTTGCCTACACTGTTTAAACTGCACTAAATTTGATCAGTTAATTATATGGAAAATAATTAAATTTGTTGCCATCAGATATCACATTTTAAAGGTTAAAATCCACCAAATTCGATTTTGACTGGGGCTCCGCCCCAAACCCCACTGAGGGAGCTTAACAACGCTCCCCCAGACCCTGTAGCTGGATTCAAGGGGTCTTACTTCTAAATAGAGGGAGAGGGGATAAGGGAATGAGAAAGACAGAAGGGAAAAGGGAAAGAAAAAAAGAAAAGAAAGGAAAAAATGGATAAGGATGGGGAAGAAAAGGAAAGGAAAAAAGGGAAAAGAGTTGAAGGAGAGGGTATCTGAGTTGGGGGAAGGTTGGCTCGTGGTGCTGAGGGGGATGGACGCCGCTGGTCCTTCTTAAAAAGTAATCTAGGTCTAACTAAAAAGTCGCAATCTATAAGCCGAGAGGTGATAGGCCTATACAGAGTATCGGTTGCGGCTTCGTTTTCGCTCTCGCACGTTGTAAGTAACTGCATGTTATACACGCCATAGGCGGATTTAGGGGGGCAAAAGAGCCATGCCCCCAAGATGCCAAAAATCGCCCTTTTTGCCTAGCATATGCAGTGCATTATTCTGTGCAGTAAAATTAATAAAATTTATACCCACTATATGGATTTTTTGGGAGTTTTTATGCCCCCAAAAACATTTGCTTTGGGGCTGCGCCCTGGACCGGCCCCTTCTCCAAAACTCCACATCTGCTCTCCATAAGCGAATTTGGGGGCCTTGCCCCCCCAAGAATACCAAATTTGCCTTTTGCCTTACATTGTCTATGCAGTGCGTTATAACGAAGAATGCAAACGTAAACCCACTGTCCAGGAAAAAGTAGCTCGAACTATGCCTTCGGACATACTTTCTACACTTAGCGTGATCGGAGTCGGGTCTGTGATGCGGCTTGCGGACAGGCCACCACCTGGTGTGGTAATGCGCGTTTTTAGCCCATCGTACTTGAGCAACGGTCGAGCTATTGGCATGGTTGTCGTCCGTCGTCCGTATGTCGTCCGTCCATCACGGATGTATTGTGGCTAGACGGTAAATCGTAGATGGTCGGCGATGGTGCTATCAGATAAGGCGCTGGCGACTTCCTATAGGCTGTCAATAGTAACCGTATCTCCACCTGCAGCGGTTTGGCCGCAATTTTCAGCAGTTTCAAGCTCTAAACGGCCAAAAATCACTGAACACCAGTGCAGTGGGCTATCTGGGCTTTTTGTTTCGCTAAACGGTGGTCTGTCGTCCGTCGGTCACGGACATATTGTGGCTAAACGGTAAATCGCAGAGGGTCGGCGATGGTGCCATCGGATAGTGCGCTGGCGACTTCCTATAGGCTGTCAGTAGTAACCATCTGCAGCGGTTTGGCCGCAATTTTCTAAGTGGCCATATCTCGGAAACGGTGAGAGATAGGGCCCAAATTACTACTGGTCATCACTAACAGGTAATAGCATACGCACTTTCAGATGAAATGAAAATCATCGATCTTGGATCACGCCGTCAAGGTCACTGACAACCAGTGCGGTCGGCTATCCTAGCGACAGCTGGGCTTCTTATTTCACTGCGACTATGCGACTATTAATATTGCTGCAATGCATCGGCAGACGGCGCGCGCCGGCGAGCTAATTGATACAAAACAGATGTTGGCACTCAGCGCGGCGACCGACCATACTCGACGGCTGCAGTAGGCTACAGTTTTCGCGATTTTTAAATTTACGCCAAAAAACGACGCTTAAAAGCTAGAAAGCTGAAATTTGGCAGAAGTATTTACAGCAGCCAACGTTAACGCTGTGTATATTTTCAGTCCGATTGCTTCATAAATGCGGTCGCTAGCCGGCGTCAAAATTTGCATGGCGGCCTATGGCGAAAAGGGGTCAAGCTTATTTCTCAGGCCAGAAAAAAACTCTGGGATTTTTAAAAAATATATCGGCAAACTTGCATTGTTGCTGCCCACAATATATGGGAATTTTTAAAAAATCGAATCTAGGGAAAAAGTTACGAGGTTTTGAAATTTTTTTGCATGGGGCCTTATGGGCAAAAAAGGGTTAAACTTATTTCTCAGGCTGGAAAAAACTCAGGGATTTTTAAAAATATACCAGCATACTTGCATTGTTGCTGCCCACAATATATGCGAATTTTAAAAAAATCGTACTTGGGGAAAAAAGTTAGCCAATACCCGTAATGCAAAATTTTGGGAAAATGGCCAAAAAATTGCCTAGGGGAGCGATATCAAAATTCTGTCTCCTGATTTTTTAGACATTGTCGTCCCCTATAAGTGTGCCAAATTTGGGGAGGATCGCTTCAGAAATGGAGGAGCTGAATTTTTTTCGATTTTGCATGGGCCCCCTATAGAGACGACATCACCGATCCATATATATAAATGTACAAAACATCAGTTTATACACTTGTTAAC
>Ga0209367_1003326_pt1 | contig 21837 bp, 12 predicted proteins | sample WorMetLIZISLAND2_FD_187412 | JGI IMG/M metagenome (GOLD analysis project Ga0209367, IMG submission 187412) | Marine gutless worms symbiont microbial communities from Max Planck institute for Marine Microbiology, Germany - Olavius geniculatus... ...
AGTATTTCGACGATATTGTCTGGCGTGATTTTGCACGCTAGGTTATTCGTTACTGGCCAGCTGCGGAACCCTTGGCAGACGCTCGCGGAACCCTTGGGTTCCGCGGAACCCTGGTTGAAAAACACTGCTCCAAGGCAATGCCAGACGCAAATGGGCGCATTAAGGTAACGACTCACTAAACTAAGAAATAATTTACCAGAACTTGAAGACGATTTCTTGAGACGACGTAAATCTTCATCCGTAAATCCTGTCCACTCCATTATGAAATGACTTATCTGTTTATCAAATATTTTTACTTTAAAGATCTTCACAGCAAACTCAGCTACACGTAAACATTGACCACGCCCTAAAAAGGATATCAACATGTCAACAGTTTATCAGGCAAATTTTTTTAGTCCGCGTTGTTTGGCATCCAATACCAAAAACAATTACAATTTATGTTAAAAGCCCTTATTGTGCAAAATGATAATAAATAACATTTGACAAAACGGTCTGTTAATTTTGCATATTATTAACACATTTGTGTGCAAAAGATTGACGTATTGATGGTCCCTAACAACAATTAAATATTCTTTCCTGCGGTTTGTTGATTTGTTGTTTTCAGACATGGTAAATATAGCGATTTTAATCTGTTTTAATCTCACTTATATTTGCTACTTTGATTTCAGAGTTACTCATTGTGTTTGAATAACAATCGACGTTTGTGGATAGATTATTTTTATCGTCTTGTTTAATTGACAAAATGACGATAATGTACCTGTTATCAGTTTGGCCTACGGTGGAACTGTTGTGTAGCTGAACATTTCGGTTGATCTTCGTGCTTTGAGGTCAAGAGCGCATCACGTAGTTCATTAATTGTGTGTTTTTGTTAACAATATTGAACTCGAAAAGTAGCTATTACAAATGAATAAATCTCCAGTCTGGGAAATTCTGCCGCGTTATGTGCCGTCCACTGTTAACACTAGCGTAATTTATTGTAACCTACGTAGCGGTCTGTCTACGCTTGAATTAAACGAATATTGTATTTGCTGAAGCGGCGGAAACCGGGTCAAGGTGCTTCATAAATAGCGCTATTGAAGCAGCTGTGACGATAGCCTTTGCGCAGTCTATTGGTAGCGTCACATCTGCTGCAGCTTATTTAGTTTTAAAGCAATTTAGGTGAATGTTTTTGACGCGATTTGCTCTGACGCTGTACTTAATTGCTTGTTTCCAATATGAATAGCGGTAGATATATATAGAACGTCTAATAATCATGCCACGACGCTACAACGTATTTATATCAGTTGGGCAGTTGCTCGGATGGTGAGCGGCCTATACGGCGGCATTGGACACGGATGGCCTTGGCCGGTATTTCCGCCACTGTAGCATTTTTTTGCATGGCGGAAATTCCGCCACTCCAGCAAATGGACGGCACTTAGCGTGGCGGTTTTTCCGCCATTGTAGCATCATGCTTTACTTATATGGCTGTAGAAACACGATTGAGCATGTTCAGTGTATCAGTACCTGGTATTTACAGTTTCATTGTGTATGTTTATAGGGGAAAGTCAAAGCCAAAGACTTACGTGGCAAGAAGAAGGATGAGCTGCTTAAGCAACTCGAAGAGCAAAAACAGGTTTGTCATCAGCACTATGTTAAATGCAGTTGATGAGTGTTTCGTGATCATCTACAATATATGTCTACTGCATCTGAGAGCTATAGACGGACCGACAGTCTTACTTCAGTTCTGTTTCAGTTTTATTCGTATTTAGCTTGTAGTTGTAATTTTTTGAATTTCAAATTTTTTTGTTGTATTTTAGTTTATAACAGTTATTTTTTAAAGTTACTATTGCAGTTTTCTTAGTCAGTCGCAACTGGTGAGAAATATCTTATTCTGATTAAGGCTCTGATTTTTTTCTGTTTTAGGGATCGATAGGCCTGATGCGATTGCCATTCCTGATTAGGAGTTTTTGTCTATTTGTCTAGTTTAACTGTTGCTTGCATGTGCAAATTTTCAGTTTAGATTTACTGGACCAACATGTTTTTCTGATTGCTATCACGTTAAGTGCCCGTATGGATTATGTAAACAGACAGTCAGCTGGCAAAGCAGGTATTCTGATGCATTGATGGCTGAAAAACAGTGTGTTGAAGTCACTTATGAAGCATTGTCTGCAGGGTTTAAAGTGGAAAAATAGGTGCTGATATTGGAACCATTGGCATGTTGGTTGCAGATGTAATATTGTGTATTTAGTATTTTATTTTGCGGCCGTCTCAGAAAAGAAGTGGTGGTATGATTTCCATGTGACAAAGGAAATGCTGCTTTGCCACAGCCATACTATTCAACTTTAAGCAAGTGCTACTTGTCTGTAATGTCGCTGTGTGCTGGGTTTGTATACAGGAGCTGTCACAGTTGCGAGTGGCTAAGGTAACTGGGGGTGCTGCTTCCAAGCTCTCAAAAATGTAAGCATGCCTTATCTTGTGCTTGCAGCTTAAGTGTTGTAAGATTCCTAAGAATGTGAGTAATACCCGTTTACACGATCGAGCAATCATCGACCTAGCTCGATGAGCTATGGTAATTAGCATGCTAATTAGGAGGGCGGGTGGATTGTCAATCATTGAAAGGCCTATATAACACGTAATTAGCTGTGGGCTAAGCCTAGGCCTATATTTGAGCAAGGGGGCGGGATTCCATCAGGCCTGCTTGATGTTTGCTCGTTGTCTGCTCGATGTTTGCTATGCTTTATGCATGCTTCATATTTGCTCGATGTCTGCTTGGTGTTTGCTCGATCGTGTAAATGGGGTATAATTGATAAGGAATGAATGTACATAGTAACACACAGTTAGTCAGCTTTTTTGTAACAGGTGCAATAGGGCACATGTTTTTTAGGGATGTCATACTGCACTTTTGTTAACCATAAATGATTGTTTTGTTTGATTTTATTTGTTGATAACTATGTAAGTTCAACAAGCAACTGAGCTTGTTGATACTCACTTTGTCAGTCGCAAATGATGATAATCGGCGCTTGTCTGATAAATGCGTTGATTTGAATTAGTTGTAAGGATCGATAGGCCTGATGCGACTGCTGTTTTTGACATGATTTATTCAGGTTTATCACATTAATTAGTCATTGTAAATAGTCATCTCTGGCTGTGGTTGTGGCAAATGTTTGTACATGTTTTCTGTATTAATTGCTCGTTCGCATCAATTTACCATTATACCGAACATTCATTTTTTGCTGCCTTTTTGTGCTATTCCTAAAGATTTTTTATTTTATTTTGTGTCATGAGTTATTGCATGCATTGGCTTATATAAATTTACATTTTTAATTTATATTCGCACATCCCGCAACATCAAATGTTTGCTTCGAAGCTAAGTCTGTTTCGTAATCATGCATTGAGATTTAATAATTTAATATCATTTGACATTGTCATTGTTAATAGCAGTATTGATACTTTTTACTGCTACCATTTCTGTTGCTGTTTGCTTTGTTTTTTATTACTTCATATCAAACCATGTTGAAATGCATTAAAGTACATTAATCGGTCGCAAGTGATAAGAAATACCTTATTCTGATCCATGCTCTGATTCTAATCTGTTGTAAGGATCGATAGGCCTGATGCGACTGCTGTTTCTAAAATAGGAGTATTTATCGAGTTTTGCCATTTTTAGCTGACCGAACTAAAGTAACTGTCAAGCTGTTGTCGTGGTTGTCGTCCGTCCGTCAAGGATCTTCTGTGGCTAAATGGTGCAAGATAGGGCCTAGGTTGCTATTGATCACTTATAGGAAGTCGCATACTGGCTTTCAAATGACATATAAGTCAGTGACCTTGGACGACCTAGGAGCGTCATAATGCACCATGGTAATGGAAAACTGGCCGTATCACGGTAACAGTGAGAGATGTGGCCTAGATTACTATTAGTCACTAATGGGGAATGGTAAGATTAGATGGAAATCATTGACCTTGGATGACCTTGAAGGCCGTTACACGCTATTGTGGCTAAACGGTGCGAAACAGGGCCTCGGTTGCTATTGATCATTTATAGGAAGTCACATATTAGCTTTCAAATGACATGAAAATCATCAACCTTGGATGACTTTGAAGGTCACTGACAAGCAGTACAGTTGGCTACGGCTATTCTAGCGACAGCTGGGCTTCTTGAAAAATTGAAATTTGAGTGTGAATATATTTTAAGGATTACTTTTCTATTGATTTCAGATTGCCTACAGTATAGCAGTGAAGACTGGTATGCATTATTGGACATGGTACTCACACCCTCTATCCCCTGCTGTCAAATTTTAGCTTATGTGAAGATTTTCTTTCAAAAATACAAAATTTGGAAATAGAAGATATTGGGCAGAGTTGAAATTTTGCGCACCCGTAATCTCCTCTGTCAGAAATTAGCAGAAAACTGCAGCTTCAAGTCCCGGACTTTTTATTGCACGTACGTTGTGGCTGCTGTGTTCTGTGCAGTCGTATGGTGCGGAAGTCGATCGCTCGCATTCTGACGGTTGTCAACCAGACCCAGAAGGAAAACCTTCGTAAATTCTATCAGAAGAAGCGGCACGTACCGAAAGACCTTCGACCAAAGAAAACGCGTGCGATGCGACGAGCTTTGACGAAACACGAGCGCAGCATCCGGTCCGCAAAGGAGCTGAAGAAACGACGCGCTTTCCCGATGCGCAAATTTGCCGTTAAAGCGTAGAGACGTGACCTTGTATGTGCTCTGAATAAACTTATCTGATGTGCAGCATTTGCGAACTGTCAGAGTTGATCAGCACAGATATAACCGCGTTTGTTTTTGTCTCTGTTTGTCAGTTTGTATGCCTATTATTGGTATGGATGGAACACGCCCACTGACAGTTCTAGCAAGGTTAAGATATTGAAATTAAATACTTAACGCCATGGCGTAAAGTATTTATATTTTTAACACCATAAACTTAATTAAGTTGTTAACTTGGCTAAAACTATCAGTGATAGTCCAATACTCTGCAAGAAAGGACATTTTTATAAAATTGGTACACTGCATCTGTCTTCGGCATTTAAGGAAATAATTATTCAAAACTAATGACTAGTGGTTTGCATTATTTGTTGTCTATGTTATGAAAATTTCTTAGGATGAGCTGTTCCCCTGCATCCTTGGGCAAACACTGTTGTTAGCTGTTTTAATCCAGTACACAAAATCCAACACAATCTTTTTATTTAACCATAACTCAACATCTCACAGACTGCAAAACAACTTTCTGTCGCTGCATTTACAAAATAACTTGCAAAAAGTGCCAATGCAAAATAGTCTGACAACATTGTACTCCAGATGCATGGAAAACAAATATCCACCCCAACCATGCCACAAAAACTGGACTTTGAAATGTGCAACAGTTGTGTGCATATGAAAAAAACTGCAAAAATGATATACTGAACAAAAATAACACCCTGAGAAATGATTAAAACTACTATTTAAGCTTAACACCACTAAAAGAAAATGAACGTGCTTAAATATTGTAAAAAGTTGTCTAATATTTTTAATTTTACAAAACTACTACTGTTATAGAAAGTATAAGAGCTAAAAAGATGAAACTAGTGACACTTTTCATTACGATTTGATTTGGCACAAATAAGCAATGAAAGAACTTCATACAGCAGCATAGCAGATGCATCCAACAATTGACAAAATCTACCAAGCAGAACAGCATGAGTGGTGCTAGGAATCTGAAGCTGGGGGAAATGGGGGGCAAGGGCACACAAGCAAAAATTCTTTTGTGTGCGGGCCAAATGTCAAACTTATTCAATTGTTGTGAACGGGGTCCATGGGTTGAGCCCCTGGTCAGGAGCAAAGTCCCATGAAGCTGAATCGCTTTTGGACATCCAGTGGAAGCCGCAAATTTGCCTGCTTTTTTGTATTTTGAAATGCCAACATGACGTATAATAAGTCGCACCTAATAGCATGTCTATGGTTACCAGACGGCACTTCATCACCATCAGAATTTCTCCTGGGGGCAGCTGGGTGAGGCAAGAGTATGGAGGGGGAAGGCAGATGTCTCCCCATGCCCTTATCTGGCGCCGCCCATGCAGACCAATAGAACTGCAGTATACTTTTTTAAAAAAAGGAATGTACACCGTATTTAAAGCACAAATCGTGCACAAAATACTGAGTCACTGAAACCAACAGCTTGAGTAAAATAACCTACGGGCTATTACAATTTACAAATTAGTCAAGTTGATAATTAACAATGAGTAAGATAGTGATATATACTATCAACTCTGCCAAAACAAACAAAAACCAATGTGCTAGAGCATAACATAAAATATGAATTTATCACACTAAGGAATGTCAACGAGGTAACAAATGAGGCAAAATGTCAGCTGTACATGATTATTCATTAAATTCAAGTGACCAAACAAAAACTTATCAAAATTCAGGACCTCTGCAAGTCCGCATGAAATGAGTGCACTATTTTGTTTCAAACTAAATCAGAACGAGAGTATAAATTTATGGTAAATTGTACCCAGATCTGCTGGTAATCTCTGTTGCTGTTTAACTAGACTGTGTTATCCATTACTTGAGCCAGTTACAGACTCGCAGGATGGTTAAATAAACTGTGGTGAGGGGCTCTGCTTACTTTGCTGCAACATTTATGTTCTGACCTTCGTTTACAGCAGAAATGGAATGTGAAAAGTTGACGGATAATTTAAAATAGCATAACATTAGCTACATAGAGAAATACTCTACTCTAAGAATAACATGCAATTACACGTTGTAAACAGTAACATATTTAAATAATCACACAAGATTGAGCAGCAAGCACCAAAAGAACATTCACCTCAGCTTTTAAAGCACGCTTACCAACAACAACAGACATTCTTAAGGAAAAACTGAGAAAATCCAACTACTGCTCGAGTACACTGAAGTGAACACTTGTTGCTATTATTATTGATCATGGTTTCCACAGTCAGGGGAAGTCAGGTCTGTACGCGGATTGCGTACAACAGTTCAAAAATTTTCCTGCTTGCCGATTATCTGTACCTCCACTTTTAAATTTGTTCCGCCACCTTTGTTTCTAGTGTGATTGCAAGCGACTGAAAACCAACATTGGTATTTTGCGTGAACAAATTAGTCAGGGAAAACAATTCCTTTTGTCCTGGAAAGTCAGGGAAAATGAATTCGCAGAGTAGTAGGAATCACACTGATATGTCCTCACACAAAGCATACAATATGAAACATAACAGATTTAACATGCTCAAAACAGGAACTGGTTTGATCTGACCCCACAAAAAACAACAAACTCAATTAAATAAAAGAAAAAGTGCACAAAATCAACTCAGAAATTCCCTGCCCACTAAAAACACTGACAGTCCACAAAAGCAGTTTAGTGGGCCTAAACAACATTGTCTAAAACAAAAAATGAAAAAGAAATAAGCCTGGTATAGACATTTACATGATGATGCAGAATTACTGCTACTGAACAGCACATAGTGCTCCAACAATGCCACAGTGCAGATGAACTAATAGGACAAGAAATTTGAGCTAATGCTCACGAGATGTGCGAAAGCCTATAGCAGTTCCGGTTCAGTAGTTTAGCAGAAAATTGGGGTGTTCATGCCATGTTCATATACAAATACCAAATTCTCCATCTGGATCGCATAACGATAGTTCTGTGGCGCCACCCTGTGAATGATATAGACTTGTGTCTCAACCCGAAATCGCCAAAAAAATCCATAAACCCCCCTATTTTGGCGTTCAAGGTCATTGAATTCGGCCCAATCGAGAGCCAGTGTACGACTTCCTGTTAGTGATTAATAGTAACCTAGGCCCTATCTCGCACCATTACTGAGATACAGTGACTTATTGGCCAAAAGTCACAAATTTTGCCCACCCCCGTCTCATTTAGTGCCATCGTTCAGGGTGACCTCCTTCGAATTTATGGAAAAGCTTTACAGTTCCTGAAACTAGAGTCTTCCAGACAGTCGACGGTGAACATTTGGTGATTCTAGCTTGCATCGCTTTTGACTGATCCACCCATGTGACAGACAGACAGACAGAACTGCGATGGCTAAGATGCGCTGAAAGCAGTAGCTGCTTTCCCGCATAAAAAGCAACAGTTTAAACATGCGCATACGGTGTGTGAAAATAAAAGACCAAACTTCGTAAGTCTATTATGACATTGCCACATCCACTCACTAAGAAATAATCACTATCTTCATTCACCTACTCAGCCAGTAGCATCACAGTGAGAAGTGCAACTGCCCCTGCCCCTAAATTTTTAGCCCATTGCAAAATGTTCTTGATCGAACATTTTCTTGCAAAAATACAGAATCTGGGGCTGAAAGTGTCTTATTTTGGGAGAATTAAAGGGCAAAATTTGAAACTCAAACAACTATATCAACTCTGTCGGAAATTTGTAGCGGCCTGCCAAAAAATTGAAACTTTCTGCTCCAGTGCCCCCCCCCTTTAAAACCCAGAACGCCGCTGTACTCAACTAAAAAGTATTGACACTATTTTTTATGCAGTTACCCACTGTAAATGACATGATCCTGAATAACTGTAAGGTGAATCAGTGTACAGTATTAAATAATCACAAAGTAGTTTATGAGAAATGTGTATTCAGTCCGAAGTGGTTCAGTCATTCACTGGGGTCTTGATGGCACGGCTGGACGGTCGGGAAGTCGTGGTGGTATCGACGGATGTGAGGTCTGCTGCTGGGCTGGCCTGCAAACACAACATCGTCCCCTTCAGTGCACTCCGAAATGTATAAAGATCACACACTTTGCTGTTGAGAAAGGCAGAAATCTCTCTGTTATTTCAGCAACACAAGCCACTGTCTACTACACAGAAAATCCTTTATATTCTTTGCAAAGTAAACTGTAGAACAACATCAGCATCGAACAAGCTAGTTTGATCACACATGCAAAAATTTTTACCATCTACTGTAGGTTCCTTTGTAGCTATAGTTGAAGTTCACACATGATAGCCAGTGGGAGCTAGCCTCGAACTAAACTAAATGTGTGCAAGATTTCAACAAAAGCTACAAGGAACAATTTCTAGCAAGCCCATCTTATCCAGCAAAATTTGTGCCTGAATTTTCCAACTTAGAAAAGTCATACACAACACGAGTATGAATTTGTGAATTTGTTGAAAAGCAACCTGGGCTGCAGAAATTAAAAACTTACTAATAGATTATTTTTAATCAATTAAAATTCAATGAAAAAATTTTGGATTTCTTAACAGCCTAAAATGATTGATGATGAAAGATGTAACCTAATTTTACTCTGCATAGGATACGAGATTAAGATTTGTACCTGTAAATAGTGTTATTTTAACAGTCTGCACTTTGTAAGCTTTGACTGCACAATTTGGGTGCTGCGTCATCATCACTTTTTTGAGTTAGCTTTAGTTTGCAAAAGGTAATAATCGGTAGTTGAATTCTGCAGTTTATGCAGTCATTCTTGACTATAGAAATTAATCCATTAAATTCAATTAATTTGTGGAAATTATTCAAAAAATTTCTAATCGGAAGGAGCCCTGATGAATACGTGGTAAAAGCTATGCAGCACTACTTACACTGGAGTAAGGCTAGCTCCAGACAAGTAGCCCGGTGGATGGCTGGTTGGTGGTCGACCTGGCGCTGGTCGTGAGGGACCGGATGATGATGATAACGTTGGACCTGGTGGAACACGAGGCCGACGAGAAGGCTTCGGAGAATGACTTGGTCTGCAGTAGCAAAAGCAACAAGTCAGAATATAATTCAGAGTGCAAAAATTAATGACTGATTGCATGATGGATAGTCACACAATATAAAGTCACGTTTACATCAATGTTGTGTTATTTTACGCGGATTGCAGGAAACCAATGGTTATCCAATTTACATACTTTCTCCCAAATCCCACTCTGGGGAAAATACAAATGGCAAAAAAATTGTTAAATGAAAAGATACTAGCTGTAGTGGTACTAGAGGTAGCGGTACCGATATTAGTAATGCAGCAGACATAATAGAAATAGCAGAAGAAGTAATAGTACCAGAGCATCAATGAACTAATTCTGTTAAGCTCTGGTTACAAATGCACAATAAACACTAGCCAGGACTGTAGCCATACTTTTCCAGGGGGATTCGACTCCAATACAGACTGCAAAACAGCCATCAATGGGGTATCCCCAAGTCATGCATTCTGAGTTCGAAAATCTAATCCTTGTTCAAGCTAATGGTGGGGGACTACATAGAGGGTTGACTGAACCCTGTGAAATCATTGAACCCCCAGCAATGGGACTGCTAGCATCGAGAAACTCAATATCAGGACGTTTTGCTTAAAAAAACGTTTCGTCCCCAGGACGTTTCTCCTTGCTTGGACGTTTCGCTCGCTAATGATTGCTGATAATCACAAAGCCAGATGGATGCTGAAAACTGACAGTGATGAGAAGATGAAGGCAAACTCTTCTCCATCCATCGTTTTTTTCCATCCCATGTTCCTTGCTGTCTTTGCCATCTATATTCGCAGTCATCTTTGCCAGTGCTTGTTTTTGCCATCATCCACAACCAAGATAGTGGACACAACGTCCTGGGCCGAAACGTCTTGGTAGCAAAGCATCCAGGCCAGAAACAAAGCCTCCTAGGGTCAAAATGTCTGTGATTTGGAATCTTTCGCACAAACCCGTTGGTCTCGGGACGCTGCAGTAAATGCGACGTGTCACTGGATGTGGTTGTTTTGATCCAGTCGCTGTCGACGGGCGGCGGTGCAGGAGTGGACACTGTTGACGTCGTGACGTCACCAATGACTTTGAGCGCCTCCTTTGTGGCATGATACATGCGCAGTATGTCATCACGGTGAGCCACCTCGTCTGCAGACTCCTCCATCAACGTCGCCTGTCAACCAGCATGCATCGTTTTTCATTGGTTATACAGTGTTCGAATTACCAGGGGGAGGGCTTGAACCCCTCAACTGTTTTCTCAACCCTCCCTAACACACTGTCAAATTATGTACTAGGGGGGTCAGCTATATACTATATACATCCTAATACACTACGTCATAATTTTGGTCGGTCTCCCCCCAGCTAATTTTTCACAATTCAAACACTGCGTTAAATGACAGCAAACAATCACACTTCCGATTCAGTTCAGTACCAACATAAAACGTGGCTGTCTACCTAGCAAATTAAGGACGTTTCGCACCTTTGATGTTTTGCGCCTGAGCCTGAAAAATTCACCTGCTGAAATTTTGGATGACGGACAAAAGGAACAGATGGCAAAAAAGACATCATCTTTTCCATCGTCTGCAATTTTTGGTGCATGAAACGTTGAGGCAAGGGATGAAACGTCCTGGGGGCCAAATGTCCTGATACCTGCCTAGCTACATGCTCATTGAACTATGCAATCCAGATTCCTGCATCAGTGCTCCGTCAACGAGCATGCATCATTCCTCAAAAATAAAACAGCAACGAACAAAAAAAGACTAGTGGTTTACAAGGCAAAACCTAAGCTAAAAAGACAAAAAAACCTAAAAATAATCTCGGAATTTATAGTAATAAAATGCTCGCTGAAAGTGTGAAGTTTTAAAGTTCCATTTAAAAGATGCAGTGTTTGTTAGAATAGACAGTGTTGTTGAACCAACGATAGCACTGTACAACACAACTGGTGGTACACGTAGCAGCATCATGAACTAATCAGCGGTACATAATGTGTAATACTGAGAAGAACTCACAGTTTCACCAAAGTTTTGCAAGCTAACCACTGCATGCATGCCATGCGCATATATCAAATCGATCAGAAGAAGCAAAATCACAGCTAACTAGAAGGCGCTCGTAAGAATGCATATCTCTCCCATCATCAAGTGACGTCGATCATTGGTCACGTGACCATTCAACTTGCGGTGGTCGACTTCCTATGGGTGGTCCACTGTGACCATGCGTCTATTTGGCATCGTTATGGAGATACGGCGCAGCAAAGATATGTACACACACACACAATGATGGACACACATACAACAACAGACGGAACGACCAATCTCATAATCTCCTCCAATGTCCAGTAATGTTCACACTTGGCAGAGATAAAATAGAACTGACTATTGGTCAATGTATGACAGCAATCAGAAAGAAGCACAAACCTGGTCGCAGGAAGAATACAGGTGTGCGAGCAGTTCATTGCCAATGAACGACTTCACCTGTAAGTTAAATCAAAAACAACACCACCAACAGTTGCAAAACATTGACACACTGAGACAATGTGATTTAAAGCTATGATTAAGACACAGTAACAGTTTTACGTATATATCATGTACAAAGTGACCAAACTAAAATGAAATGAAATTCCAGTTCGGTTGCATCCACAAGAAATGTGTTAAGCGAATCCAGTGCATCGAACTGAAATATTATGTAAATTGAGTTCAGATCAAGTCTGTTGCTCTGTAAGGCACATTTTATGCTAACAGCAATCAAAGCAAAATTGGGATCTTTCACTGCTAAGTTATTAACAGTCTCCAATTTTCATCCATAACAAAAGCCGTCTTTGCGAGTCTATACAAGCAGGGTCGTCTTTTGCCAGCTCGGGGCCTTTGGCACTGACTTACTTGCTTACTTACTTACTTACTGATACCACATCACTACCTGTGACCACACTGCACCACAAACTGTGTGATAGCCTAAGTTTGTGATGTATGCCTGTAAGCCTACTTCTCTGCTTTTAAGTGTAAAATTTTGCAAGCAGAGCCAGCAAAAAAAGGACTTAAACTTCCCCTCACACACATTTACTAGACATTTTAGGCCTAATTGAGTTCAAGTTTGGGCAATAATTTATCCCTTAATTAAGGTGATGAAAATTACAATTAGACTGATAGATTGATTCATCGTCCATTGCAGCGGTCACCGCCATACAGCACCATAACATGGGGCCCTTTTGGGGTGTGGGGCCCTTGGCACAGTGTCAAAGTGCCACCCTCTAGAAGGCGGGCCTGTATACAAATAAACATAAAAATAAAAGGAAACATGTCACACTAGACACCTAAAGGCTGTTCAAACAATACCTCTACTTACTTATTTCTCTGGGAGACACAGCATACAAGAACACTTTAGTCAAATATGAGACAGAAAACACGATCGCAACAAACTAAGAATTACGTGGTTAAAAATGGCAAAAACAAAAGCAACGATTTAAACAAAGAAATTGTGACACAGCAAAGCTCATCTCACATCATTGATGAGTAGATGCATGATGGTCTTGGGGACGATGTCTTTCATCGTCTTGTTGACAATTGTCAGATACGACGCCACCAACGAACGAATGCTCTCGACCTGACGTTCTAGCGCTGGATCCGACTTTGCAACATCTTCGCGAGTCTATACAACAATCAGTCAAAATACAGACCTGACTGACAGTTTGCACGTTGAACCAGTGTCCAATTACCATCTATGATACAAAAAAAACGTAAATTTTAGTGAGTAATAATTAAAAATTTTAATTATTCAAATTACAAAAAAAATCAATTAAGCATTACTATGGTAATTAAAATTAAAAGCTAACAGCGCTAAATGCCAAGGTTCAAATTTATTAATTTAATTTAATTTTGTATACTTTTAAACCACTAGGACGTATTTATTGTGTTTTTGCTGCTGTTGCCATGAAGAAACAAAGTTTTCATAATTTCATTATTATGGGGCCATCCCTCCTAGAAAGAGGCCCCATCATGTATCGATCCTGTCCATCTGTCTGTCTGTCCCGTGCCTCCACCTAGAGGGAAAACGAAAAGGCCTACGAATACCAAACTTGGTAGGAAGGGTCCCTGGGACACGAGCACCCTGTGGACCAATTTCAAGGTCAAGGGGTCAGAGGTCAAGGTCACGGTGGCTAATTGCGTTGTTGGCGAAAAATCCACCACCACCAAAGCACGCTCACCATGTAGCGTCGTCAAGTCTAAATGATTCACGAGATGGCAGCACTTGCTGCCGCCGTGTGGTAGCACGCACGTACTTAACTGCAAGGATGGCCCCATAGCGGGCGGCCCCTCATCGGCCGCACACTTTTGTTATATAAGTCACTATCATGCCAACCTCTTCAATGTTTTCCTTCGTCTTCTCAGGATAAACGCCGGCCCTGAGGAACGAAGCCTTCCAACTGTCAACTTCCTCCTGTGACTCGGCCGACAGCTCCAGCTGCTTTTGATCCTTGTACACGTTCCTGAACAACCGAAACCAACATAAAGCCGCATTAGATAAGAAATGCAATAAATTGTTACGTTAAATAACAAGCATTGACATAATTTAGCAATACACAAACAATGCTACAATCCATTTGATTCATTGTCTTAACGATGAACTACACAAGTCCCAAAATTAGCGACATCCCTACAAATAAGTTAGCATAAACTCGCTGAAAGCTGACCAATTCTTACAAAATTTGAAACATTCATGAAAACAATCATTCTGAACTAGTCTTTAAAGTTTATGCTCAAACTGGCCACTTTTGGCTTCAATGGAAGCTCTTAGGCAGGCACGCCACAGCTTGATCGCCTTGTCAATAACAATGTAACTTTAATGTAACAACTAACTCTGACATAATAATGACGCCGCACTGGAAACAAGCGGTAAGGTACCGACATCATAATAGGTATGACAGTAAGTGACGTTAAGACAGTGCAGTGTATGATATTTCATTGAAATCGATGAACTACAAACTAAATAAGGTGTCTTTGAAGCAAGGAGTGTCGCTATTTTCAGGACACAGTAGAGCATTAATCAGTAACGTTTCAACATACCGAAGCAGAAAATGGTGAAATCACCTGGTTTCAGTGTTGAACAAAACAAATTTGATGCTTCGAGACATGAACCCGCTGTCGCCATCTCGAACCTTCAGGTTATCCAGTGGCAAACGAAACTTCATCTCCTTCTCCTAATGACAGGTCCACAGCCGTATGTTGACTCTCAATATTGTTTTCATTCGTAATCGATTTAAATAAATCCTGTTAATTTATCATCAAAGTACAAAACTTTCATTTACATCATGCACTGCAACATTCATACAGGTTTTAGCATAACAAGTATTGTATAGGGCCTTTAGGCTTATAACAAGCTGAAAATCGCAAAATCACCAAAAACCCTCATTTTAGGGTTCAAGGTCATTCAAGATCATCAATGTCAATACCATTAAAAAGCACGTCATTGATGCTTGTTATGATAAGCAACATGTCTGTGCCTATCTGCAGCTGTATTCACGATAGACAAGCCAATAGCAGAAAAATAACCACTTTTTAGAGGGAGCACGTCTATTTGACACCCACTTGTGCAAACATACTTGGATGTAGGGGGTTGGGACATGGACTGCTGTAATCTACATTCAATGGCAAAAATTTCATATGCAGATTGTGTTAGTTTATCTTCAACCATTTTGGCGCAATTCACTCTTAAAATGTGCATCGCAGTTTAAAATCGCGAAAAATTCACTAAAACCCCTTATTTTGGGGGTTCAAGGTCATTCAAGGTCATCAATGTTGACGTTCTTAAGAAGCCCGTTGCCAGTGCTTGTTATAATAATGGGCATGTCAGTGCCCATCTGCAATCATTTTTACGCTAGACGAGCCAATACCAATAAAATAACCTCTTTTTAGAAGGACTGCTCCTCTTTTGCCCCCTCATTCATGGGGACCCTCTTGACCTAGGAGCATGAAATTTTGTTGCAAAATACTTGAGACTCTAGGCTACTGTCGTAGCTAATATGTGCCATGCTATGCTAGCTCTGGCATGTAAAAAATTCTCCAATCTAGATATAAAAAAGATTTTAAAATCAGAAGAAACAGGAATAAAATAACATTGTGTATGTGACACAGCTGGTTTACGAGTAATTGCTGTCTGCAATGGCATCATTGGATAGGTGGGCCTACAATTTCGGTCAAGAGTTGGTGAAAATTGTGCTATGGCAAGTACGCTTACATTTTTCTCAATCTACAATACCAATACTAAACAATATCACCAAAAATAGTTTGAAAAGCAATACTAAAAGCAATACTATACGAGAAATACAATGATCAAAACCTCGGCATCTTTGAACCAGATTAGATTCTCGGTCGTCAGCACGAACCAGAATTCTTTTCCACCTTTCAGCAACCCGAGATTATGCAGCTCCAGCCAGCCTTTACGAATTACCTACAACAATCAAATAAATCAGCCAATTTATCAATTACAACATATAGTGCAATGTGCCATAAATGAATCAAAAGCAGAGATTAAGCTCAGTGTTCTTGGTCGTCTGTTCGGTACACTGCAAAGCATGATCATAGGCTAAAAATCTACAGGCGTTTGTCAGGGTTAGATGGCGCCACTTTATTTTCCAAATGCTGTTTTTTGTTTGTAACGTTAAGAACGAATTAATGCTGATTGATTTGGTGCCAATGTGATCGATACTTCTAAAGCTACAAGCCATAGAACAAAGTGTCCCATTTTTTCCTGCCATCCTGTACATATCCATTGCAGAACCAAGCTTCGAAACTGAACACATAAGTAAGTAAGTAAGTAAGTAGTCTGCATTTGTAACATGCCATATGTCAAAACAGACAGGGTGGCCACAGTTTGGGAAGAAAAAAATTCAAAGACTTTTCAAGGACCTTAAACTCACTTTTCCAGACCTATTCCGTTGACGTTTCTGCCAAGTTACAGAGGTTTTAGTTATGACAATTTCAGAGAGTATGCAATGTTTTGGCACCGGATTTTCACAAGTCACAAAGTAAGTAACACTAATTAAGTAATCCAGCAACTCAGTAAGTAAAATGTTGTGTACTGGATATTTTTGATGTACGAATTCAGTGCAAAATTTTAATGCTAGGTATCAATGATTACTGTACTTAGATTCAAGGACTATCAAGGACCTTTTACATCAAATTCCAAAACTTTCAAGGACCTATTCCATTTTCAAGGACTTTCCAGGCCCTGGAAAAATGAGCACTTTTTTCAAGGACTTTCAAGGCCCTGTGGCCACCCTGAACAGAAGTTCAAATCGTAGGTGCGGATGGCAACAGTTAGTCAATGGCAGTGTTGCCGGAGAAAAGATGAGTCTTGAGGTGTAGTCGAAAGGTGTTGGTAGTGAATGCTGTTCAAATGGTAATTGGTAAGCTGTTCCAAATACGAAGTGCCGTTGAGCTGAGCACATAAACTAATTATTACATCCGAAGTAAATTTTTTATTCGACCTGGTTTCCAGCTTTGCGCTTCACAGTTGACTCTGATCTCTGCTGAGCACTGAGCAATCAAAATACAAGCAAATCAGTTAAACAATACAATATACATTTTTTTTATAAAAGTAACAATCATCATCAAGCACACATTAAAAAATATGGCAACACACAAAACAGAGATATGGTATGATACAGAGTTTGCACTGAAACACTGGCAAGCAAGTGTAACTAAAAACACATAAACTAAAAGAAATAAAAAATATTTCAGAAGAAACTAAAATTTAAAAAAACAGAATGAATACTGGTCAGTAAGAAATCAAGAAGCAGATAGGTTAATTTTAAAGCTATTCACTATATAAATTCATGTTTTACTTCCTGTACTTACGGTGAGATCGAAAAGATAAAAAGAAAAAAATAATGACAACTAAAATGAGAAAAAGCTACAATTATACTACAATAAGCAAATGCTACTATGAAAAAGTAATCTAAATGACTTTCCACAGTAATGGCTTAACTGCAGAACTCAAGGGTTGGATAGAGTTGTCAAAAATTCTGCCGTTGAACAAAGTAGCCGCAAATTATACTAAGCAAAAGTAAAACTCAAAGTCTTCAACAGAAGTTAAATGACTGCCTACTTACTTGGCAAAGCCGATGAAATCTTCGTGGTTTGTGTTCATGTACGCAAGTTGTATTTCAACAACGAGCAAAAGCTGGTCCTTCGTCTTCTGCTCATTTTCACGAACTCTCGAGTTTACGATTCTCTCGCACTCATCACGAAGCCGCGGATATCGAATCATCTGCAGAAATTCATTGAAAGTATTGCTGACTGTGGAAATATGTCAGCCCAATGCTGACATATTTTGCAGTTGCCCACCTACAGCCGTGCATCTCTAACCCAAACCCCAACCCTGACATATAGCATCAATCATATTAATTAAGTAATGCATTGCGTTTTGTTTAACAGCACAGTTTCTGAAGCTAATCCAGATTAAACCGACTTATTATAACCCAAAGACAAAATGTGTGCACAATTAATTTTCTACCTCACACGTCAGATTCAGCAGGCAAAAGTATATAGCACCAGTGTGTGCTATACAAATTTACTTACTTACTTACTTACTTATCATTGCCTATAAAAATGACAGGTTGTAAAAATAATCATATGACCATAAGCCTATGACTGACTACGTACCACGTTTTTACAGTTTATGTGTTAATTCTTATTTCAGGGCAATCTACTGCTTTGTTGTTCATTCCACCATTGCTTATTCTGTACAGCCATTATGACTGAACTTAGCGTGAGCAAATAAATAATGATGATTATGACAAAGAATACGAGAGAGAGATACCAACTCGTTCAGAGCAGGTGTGTACAACTCTTGTCAGTTCTTCGACCACCATGTCAACACACTTCACCGCCGGAGTCTTGAGACGCTCGATCTGTTTCTTCACGATAGCTTCAAATGCCATGTCTGGAGTAAACAGACCCGTTCTTCACACAACGCACCAGACAACTGCCAAATATAGCAACAAAAGTTAAAGTCAAGTCCAGTCCAACACAATGCAAGAAAGCACACCATAAATGCAAAATAAGTATGCAACAAACGGACAGAAGCAGCTGAAATAAGCAGTGCAAAGGCCAAAATGCAAAGACAAAAGTGCTATTTTATTACCTCCACCAAGGAGGTAAGGTTTTTGTCGGTTTTTTGTCTGTGTGTTAGCAAGATAACTCAAAAAGTTATGGACGGATCTTTCTGAAATTTTGAGGGTATGTCGGGCATGGCAAAAACTACCAGAGATTCAATTTTGGGGGTGATCCGGCAGGAATCCTGGATTCTGGATCACTTTGAAATTTTCATTACCATTGCATTAAAGGAGGCATAAGGAAACCGCTGGCAAAGTGAATATGGTGATGCCACCTGGCAAACAACATTGCCATGGTGGATGTACCTGCGGGCTATTACTGCTTTCTGGTTTTTGGGTTACATTTTTGCATTTGTCACATTTGTTGCGTTGTGCAGTGCTTTAACGGCTAGCCCAGTAACACACAGTAACTTATTTATACCAGTGTATGAATTCAATGTAAAGTCCTTCTTGAAGCATAAAAAAGATCAGTGGTAAAAATCTTAATTTCTTTATTGCTCAGCGCTGCCATGCACCAGCTTACGCTGTGAGATCAATGATACAAGAAGCGTTCAAAATTTTTGCAAGTCGATATGCTAAACTAAAAACATTTTTAAAAAACTTATACACCAATAAAACGTATATTGCTTCCGAACACGTATGAGGTTAAAACGGATGTGATGAGTCATTATAATGTATGACGTCACAGAGCATTAAACAGGAACGATTTGGAGTTCTAACACAAACAGTGTAAAAATGCGCTAGCTGTTGCACGCCATTTCTCCAGCCTACAGCCAAACTTTCTAATATGAGGCCCCGGGACACGTTATTTTTATGAGAGCCCTGACAATCCCGTCCATGAATTCCTTATTTGTTATTATAGATATTTAGCAGCCGAAATATGTGCTGGCTATAAATGAGAACGCTTCTATCAATTACGATGGCTCATCAAAATTTGACGATGTCAAAAAATTATTAAAAGTTAACAGTTAGTGACATCCATCAATTTTGTGAAAGATTAAGCAAAGTTTGCAACGCATAACCTTAGAAGCCCTGGTATGCAGGGGCCTGGGAGCGAGACCCGAAGATCTTTCCCCAAATCCGGCACTGCAATCCAGTCCCCAAGTTACAATTACCCAGCTAGCTGTTCGTGACTCTGGCTTTGTACAATAAGATCACCTACATACAGTAGAGAACTCACCTACAGCAACTATTGTATTTTTCTAAATTTGAAAAATTTTCCTTGTGGTGTTCGCTATCCAAACAATAAATGACTCAAGTCTGTGGTGGGCGCATGGCTGGAAGGACAGACATATAATGCTTTATGACGTCATAAATAACAATGACGTCACATCCGCTTTAAGTTCACGAGTTTGGAAAAAATACGCGTTTTATTGGTGTATAGATTTTGAAAAGTTATTCAGTCTAACATATCGACTTGCAAAACTTTTTGAACGTCCCTCGTACAGAATAGTGAATTATGCAATGCACTCCAGCTCCAGCTTTTGCTGGCACTTGCTGCATCTACCTAGTTGTTGGCGCAGCATAGTGGTTAGAACGTCGATCCTGGCCGGCGAACTTTCCCTATCCTGCGCTAGACTGATGGATGGCTGTTTGACCGCTTTGTGGGTAAAAGCGTCCGCTATCAGTCAACCAACAAGGCCAATTCAGCCTGCCATCCCCCCAGAGTCGATTAAATGAGTAGTAACCATTATATGGGTTACGGAAGGTGGGGACCTTTGTACATCTGACTGGGCTGTGCCTGGCCGGCCGGTGCGCCAGCCTGTGTTTGCAGGCGGCTGTGCAATTGGCAGCTCTGGTTAGTGACGAAAAGTGCATTAGAGGTGTGTATACACAACAATGCGCTATACAAATTGACAATCTTTAACCTTTACCTTTTACCTGGATGGCTGGCTCACTCATCTGCTGATGATGGTCAGCCATCTAAATATTAACCTGCCCCGTCATCAATTATCTTCGTTGACTAGACACTGGTATACAAGGAGCAATAAAACTGACATAAATGGCAAAGACCCACCGGATTCCATGAATATTCTTGATGGCAAATGTGATTTCTCGCCGCAGTTCCTTTTCATCATACTCAATCTAAAACATTATAAAACACACTTCAGTAAGAAACGCAACATTGCTTTCAGATACAACATTGCAAGAAATAACTTAGCTACTACTGCAGTAAAAAGTGTGCAGTGTGCGCCGTGTTAAAGCAGAGTGTTGAACTTGAATGCGAAAGCCACAGAATTTTTATCACACCTCAGTTCACAATTCCCGCTGATACAACCAAACTCCAAAATTACTCCAAGTGACATTGGCTCACAAAAAGGAAACTAAAAACTGATGCATGGAGACCACACTTTGCTGTGGCAGATTTTTCCAATGCTGCTGCAGCAAAGTGAAAAACTATTCAACTGGCAAGGAAAACAATAGTTATATAAATGTAAGTAAATTACTAAAGAAGAAAAAATGATTAATCCAAATCAAGCAATGGTGCAGAAACTGGAGAAGACTTGTGCAGCTAAGCATAATTATGGAAACTAAAAACCAGCTTTGCTATGGTGACAATATCAGCCAATCACTAAATTCCACAAAATGCGGTGGAAACGTGGGAATTCTGTGGTAATGGGCAAATTTCTTCAGCTTGGCTCATATCTCCGCAAAACACGAAAACTGTGATCCCTACTGATACAGCTGGACTTTCCGCTGTTCTGCAGCCCAGCCAACAGCATGAGAACAGTAAAGAAAGAATTAGCAAACATACAAAGTTTATAAGAGAAACTGAGAAACTGATGTGTATGATACAATAACGAAAGTCAATATGGCAAGCAATTATAATAGCAAGAAAGATAAAAATACAAATAAATAAACAGAAAAGTTTATAAGAAGGTGCAGAACTGTCTCGCTCGCATAGTGTTGCAATGGCGAAAGTGTTGTCACTCACAACCTCTACTGAAATCATTACACTGGCTTCCAATATCTCAGCGAATCAACTTCAAACTGGCAACTTTGGCTTTCAAGATACAGTCTACTTCACAACCTGAATACCTTCATCAGCTGATCTCCAGTCAACACCCTG
>Ga0209367_1003327_pt1 | contig 21837 bp, 13 predicted proteins | sample WorMetLIZISLAND2_FD_187412 | JGI IMG/M metagenome (GOLD analysis project Ga0209367, IMG submission 187412) | Marine gutless worms symbiont microbial communities from Max Planck institute for Marine Microbiology, Germany - Olavius geniculatus... ...
AACTTTGAACAGTTTAAACGGCAGTTAAAGACATTTTTGTTCGGGCGTTGAGAGCGCGGCGCATTGTGGCTATTGTTAAATTGCGCCTTCTAAATAATCTTACTTACTTACTTACTTACTTACTTTTTACGCGGCGGTTTTGATAGGCCGCATTACGAGTCTTGTCCGTCCGTCTGTCTGTCTGTCTGTCTAATTGTCCCGTATAAACGCCTGCACTGTAGGCCTGTAGCTCGAAAACAATAAAGGCGGTGGTGATGATATAGCTCTTAATGGGAAGCCCATCTCAGAGCTACGGAGCGTCACCAGTTCTGCCATATGGGATCACAGTGTTATCTGCCACCCGACACGGGTGAACGCGCCCCTCCTTAAACCCAGCCAGATAGTAATGCGTAAAATAATGCGCAAAAAACAAAATTTGTGTAAACGTTTTCCAAGTCAAAAGTAAATTGCGACGTGACAATTTTCGGTTCAAAAGGTGTTAGGTTGCAGAACTCCGTGTGGACGGCCGCATATTATGTCGGCACCAGACCAACATATTTTTCTAGTTAGAGACTTAATTTAGCGGCTGCGAATATAGGCTTTCTGCGTTTCTGAAGATGTCAAGCAAATGTGGACATAAGTTAATGGCGGTTAAACTGTAGAAAACGAATGCAGTGTTTTAATTTTTTGAAGGTGATACAGTAACGCAGTGACGTCATGTTGGCGGGAAAAGAGCAACAGCAGCAGTTAGAAGATCGTCGAATATTGAGCCAGCGATGCCTGGAACGAGTTCGCAACGTTATCATGGTATCGTATAGTTTGTCGCATGCACGGTTGTTGCGCCGACAATGGCTAATCTGCAGAATCTTTGGCCACACTCTCCAAATTGTAAAATTTGCAGCATAGATAGAAAACTATAGTGAAAGTGAATAAATAAAACAAAATTAGCAATGAATTACAATAATTTCATCTGTTAGCTTATCAAAAGCGTCAACAAAAAATATTTGAGACGTTTGCAAAATCTAAACAATTCAGAAATCATGTCAGTCTGTTTACAAGTAAAATAACTCGGACGGACCTACTCCATTGACACTTTACTCAAGTAATCCTTGAAAATAATGTAGGCAACGTTGTTCTGTATGATGATGATAATGATGATGATGAACAGATAATGAATGTAATGTAGGGCGACGAGCGAGTGCTGGTGAGTATCGACTCATCAGTGACAATGACACAGAGCCAGTTGCCAGCAGTCATGTCAGACAGCGTTCAGTCACAGGTCATTGACGTCGAGCTGATGACGCAACTCTGTTTCAGTAAGACCATCAACTGGTGTCGCACCGTCAGGCCCTTGTACCCACTACGCATCGGCATCAGCAGCAGCAGCAGTGGTAACAGACCATGCATTTGCGTCACTTGTTTTATCAGGCGAAGTCGCTTAAGCTAGCACGTTCCGCCTATAGCTATATCCATTTCTCTGTGGCGTGTGTGGTTAGTCGTCTGTCGTCTGTCACACTCGAGCACCCTGCTTATTTAAACTGTTCGACTGATTCAGATACCATTTAATTGGCAGACACACTTGTGGGGTCCAAGGATACATTGCTTCAAATAAGGTCTCCGGGACGCCCTGAAGGGAAGAGGAGTTTTTTGAGGATCAAATTAAGCCTAAACATGCATGCTTTTAACTTCGGCGTAAAACAATTCCGTCCTTCCGGTTGCAGCTGGCAAAAAATTAGAAACGGGGGCGGCGGAAAATTTATTTTATTATTCATTTTTATATCATGACGATCATGTAATATTACCCAACAACTCAGAAAAAAACAAACCGACACACTAAATAGTACTCAAGAACTTAAGCAAAGATACCGCAACATTTCAGGCTAGATGCAACCAGTTTTTTTTCAGCAGAATTTTGAAAGCATGCAAAAAAACTGCACTAATATTTTTGAAGGTCCAATAACATTTTAGAGAAATACGGGAATTTTTTAGGTCTTACGAAAGAAAGATGTTTTAGGATTCAGAAGGTGGTTGCGTTGATCAGCGATTTCGTCTTTTTTCAAATTGTTTTGGTTTTTGTTATTTGATGTGCGCGTTGCAGAGCTGTTGAGCGCGGGGTCGCGTGACAGTCTGCTGGTTGCCATGACAACGTTGATGTGGGGCAGCGCGGATGCGGAGCTTGTAGCGCTACTTCGTCGTCTCGTCTATGATGCTATGACTCAGTCGCAACAGGTCACAGATATTCTAATTCTCAAATTAATTTTAGTTATAGTTTTTATATTATTTTCAAAATTTTGTTTTTATTTATTTTTATATTTCTAGTTCAACTTTAGTTAGACTAAACGTTTTTAAAATGCCAAATTTAAATAATTTCAAGTCTTCAAGTTTGCAAGCAGGACTACATATACAGCCTTCCTTATGATTGTTATGGCTGATGCGTGACGTGTGCAGTGCCGTGGTCTCGCTAATAACCGAGTCACACTGATGCATATGTTCTGTTACGATGTTTCGGAGTTTTATGCTATAAACTGGCATTTTATCTCATTAGTCTTAATCTCGTTTTAGTTCGTTTTGCTTGCCGTTATAATTTCTATGTTGTACACGGTGTTCTCTTTTCTTCGAAGTTCGACGTAGAAATTCGTCTTGACGTTCTCGTAAAACAAGGACCGAAAGTTTTCGTCTTCGTTTTGGCCGTAGTGAGTGTAACGTTTAGAGCTAGCTGGTATGTATACAGGTACGCTCGGCGAGGCTGCGTGAACGCTGCTGCAGTGCTGCTGCTGATGATGATGGGATGATGAAGTTGGTTGGTCAATCTGATGCAGTCGTTGTCAGTCGTCAGATGCTGGCTGCACGACATGCTGCGGATGGTGATGACGACAACACAAAGTGCATTAGCAACGCACAGGTAAGATAGCAGTGTTCGAATGGTTAAATGGCCAAATGGTTAAATGCTATAGCTCTTTATGGGAAACCCATCTCAGAGCTATGGAGCGTCACCTGCCGTAGGGGATCACACAGTGTTACCTGCCACCCGACACAGGTGAAGGCGCCCGCCTTAACTCTCCAGTACTCGGTTTATCTACCCGGAGAGATGGAGTTGACCTAGACTGCTGGTTACATACCGAGATGGTTTACCTGCCCGCAGGCAGTCACCCATCCAAGTACTAACTCGGCCCGGCGTAAAGCAACTTCGTTGATCGGATGAAATGCGTTACCGCTACGCCACGCCACAAACCCAAAACTACGATATTCGCGCACGCTAAAATAGATGTTAAAATACGTGCGTATTTTTCAATAGAGTACGCGTATCTAAAGTCACCAGACATTTCTTTTGACTGTTTTTGTGTTTCGTCCAAGATATCTTCAGCGCGCGACGCCAAATCTACGTTTCAAGTGCTTTAAACCGTTTTATATCACTTTTTGGCAGTGCCCGTATTTCAAAAAGCGTACATCTAGGCCTATAGTATATACTGCAGTATGTGTAGCATGGTTGCAGAAGATGACGGCGCTGTGATAGTGACTGGCATGTGTCTGTCTGCAGTGGCAGCGACTGAGCGGCGTATTCAGTGAACAATTCACCCAGCAGCAGCAGCAGCAGAAGTCATCAGACGTCATCAGACAGATCCACGTGTTCGTGCTGTGCAGTGTGCTGCGTCGTCCAATCATTGTGCTGTCATCAGCCAGTGACTCGCTGTGTGGTCTCTACCTACCGGCACTGCAAGCGCCGGTGCACTGCTGTAGGTCGCCGCTGGTCGTCGTCCAAGTCGCCGGTGGTCACTTGGGTGGTCTCTTCGTGCCGCTGCTGCCACGCGCTCCAGGTGTGAGCTGCAATACGTTAGTCTGAGTAGACAATGCAATGAGCACAATGCAATACGGACCTTAGTAATCTAAAATCACACTTGTTTTAAGAAAAAATTACAACTTTCAACTTTTTTTACTCGACATCGCGTGTTTTAGCATGCGCCACTAATGCGTGTAGGCCTACATTGTACCGTGTCCTCGAAGCTTTCTGTTAACGGCACGCTAAATCTGAAGATAATGTGCTTAGTAATGTAAACAAAAACACAAAAAATACTTATAAGTTGTAAGAAGTTATGCGTATAGAACGGTAGTCAGTTTGTGGTACTATTATTTTGCGTTGTTTGGTATATATGTACAGAACGGCAAGATGTGGGTGGTCTGTCGGCGGAGTCCGGAGTGCCTCTGTGGAGGGCAGACGTCGACGAGCCGCTACTGGTGCGATGTCTACTGGACAGCGAGTCGGCCGAGCTGGCTGTCGACGCCTACCTGCGTGTAATACATCTACCACACACGTCGGCCACGACCACCGCATTGTATCCTGTCGCCAGGTGTGACGCCATCGCTCCCGACATCAACATCGTCGATGAACTGATGACGTCACTGGAACCCACACTGCAGCCGGCCACGGTCAGTTGAAAACGTACAGTTCTGTTGTACTTGCTGATACTACTCATTCTGCCATCCCACGGAGGATAGAAGGCTGAGTCGACCTGGTGGCTGGTTAGGCCTACCTGCTCAGCGACAGTACGGTACTCTCTTATGTATACTGAATGAACTAGATTCAAATAAACGTACGTGACGATGTCCGGTGCACTAACGACTTAGAAAAGTGATCACTGCCGACTTATAGAACGAGCTTCCATCGGAATTCACCTGCATCGTCACTCTCGGTCTTCAAGCAGCGTCTCAAGACTTTTCTGCTCTGTCATTCATATCCGGAGCCACTTATCTGACACTTTCGCTGCGGCATTGTCATAGTCCTAGAAGTTATGCTTATTATTTGAGCTACGCTAAACCCCTCTATAATGACGATGATGATGATGAGGACTACACTCGTCAGTATGTGTTGTGAACGAAAGCGGCGTCGTGGTTTTAAAAATGTACGAAGAAAAAATTGCTATTTTCCAGCGGACCGCTGCAAATTTTCAACAGAACATGCGGGTGCTCCAAATTTTAAGTGCTTAAAATTTTAATTTTGCCTCAAATTTTTTTTTAAATTGGGATTTTTGGTTCCAAATTTAGCATTTTGTAGATGACAATTTTTCGACAAGAAGATAGTTTTTCCGACAGCCCAAAATTTAGGGGGCGGGTTAGTTGTTCCCCTTCTGCCCTCCTGCCGCGATGACACTGGTGAACGAGGCTGTGTATAAACTAGGATCAGCGTGCTGTCGGTGAGATGACAGCGCTGGAACAGATGACTGCAAACCTCAGCACTGTGAATAACGACGCCCAGGAACTCAAGTACAGACCATGTCAGACGGTCGGCTGCCAGTACTACGCGCTGCAGCAGCATGACTGGAAGTGTTCACGTTGCTATGGCAACGAGTCGACCACCAGCCAATCAGCATCGTCCGCTGCCGGTCACGTCACGTCATCTGGCATGGTTCAGTCGACTCTGGAAGAACGTGAACCACGCTGGAATGGTAAATTGTCTGTGTCTGCACTTGATCGTTGGTTATTATGCGGCCATCTTAATAGACCGTATTGCGGGTCTTACTCTTCCATCTGTATGTCTGTACGTCCGTGCGTCCGTCCTTAGGTCTACGTCTGTCTGGGTCCCAACTCGAGAACAAAAAAAATGTAGAAAAACACAATCGGTGAGAACGTTCTCAGGGCCGGAGTAATCGGTCTGCCGACATCGCTTGTTATCAGCGCACTTTGTTTGTTGTGCAGTTGTTAGTAAACAATATACCTGTGTTAATGACAAAACAAGCACATGCATATTGCACGGTGCAATCAAGAAACTAAGTTGCTTTAACGACTAATAAGCTACCATGAAACCAACACGATACTCGACGAACGTGTCGACCTACAATCATTGAACCGTTGACCTTGAGGTGTTTGTCAAATGTAGTCGATGTCATCTGTGAGTTGTCAAGGTCACTGAGGAGTGACAGTGGTGTAGTGTTGGTGTGTGACAATGTGTGATGAGGTGTGATTAATGTATGTCAGCGTGTATAATGTGTGTGTAGCTGGATTGACGACGGCCGTGATGTGTGCAGTGCCACACTGCAGTCAACCGCTCTGCAATGATAGCCAACTCTACTGTCTTCAGCACGCTTCTCCGCCGCCTCACGCCTCACTACCGGTTAGAATTCTAGTACACACATGACAGACAGGCGCACTTTGTAACAGAAATAACAGGCAGGCTACTGGGCTAAATTTAATAGAACAGCGTTAACTTAGACCCGCGGGACCACTATGGACAGTTGCACGCTAACAGCGGACGTCACTGGTCGTGAACATCTGCGGTCTGCCAGTCAGCGGAAGTTAGTCGTGCCGCGCTATCGACTGAACAGTTTCGGTCGTGGACGCTTTGCTGTTGCGGGCCCGTCGACTTGGAATTCGCTGCCCGACAGCCTTCGTGACCCAGAACTGAATCTTGACACTTTCAAACGTCAGCTGAAGACATACATTTTCGCGAAATATTGACGACAAAATGTATTCAGCGCATTAGAGATTTTCTTGAGTATGCGCTATACAAATTTACACTTTCCTTACTTACTTACTTACTATGGGCACATGGGCAGTAACACTTGCTAGTTTTGCTGCTGCGTTAACTCAGCCTTGATAACGGAGTACGGACCTATGTTTGATAATGTTTCTTCGTATAGGCTGTTGTCATTACTATGTACATACGTTTTAATCCACTATGCAATGTACAAGGGAGCTTGCCCATGTGCGATAGAATAAAATTAATTAAAATTGGAGACGGTCGCCGTTAACTCCGTTTACTGCTAATCTCAGTAACACAGAGCAAAACGTGGCGCTACAAACTTAATTACGGAGAATCTGTATTTTATCACAAAAGTTTGCATGCATCGCAGTATAACAAAATAGATTGTTTCACAATTTTTTTCAGCTTGTTTTCATTTGTTTTATTTTATCGGCCATGCATGAGCACCTTAAAGGTGTGTTTAAAGCAGACGGAAATGAAACGAGCTGAAATGAAGGCCGCAGCGTGCACTTCAAGCCGAACTATCTCATTTTCTTTCATTTTATTTCTGTCACAGTGAACACACCTTAAAACTGGACGAGTGTGTCGCGTGGTTTGTGTAGAACCGGTTATTATGTTTGACGACCGGCTGTAGTCGTCCGGCCAGTGACAAGTACACGGGACTCTGTGCTAACTGCTACGTCACGGCCGCCATCTCGCCATCACGTGATGTAGGCAACAGACGCGTCGCCGTGGCAACGCAGCACGTGACCCGTGAAGCAGCAGGTCGCGGCGGCAGCAGCAGCAGCAGTTGCATCATGGACTTCTGTAGTAACGTCGGGTCGGCGGAGTGCAAGGGACTGTGTCGGGAGTGTTTCAGCGCTGTCTGTCAGACTCGCCTTCAGACCGCCGCAGACCCACCGCCAACTGCTATCGCCTTCGCGTCTACTGCTAGCCGTACGTCGTTTAATATTATGCGATTATTATCACATTAGAGCTGTTGTTGTAACAGTTAAAACTTGCGTGATAGTTATTATGCGGCCATCCTGACAGACCTCATTACTGGTTTTGCCCGTCATTCAGTCTGTCTGTACATCTGTCCCCTACAAGCACAAACACAAAGGCATAGAAACACCAAAGTTTGTGTGAACGTCCTTCAGACCAAGAGAAACCGTTGTGCCAGTTTGTAGTTCAAAAGATCAAAAGTGAAAGATAAAATTTCGCATTGTAGTGTACCGTATATAGCTAGGTGGACGACCGCATATTTTGTTGGCACTGGGTCGACATCTTATGCCACCAACTCTGTTCCTCCACAACTCGACTAATGCAGCTTTTGTGATGAGCACACGGACCCAGTTCGGGAAGCACGCATTCTCCGTCTGTGGTCCAGTCATTTGAATTGAACCATCTCCCGCATGAGAAATCTTCATTTTGCTTCGGCTTTTCGCAGAGGTCTTATGAGTAGACTTACTTGTTGTCGCAACTTTTAAGACGCGTACAGAGTGACGTAACTGAACTGAACTGACGTAGTCTAGTTTTTGACGAACGAACCAATGGGCAAACAGTAATGCATAACAGTAGGCACCGTCTAATGCTCTACCACTCACTACTTGTGACTATGCTCACGTACGCATCATCATCATCATCATCATCTCTCTTTAATAAAACAGATTGACAAAACGCAACCACACATAGCATACAAAATGACATAAAAATCTGATAAATGTCGTTGAATAGAACTTTGTCCACATGGTTACTACTGTAGTGTGACTATTAGGCGAAAGGTGCTGACAAAGAGCACAAGCTAATAAATGTTTTTTAAACAACATTCTATTTATATAATTTCTACTATCAGTCTTGACAGTTAATGAGAAAGAATGACTCCGTGGTCGGAAATTGTGTGATCAGTTTTCTCAGGCAAAAGTTTGTACACAACGTGATGGGGATTGAGCTGTATCTTTGCGAATAAGTTGTCGTCCATGTCTCCAACCAATTGAGAAAATGAAGGATCGTGAACCGAGTATAAGCCGAAGCGTAGCCTACCGCACGCCGTAATAATGCTTCTAGACGCTGTTTGTCAGCAGCACTGGTGAATCCCCACCAGGCTGGAGAAGCATACAGTAACCTCGAAAAAATGACGACCTTGTAAACATGCCTCAACGAATCGTCACACAAGCCGTGATTGCGCAGTAATTTAAGAGCATACAAAGACTGCGCGCATTTGCCGATCACGTCACAAATATGATGATCTCCAACTGACAGGTGGTTTGTGATAGTAATGCCGAAAATCTTAATGGAAGTGACGCGGCGAATGTCCTGTATAGGTGCAGGAGGCATATTGTTGGTAAACTTACGCATACGCATACCGTCTGTAAATATTATTTCAGATGTCTTTGGCCTGTTGAGTCTCAGGTTGTTGCAGTCTGCCCACCGATCAACATGATCTAGCTCAGTAGCCCTGGAGCTGACATTAGACGCTGGTATTACAAGGTACGTATCGTCAGCATATTTAAATATCACGTTACCAACAGTTAGGCCTACAGTGGTAAGATCAGCAGCATTAACAACATAAGACGCAGGGCCTACAACTGAACCCTGAATTATACTAGCTGAAATGTCAAGCAGTTCAGAGGTGATACCATTGAGCCTTGTACTATGACTACGACCAGCGGAAAAGTCGACGCGCCAATTATAAACTTCATCAGGTAGATTCATGGAAGACATTTTGTGGAGGAGTGTAGAATGTCGAACTGAATCACAAGCTTTGGTAAAATCTAGAGCAATGACCACCACGTACTGGTTGTACGAAAGCAGTTCGGTGACAGATTGTAGCAGAGCGACAACAGCTGCAGTCGTAGATCCAGTCAGACGAAACGCGTATTGATCAGTGTAGCTCAACTGTAGCATCAACCAATGACCAATGGGTTTGCTTTGCTCGTTTAGTGGTCAATTCGTCAAAAACTAAACTGTTAGTTAAGCCCTAAGTTAAATTAGGTTTAGTTCACTTACGTTGCTCTATACGCGTTTTTAGACATCGTAATGCACTGTCGGTCCATGCAGACAAGGGCACTGTAACGTTCTTCGTGGTTACGCTGATGATTACTGACCTCGGCGAGCTGTTGCGTGCAGTTGCAGCAGGGAGTGAGAGCAGCCTGGTGGCCAGAGGACCAACAAGTGTCAAGTGCATGATGGAAGGATGTCGTGTGATGGTACCAGCAGACAGTGACGTCTGCACAACGTGTCGACGCAAACAGATAGAGGCGTACGAAGGTACGAGTAGGCCTTCTTACTTACTTACTTTTCACACTAATATTACGATACGTCTAGCCTATTAAATTTGTCCGTCTCCGGTTACAGCGGCTAGAGCAGAGAGCAAAATTATGGTCGTAAACTCGACCGTCAGTGGCACAGCCTGCCCTCATCACCCGTTATACCACTGCAGACAGAGTGCTGGAAATAAGCCTTATGTGTGCAACCATAAAATAAGTTAGGCTTGTAGCTTTTGCCTCTTTGATTGCAGCATTGCTGACCCATAGTGCCACTTAACACCTGGACCAAAGATTATACCTGGCAAAATAAGCATTGAGCAGCACATTGCAATAACGTTAATTTTTGCATTCTTGTGAAAATGACATTGGAGTGTTATTAATGACAGTTTAATATGTGGAATGCTGATGCAGTTAAATAATTACTTCTTTGTCATTTAATGCAGTTTCTGTTTGCTTTTTATATCTGAGCTTGTGAATCACTGGTCACCCTGTGCAAACGAGTGTGAACTGATTGTGAAATTGTTGTACAAAGCCAACGCCCGACACCGACACTTGATGCTATTATGTTAGTTACATTGTGCTGTGGTGCCATATGTCAGATGCTATTCGAGGATACCGCTGAATGATTGACGGACGCTCTCTCCAGACAACACGGCAGCATCGTCGCTTTCTTCCAGTGCCGTCGTGACAGGGGCAGCAGCAGTTGCCCACCCTAAATTTTGGGCCGTCTGAAAATTGTTGATAAATCTTCTTGTCGGAAAAATGTTGTCAAAAAATGGAAAATTTGGGGCTAAACCCCCTTATTTTGTGCAAATTTATGGGCAAAATTGAGATTTTAAGCACCCGTATTCTCCTCTGTCGGAAATTTTCAGTGTCTCTGGAAAAACTGCAACTTTCTGACCCGCCCACTTTTTCAATCCACGACGCCGCTGCATTCATCACTACGTCACGTAGCATCTATAGCTAGCCGGCTGTAGCCTACACAACTTATATTTAGAAATGTTTAAGTTACATCACGTAGGCCTAAAGGCTAAATCACATGAAAGTCTCTGTCACTTTAAAGGCCTGGGAAAGGAGAAATTGTAGAAATGTTTTATGACTTGACAACGATCGGCGATGCAGACTGTTCATAGTGTTCATATTTCACGACTAACGAAATGTAAGGTCTGCTATATACAGTCTACACTAGTTATAAAAACAACTTGCGCAGAAAAAAAACAGTTTCAATTGAAAATGTAAATCACATGGCAAAGTGTAGTTAAGTAAGTAAGAAAAATCAACATGGTGCTTAATATAAAACTAATACATGTTACCACTTGAAATTCTTAAATGTAATTGAAAAATGTAATGGAATTTGAAACTAGAGAAAGCACTCGGAGAGCGCAGGTACCTCCGCCAAGGCAAAGCTATTCGCCAGATGGCGTCACCATCTTTGCTTTGCCAGCGGTTCCCTTATGCCCCCTTTAATGCAATGGTAACGAAAATTTCAAAGTGATTCAGAATCCAGGATATCTGCCGGATCACCCCCAAAATTTAATCACTGGTAGTTCATGCCATGCCCAACATACCCTCAAAATTTCAGAAAGATCCGTCCATAACTTTTTGAGTTATCTTGCTAACACACAGACAAACTGACAAACAAATAAACAAAAACCAGCAAAAACATAGCCTCCTTGGCGGAGGTAATTACAAATTACATGACCATGTAATTGAATTACCAATTACAAATTACATCAAAACCAAATGTTATTGAATTACAAATTACAATTGTAATTTGTAATTAAATTAAATAATTGAATTACATGTAATTTCGTTACTGTCCTTTTTTGGCTGTAGGCCGGCTTCAAACTCCTGAACTTTGTAATTCGCGACTTGTAATGAGCAGACAGCAAGTGTGCAGCAAAATACTATAAAACTGCAATGAAACAACCAAAAGCGAAGTTTGCTTGACAGAGAGTAATCACATAGCAGAATGTGGCGCTACAAACTTGCATTTTGACTGCAAACGGCAAAATAAATTGTTTGCTAGTAGGCCTAGTATAATCCTATTTTATTGTACGTGCGAACTGTTTTTTATTATGGAACTCTCATTATAAATTTTGTGATGACTTGTAGCAACTAGATAGCATTCGGTACAGTGCATACCTCTGCTGAGCTGAGAATTTTCACCAAAATCCCATAACTTATTCCATATTCATTGCCTGCAAAATTCATTAAAATCCATCTTTAGCCCAAAGACTATATAGGCCATGCTTTAGCCTGCGTTGCAAATTTGCAAAACAAAGCCACGCCCTGCTAATGGCAAAGAACTGGAAATGCATGATCTGATATCCACGAAAGGTAAGCCGGCTCCTCAATGGACATATTTTAAATAGCAAATAAGTGTTTGAATTCAAACTTTGAAATATTTCGCTTATGATATTTCACTCAGACTGCTATGTCAGAGGTACAAGTAATACTGGTAACATGTTTGCTGAACTACTGCTATAGCAATAGCTTCTGTATCTGTAGGCCTACTGGCCCTACTGGGTGTGTGGTGTTACTACTATCCAAATACATAAAACAAAAAATAAAACACGATAAATAAATGTTGCTAATTATTTTAAAACAATGAGAATTAAAATACTGACGCTGGCACGAGTTATTCTTTGGTCGTGACAAACCAGTGGCGTAGCCAATATGCAGCAACTCCTCTTCCAAGTTTTTGAAGGCTATAGGTTGCGCAAAATAGGATGTTAGTGCAATGGTAAATCGGGCTTAAACGTGGAGCAAAAATTATCTAACGCTCCCCAAGCCCTCTTATTTCGAACGCCAACCTCTCTCGTGCTAAAACTCTTATTTATGGCATTAATAACACTCCTATTACTATGGGGAGTAATGAGGGTGTTTCATCTCACACTCCATTACTCCACGGGAAATTTTTTTCTGCCTATGCCACCGCAACTGCAACAAAATTCACTAAGCCATGTTATATGACATTAACCTTAAGATTGAACCACAGATACAAGCTAGACTATATTCCAACAAAAATCAATAAGTGCTGACTACACTGTGATGCAACACAGCCGTCAGCATGGCAGTAACACAAAATATAGCGCCATCTATGCATTGCACAAGAATGTAGTTAAAATCAGTGCACAACATCGGACCTGCAAGCAACATCCAACCCACGATGTACAAAAGAAAAACATCATAAATATGATTATGAAATTACATGCCTTGCAAATTATTCACTTACTGTCTTACTTGCTTTTGAACTTGTTTTACGGGACACATACCTCCAGTTTCCGGCGGGAACACTACTGAGCTGTGATCGAGTGAGCAAGTAGAGGTTTAACGTCCCACTCAACACAATAGATCGTTTTAGGGATGGTCTTTCCATGCAGTGCTTACAAATACAGAATAATAAAACACAAAATTTAACCTAATCATAAAAAATCAGATACAGAACGGATAAAACACAAAATATCGATCCTAAGTCTAAAACTGTAAAAACTTGTCCGTTATGAGCGTGCATATATACCAGTGATATAGGCTATAATTACAATACATGTCTGCTGTATTTCGTCATAAATGATAATATCAGTAGCTTTTTCTTTGGCCCATGGCTCAAGAAGATTGTGCACCACTGCAGTTGATGGATACAGACAGAGCATACAACAATAACAACAACAAGTGGAAGTGATAACAAATCAGATGCAAACAATTACCAAAGAATTGTTTCCCAAAACACAAACCAACTACTAGGGATTTGACTTTCAACATTTGGAGAAAACAAGATACAGCAAATCAGAAGACACAGCCAATTACAGCATAGAAATAAATTACTTCACATACATAATCACTGGTTTTTGAGAGTCCAAGTTGAGTAACAAAACGCTAATATAAATGAACACTAACACAACAAAAAACGTACAGAATACGAGTAAACGGTTTGTAATCATTTAATGTTGTTATGTTAGTTCCACCTGCACAACTGAAAGTGTGGAAATCAACGGTTTGCTAAAATAATACAAGGCAAATTAGTTTAAGCTGTTATCACATGTGCGCTGTGTAGCTGTGTTGAGATATGCCAAATGCAACCAAATGTGGAAATTCAACGCCAGAAAATTAGACTAGAAACGGTGGCCGAATGCCTAATCTGCTGTAGCTGGAGCCAAAATCCACTAAATTCCTAGGAACAACAACTGCACAGAGACACCGGGTGGTACCAGAAGAAGTAAACTTCGTAACTTTTATACACTAATACTGTCATCAAATACTAACCAATTTTCAAAATTCTTTTGCCAGCTAGAGTTAAAAAGCACCAAATGCTTAAGATCGCACCAAATCCTAAATACATCAAGAAATAGTCAGCTTTCAGCTTAAATTGTAACTCACTTATTCTAACTCTGATTTCTTTTGCAAAATAGTACAATGACTCATTTCAGGTATGACAAAACTGCAATGGTGCTGGACTGAAAATTTACTGCGAAGTATATTAGCAAAAAAGTAATGAAAACAGGTTGATATTTTATGCCATTCCATATGCAGCCTATGGCTTTAATAGGGGACTAGTAGAGTAACAAACGTAATAATAATGATACTTCAATATTACTATGATAGTGATTTTCAATAGTCGTGTTATTACATGGAAGAAATGTGGCGGGCAGCTAATAACTCAGTGTAACTGCCTAGTGAAGAAACGTTGTTCACTTGGCAGTGGGTTTCTCGGCATAGAACAAGCCCCACTTCTGATCTCCAATGGCACAACGATGAATTTTGTTGTTCCAGCCAGTGCTCAGGTCGTCATAGTCAGCCTGTGAGAATTCCTGCAGCAGATATACATCGTCACAGTGCAGCAGCGGATCCAGAAAATTAGAAGAGGGGAGGCGGAAGGGTAAAGGGTAGGAAGGATAGGGGTGGGGTCTAGCCCAGAAAATTTTGGGCAAAAATAATGCATTTTCATGCAAAAATTTCACTTGTTTTAACATGCATCAGGTCAACAGGGGGCGGCTGCCCCCCCCTCCGGCCCCTCCCCTTGAATCCGCCACTGGCACAGTATGTACAGCTAAACCTAAAAAATGTTATCGGCCCAAGGTAGGCTGAATAAACTGTTTCAATATTATTTGTTTGTGGCGTATCTCTTTCCTTCCCCTTTGTTCATGTCTGTCTTTTTTAACTGCTCTAAATTCACGATTCAGTCGCATTAAGAACACGAGCACTCTGCCTTCTTAATGTGACCATTTCTGTCTGTTCATGCAATCCAATGGGAAGCATGGAAAGCACTATTTCTCCCGCACGCCTGTGATCATAGCCCAGCTGACAAATGCATTATGAGGCAAAACAACACAGCTTGTATGAGCATATAAAGCCAAAATTAGAACTATGCTATGAGGTTTTCACAGTTGTTGTTAAATCAATTCAGTTGTGTCCTGGGTTTAAAAATTAGCAGCAACAGAAAGTTGCAATTTTCAAACAAAAATTTCAATTGTGCCCTTGAATTTCCCCAAATGGGAGTCTTTCAGTCCCAAATTTGTATTTTTAAACAAAAATTTTCGGACAAAAAGAAAATTTTCCGACACACTAAAATTTATGGGGAGCACGCCTCCTTGGCACGATGCCACTGATCAAATTCCACAAATTTAAATATGAAAAAATCAAAATAATAAGCCAACCTTGATGAAATTGTCATGCATATCGGCCAGTTTTTTCAGCTCCTTCTTCAGCATTCGCACAAACAAGTCCGTCCGATCCTCCGCTCGCACGTTGACAAAACCAACTTCCTCCAACAACTAACAACAAGACACACAAGCTGATAGCATATTGAGCAATGTTACATACTCACTCATAAGGTGTAAAAAAATTCTGTGCTTCCGGTTGCAGCCGGGAAAATATTAGGGATGGGGGGATAGTGGAAATTTTTTTATTATTATTAATTTTTATATTATGACATGTCATGTAACATTACCCAAAAACTCATAAAAAACAAAATGACACACGAAATAGTACTCAAGAAAACTTCAGCAAAGCTACTGCAACATTTCAGACTAGATGCAAACAGTATTTTTCAGTAAAAGTTTGAACGCATACTAAAAACCTGCACTGATAGTTTTAAATGTCCGATAAAAATTTTAGGAATGCAGGTTTTTTTCTAGGCACAGACGGAAATAGGAAGCACGGGTTTTTTTTTAAATTTTAGGCCTTGTAACAACGTTTAGTCTTCTAGTTTAGTCTCCAGTCAGGCTAGAATCAGCAGCAGATTTTACTTACAGTTCCTAACATCCAACAAAAACTATCACACAAACTTTTACTAGTTCAATTTTTATGCAGTATTAGGTCACGTATGTGCACACAGAGCACGTCTCACTGTCCATAACATAACATATTTCTTCAAAAACAAGCACAATGGTTCAAAAATATAACTGACTTTCCACCGTTCCAGTAATATAAATATAAATACGGACACAAACTGCACTGGCAACTTGTGCATTCTTTGCTGCTGCACTCACGTTTGGTACTTGATGTCTAGGCTGTCTGGGTTCTTTGCCAACTTTCAGCTGTGAACTGAAAACTTCTTTATTTGCACTTGTCCCACGCTGACACTTATACTCCCTATGTCTACCATACTGCTGTCGACAAAATTGTTCTATTGTTATTATTACCATTAATACCTTGCCGTAGTTGGGCACAGTTAGCAGCTGATATCCACGTTGAGCAACGTATTCCTTGTACTGCTGAGACCAGGCACCTCCTGTACAGCAGTAGTCGGAGATGAGCAGCCTGCCGCCGGGCTTCAACCATGTCTACACTCAACACACCACACTCTGCACTATAACCAATACACTACAAACCACACACGACACGCTACACTCCACTTCACTACACACTAGACTAACGACCACGTGTTGTACTGAACTGTAAACAGCACTCAGAGATGAGCAGTCTGCCACCAGTCTTCAACCTACGACATCAGCCACAACAACCAGTGACAATTTTTGTAAATGTAGAACAAAGTTTGTCGGGACTATCAGCAATTTGTCACCATAACTATAGCTAAATCAAAAAAGCAACACTAAGGCTGTATTATGACTAAAACAAAATATAGAAAATTATATAGAAACAAAAAGTAAAACAACGCTAACACCAGAACAATTTAGTATATTTTATTGATCAAAAAAACTCTTCAGTGGCAAACAGTCATCACATCACAGTTTTAACATGCATGCATGCGTTTTAACCACCATTCCAGACACATTAGACACATGATGCAAAACAAACCTATTCTTACACATCCTTGCACCTGAGATTTGGCGGGTTTAAGTCCTATTGATGTTGTATGCTATATAAATTTACTCACTTATACAAACAAAGTTATGTTGGGATGTGCTATCGGTAATTATTTCCAGCATATTCAGAATGAACTAAGGTGCTGCTATTATCATAGATGGAACAACAAACAACCTGAGTAAGATGCAAACAGACTGACCAGAAACTTGGCGAAAAGATCGCGCTTATCGTCGATGTGTAAAATTGTATCTCGACTGTAGATGACTTCAAACGTCCCAGGAGCATACTTGCACTTTGTCGCATCACAAACTTCAAACTGGACCTGAAGCACACAAGCCAAGATGGCTACGTTCACCAAAGCTGCATTGCCTTGGGCTGGTGTACTAGAGTATAGTGGAGAATAGGGGTACATCCTCCGGCCGGCGGATGGAGCAAGTCCTTCGTGAGATGATCCTGAAAAGTTATGCAGAAGAAGCCACCACAGACCAACAGTAAGCAGTAGCTACTTCTATGAGATAGCTTAAGACAGCCAAGTGATTTGAGATCATGCCTTGTGGTGCCCATTGAAGTATAAGTATTCCCACGTGGTCTGTGGATCTTCTGATAAGTCTCAACCCCCCACCCAATTTCATTAAGATAGTAAATGGAACAGTAGGAGTTCAGCAGGAGGGCTGATCTCTCAGCCAGGTCAGGGTGCTGATTTGAGACCATGCCTTGCTGGGGATTCATTGGATATGACAGACACCCATGAATAATTGCTTGGTCGCAGCCCACCTAGTTTGTGGTCTGATTGTGTGTGCTTGGTGGCTTCACTGTTCCTGCTGTGTCTTGGAGTATAAACTCTACCACTTAACGTCACCCATCCTCCCCCCCTCAAAAAAAGTTAAGTAACCAATGTGTCAGTTATTAAAGCAGTCGTGTCGATAGATAAGAAATAAAGAGCAATACAAACCCGTGGGTCATTGAATTCCTGAGCCTTCTCCTGTGCTATATGTATCATGTTTGTAGACAGATCGATCGCAGTGACAAAGACGTCATGCTTCTGTCGGATTAAAAACAAACACATGCTGTAATTAACTGCCATTTACGGACTACTACAATACATCAGAGAAAAGTAGTAACAACAAAGCAGTACAGTTAGGTACCGGCCAAGTGGCAGACAATGATGCTGTGTGGCTAGGAAGGTAATTGTAGGTCTGACGTCATACCAGTCATGTACATCACCAAAGACTTCATGTAACGTAATGTAAAATGCAATTATTGTAAGAATCTCTAATGCGCTAGACACAATAATATTGCCAGAACAAAAACATTTTCCGTAACTGTCTAAAAATGTCTGACGAACATTCCGGATCTCAAAGATCACTGGGCAGCGAGTTACAGACAGTCGGGCCAGCAACAGAAAATGCCCGATGGTCGTAAGTGCTGAGATGATGATGTGGCAGGACGACACTGTCAGAAAATGTCAATCCTCTATCAACCTCAATCATAACTGCCTAAGAATCAAAGCTAATTCGTGATTAAGGTGTTCTATTAATATGCTCGCACAATCGTGTTGGTAGTGCAGAAATTACAAATTATTCAACTAATTTAAAACAAGACTGACTAACCTGCAGTCCAAAACTTCAATGCTACACGTTTAATTATCACAGTACACTGTGGTCCATAAAAACGTGGCACTTTACTGTTGTCCATATCTTTGCTAATTATTAACTGATTTTTAATTTTATTTCACTGGCACACTCTGCGGACAATTTGCAATAATATGATTATTATACATCCCACCACACCATAAATGCGTTTCTACACTACCTTGTGAAATATAAATGTAAGATAAAACTAATGATAATGTCAAACATTTAGGTAAATGAATGAAACACTTCAGACCAACATTGCGGTAAATGACCTGTATGACACTAGACTGTGTTAGACCCACACAATTTAATGTCATACAGACCATTCACTGCAATGTTGGTTTGAAGTCTTTTTACCAAAATTTACCAAAATGTTTGTTTGTTATTATCGCTATACGTTCATATTTCAGTTGTGTTTCACTAGGTAGTGTAGAGACATTTACAGTGTGGTGGGATATATAATAATCACATTATTGCAAACTGTCTGCAAAGTGTGCCAGTGAAAAAGATATGAACAAAAGTAAAGTGCCACGTTCTTTTATGGATATGCGTTCTTTTATGGATGTATATATTAAGTAATGACCATAACACACATTAAAACAACCAAAGTGTATACTAAGCAAAAAGTATATTCAGGCCTTGTGGCCAAAGTGCCATCGAGGCCTCAATGGCCTCAATCTTGGGCCTCAATACCTTAAGCATTTCGCCTCTTAGCCTGGTCTCGATCTTAGTGCTTTGGCCTTGCTAACACTGCTAATAAACGTCGACTATCAGATGAACAGTGATACCAATAGCAGGGGATGCTAAAATCACGAGACCTGACATCGCAAGACTGGACAACGTGAGACCATGTAGCAAAGGTGGACATCATGAGACCTGACGAGACCATGTAGTTTAAGCACCAGATCAAACAGCGGTTGAACAGAGGGACTGAATAGTCCTTGACAGATTACTACTGCTGAGTAGAAATCAGAAAAACTGTCTGTTGACAACTAAAATGACCGCACTGGCTTTGCATTGGTGCTGTGCGAACATGCGCGCTTCTGTGAACCGTGTGCCATGCGTGTGTCAGAAATGGCTGCGGGATGCCCTGTTTGCCGTACAGATATCACTATGGTAATTCGCATTTTTTCTTAGACTATGCCCACCCACCCTGAACACTTTTTGCCTGAATATTGTTTCTTCTGTGGTATTTTGACGTATTGGACGTATTACATTATCATGATAATAAAGTGTATTTTGTTTGCTGTTTACTATTTCATTAAAAGACATCTTATTATTTGTAATACATTATTGCGACATTAAAGTGTATCTCATGCTTTATTTACTGTTGCTTTATAAACTTTGTCATTTTAGACGTACTGCATTATCGTAACATCAAATTTTTGACGTATTACATTATCATGAAAATAAACTGTATTTCGTTTGCTATTTACTATTTCATTAAAAGACAATTATCTTATTATTTGTATTACATTATTGTGACATTAAAGTGTATCTCATGCTTTATTTACTGTTGCTGTATAAACTTTGTCGTTTTAGACGTAACATTAAATTGTATTTGACACGTTATTTACTGCTTTGTTAAACATGCTTCGTTAAACATAACACGCTTAGACAGTATATAGTAATACACAGATGACTAAGACAATTAAGACAAACTGATACCTACAGTTTGTATAACATTCATAGTAACAAAAAAACTTATTAGTCAGCAGATACTTGAACATTGAAACAAGTCTCGCGATGTCCACCCTTGCTACATGGTCTCACGTTGTCCAGTCTCGCGATGTCAGTCCCCACAATTTTGATGGTCTCGCAACGTCAGGTCTCGCGTTTTCAGTCGCCCCCAATAGCAATGCTTAGTAAGCAGTGATACGATGAGAAAAGAGATATTTCAGACCTCAGCCATGTAGAAGTCTCCCCCACCGATACCAGCACCGACGTCCAACACATGTTCACCTGCTTTCAGCTTTAGCAGCTTCACAAACTCCTAACCACGTACATGCATAAATAAAAAAAATAACACACAGAAAATGTTTGTCAAATTGGCAGAATCAAACATTTGGGCAGAGGCTGATGGCATATGGCGGCTGCAAAGATTAAAAATCTTTCGACCAAAAATGCAAAGCATCTGTAGCAAATGCAGCATCTGTGTGATGCTACACTTTGTTAGATCAGTTTCTTTGGATATCTGGCGTGTTGAACAATGTGTTTGTTTCTGGCCTTTGTGGTTTGGCAAGCCTACAATTTCAGCCACAGTTGTCAACGTTCTCTGCAGTACGCGCATGCTTCAGTTTCCAGTCTCATGCTTTTGGTTGGCACTGCATGTTTCCTAAATTTCTGTTAATAACATTCCCACTCTTTTCCGGTTGCAACTTATTTTCAAAAATTCTGCCAGTATTCTCTGAAAACTGTGTTTTTTGAACCAGTACAAGTTCTTAATCAGAACCTTGTCTCCACTGCTAAATGGCACTTCACATCACAGGTATATGGTCAGTGCATTAAAAATTATTATTTACGACAATATCATCTGCTTTTATTTACAAACATCAAAAATGTATTTAAAACTGAACATATTTTGATTTTTGTACAAAAAATTATTTAAAATTGTTTCGAAGAAAATTTTTTGGCATATGTATTATAGGGATTTTAGTGATTTTTGAAAATTTATGTTTCACACGGTAGTGTAGCGACACAGTTAAGTGTGGTGGGATATTTAATACCGATGTTATTGCTAATTGTCCACAGTATGTGCCAGTGAAAACATTTTGAAAATCGTTTAATATTTGATAAAAATATGGAAAATGACAAAGTGGGACGTTTTTTGGGACACAGTGTACAATAGTGGCTGTAGAACTTCATAATAGTTTTGGTTTTCAACTGTCACTGTGTGCTTATTGGGAAGAACAGTCCTGGAATTTATTGAATACCCCTCGTACATGGCACAGATGGCGAGGATGACTGGCCACAGAGAACACGCTGTGACCTGCCAGAAATATATGAGGTAATCCAGTAAAGAGCAGCACCAAAAAGTCCAAAGTTAGCATGCAGTCTGGACCAAAGTATATCGTGTTCGATCATACCGAAGGCGGCACGGAGGTCACTAAACTTTAACAGTTACTTACAGTATATTTTAATAGTTTAATAGTTTTTAGTTACGTGTAGTTTAAATTTTATTTTCTTACTTGTTTTCAGTTTTCAGTACCACTCCCATTATCGCTCACCTCAC
>Ga0209367_1003328_pt1 | contig 21836 bp, 11 predicted proteins | sample WorMetLIZISLAND2_FD_187412 | JGI IMG/M metagenome (GOLD analysis project Ga0209367, IMG submission 187412) | Marine gutless worms symbiont microbial communities from Max Planck institute for Marine Microbiology, Germany - Olavius geniculatus... ...
AAGCCGTACCCCCTAATAATCGTTATTGTTCCGTTGTTGGCAAGTCTACCGTGAAAACGGTTGCAGATAGGCATGGGCATGCTGCCTATCACAACAAGCCCCAGTGACGAGCTATTTAGTCGTATCAACGTCGATGACTTTGAAAGACCCTGAACTCCAAAAATAAAGGGTTTCATTGCTTTTGTGCAATTTTCGGCTGTGCCGCGCACTTCAAGAGTGAATTGCGACGAAATGGCTGGAGATAGACTAAGGCAATTTGCAAACAGGAACTGCTATAGGCTTTCGCGCGTCTCGCGAGCATTAGCTCAAATTTATTGTTTATGATAGAAGTGTACACAGCCGGGACATGATGCATAGCAGCAACAGTTAATCAGCTGACCGTCCGACACAGTTCATACATACAGTGTAGGACCATGATTCCATTGATTACAACGTCGATCCATCAGTCTATCTGCCTGCCGCCGCAATTTGCCCGCGCTCATCCCGCCTCTCAACTCCCCCCACACCCACTTCCCTATCCACCCAAACCCACAACCGCGAGTCTATTGCCTTCCATCACGCTCCAGTTGCTGGATGGGTGTCCAGACGTTTTATACACGTGTATACCCTATTGATGTTGTGTCCGGATGATGCATAAGCTTACCAGTGCGGGGCACAAACATGCATACTGCGTAGACCAAGTCGAGATCGCCTCGTAGTTTTGGAGTTTGTTGTTGATAAACTGCGTGGGCAACGTACACATTGTTTTAATTTTTTGACATGCACTCTGCTACGGCTATCAGTCACCAGTTATGGCGGTAGTAAAAAGACGAGGAACGTCGTGAATCAAAAAAGTAAACGCGGTGGAAAGTTGCAAATTTCAGACAGAATTCCAACAGACAGTCGAAATTTCCGACAAAGAGAATTCTGTGTGCTCAATTTCCAATTTCCCCCGTTAATTTCCCCCAAATGGGGTTTTAGCCCAAATTTAGCATTTTTGGAGAAAAAATTCGAAGGCAAGAAGATTTTCCGACACAGGAAAATATTGGTGACCAATTGCTCCGTACCCTCCCCCATGTTATGACGCCATCAAAAAAGATTGTCTAATTTAAGATTTAATAGAGTTAATATAGTCTGCAGCGAACGCCAAGTCACGTCCCGTGCTACGCTCTGCCGTGTTGTGCATATAACGTCCGCGGACCCAGTATATGTGAAACGTTACACGATTGCAGCGAGAAAGACAATGTATTAACACGCGGTCGCTGCGGCGGATCTTTGCTGTTGCTCGCTGCGAACATCGTCAATATTTTGTCATCAGTGACGTCATGGCATGGGCGGCAAGAGGGCAATCAATTAGTCAATCAAAATCACGATTAAGGCGACGAAAAAAGTGCCTTGAAACGCAACAAAAACGTCTAACATCTTAACAAAGATACAAACATAAAAAGTTTATAAAACATAAAAAGTTGATAAAAATAGCCAGGCCCGCCGAGAGCCACAGCGGGGCCCGGGGAAACATTCTCCCGGGCCACCAAACATTTCGCGGAGCCCCTCTAGAGAAAAAAGTTTTGAATTTTTCTTTTCCAGCGGGTGCATTCTGGTGTACTTTATTTTTCTGAGGGACGGCGGGGCCCCGAAGCGTCGCGGGGCCCGGGGTAGCTTACCCGCTAACCCACCCTCTCGACGGACCTGAAAATAGCCTATCAATAATGTTACGACAAATGCGGAATCGAATAAGAATGTTTTCGAGAGAGGGGAAAGGGGCAATTTCCCCTCTACTAAATATTAGCCAAACGTAAATTTTCTTTCAAAAATACGCGATTTGGGCAGGGAAAAAATCCCCACTTTGTGCAAATTTAAGGGCACAATTGAAATTCTGAGTACCAATAAAAAATTACAGCTGTATGTGGGAAAATTGCTACTTGCTTTCAGCCAACTTTTTAACGTAGGACGTGAGACGGTATTTTGTCACGACGAAATGTTTTACAGGCGACACACAAAAACATGCTGCAAAATGACGTAGAACAGCCCAGCATGTATAATTACTCTGCACTGTGCAGTGGTCCGAATAGGCCGCATAATCGGTCTTCACCGTCTGTCCGTCCGTTTCTCTGTATCCTACCGTACGGGTTCTTATTCGCCAGGGGCCAGCATCAATTTGCAATTGCATGTTTTCATTAGAGGGACACGGACCCCCGTCTGACACAACGTCTTCTTGGACCTGGCAAATAGCATGTCAATCCGTCCAACTGTTTCAGCAGGATGCACGAATGTGACAGACGACAGACAGACGACAGACCACGGCACGGAGTGATGGGTAGAGCTATAGGCTAAACGGAAGCGCTTGTGCTAAAGCGATTTAGCGTAAAATGTGAACTAATGAGGTGAAATTTAGTGCAGTGCTGTATGGTGTTATCTCTCGACACGAGGCCCATTAGCGGCGTCTAGTGAGCAATGTTATAGTTACGATCTCTGTTATGATACTGACCAGAACAGCGCACACATTAAGCCTATCTGCGGGTCATTATCTGCTAAGTGCACAATATCATAATCGAGGCGATCGTCTGTAGGTCTAGCTTAAATCAGTTTCCTTGTCCATCAGTACTTAGACCTACTGCTTAGGTCTAAACAGTTGGCGTGCTTCCGGCTGCTGATTTATTTCTATTTTTATCACATTTTGTGCAATATTACGACCCAACAGCTGAAAAAAACAAAGTCGTAAACTAAATAGTATCTACGAGAACTACAGTATATAATGCGGCATAACAGACCAGATGCAAACAGTTTTGTTTCAATAAAACTATGAAATTAAACTAAAAAACTAGACCAAGATTGTGCGGGTCCGATAAAAAGTGTAAGAGACAAGCAACAGATCAATTTTAGGAACGGTTGGCAACCTGAAACGTTGAACTTTTTACGTTATAACAAAAAGTGTATAATGAAATATTCAGGTCACCGTTCAAACAAACAGAACAAACTAACTGTTCTTCGCCCTTCCCCCCAAAAAACACAGGCCTAATCATTTTCGATTCACGGAAAACAGTTGGCTTTGATTTTCCGTTTTAGGAGCTTACGTCACCCCTCCCCCACTAAAAGACTTAATTTTTCTTATGCTCTTGTGATTGAATAAAACTCATTCTGTTTATTGATGAACAAAACTTTTTACAGGTCGTTAACATAGCTTGCTATATGCAGATGCCCTGTGTCAGCCATAAGCTAATGCTATATCCTACGGCAAAAGCGCCTGTCCGTCTGTGTGTCCGTCGCACTCTGCTGCCCTATTATAACGATGCAAGCTATCACGAAATTTTTACTGTCACCTTTGAAAGACTCTAGTTTCAGGATCTGTAAATCTTTTCCAAAAATTGCAAAAGCGTCATTTCGACCGAGAGCGCTAGATAAAAAGCATACGAAATTAAGTGCCTCTGGTTTGTCTCGGGTTTTTGCAGAAAACCAAAACGCAGCAGCTACGTTTTCGGTTGTTTTTGCTGTCATGTAAGCCTATAAAGACTTTCAGAACACTGCAGCGTGAGACATATAGTGTAAACGCGGCATATACGTACAGGTGACGTTTAAGGTGAGGTTACACTGCAGAAGCATGTCGGCGAGCGTTACTTGACACGTGTACACGGCGCCGTCGTCGCTGTGATGAGCCGGCAACCGCACAACCTGGCACATCAGTCGGTACACTATGCCATATTATAATACAGTGTGTAGTTCCACAAACAACTGTTTCTCCCTAAACAAGCCAGCCCAGTTGGCGTTAAGGAAGACGATGTTGCACTGGCCTTCAAGTTCATCCAAGGTCAATAATTTTTATCTCATCTGAAAGGCAATATGCGTTACTTTCTACTAGTGATCAATAGCAACCTAGACCTTATCTCGCACCATTTAGCCACAATACATCCGTGACCCTCAGACAGATGGACGACAATCTTGCCATAGACGCACTTTAAAGCTTAGCTGTAGCGCGTCAAAAATTGAAATAACAACCACAGTCTATACAGAATAAAGTATAATTTAACACATATAATGCGACATTTATCTGGGTTACCAACAGAAAATTTCATAGAAATACATCTTTCTGTTCAATAGATTTTCGTTTTTTTTGTCCAAAGTGTTATCACAGGTCTGCGTTTCCACACGACTCATTGTTATTGGCCGACGTTGAAACCTATACAGTCATAATGCGCCTGGTAAACGATTTGACCCACCACCAATCAGACCCGTAACTATTGTTAACTTGAGCCGGTGTGGTATTATAGGATCGCCGCCCCCCCCCTGAAATGTGTCCCCCGAAAGATCTGTACCAGCACAGAGTCTCCCACCGGAGATTCTGTACCGGTAAAAACTAAAAAGTCTCCCCCGGAGGAACTTAGCTCGGTACAGAGCCTAATATAGATTCTCCCCAGTCATTATAGATTCGCCCCGCCATTACAGACTCTCTCCCCCGTGACAGTCTATCCTACCATACACTATGAGCACCGTTACAAAGCCTCCTCTTCCAGCTAATGCTGCACTATCAGCAATAAGTAATTAGGAAACATTTTGGTACAGCATCGTCTTCGTTTTCCAGCATCATCATAATTTATGTAGCAAGCTAGGTAGTCCCAGCAACATCATCATCATAAACATGGTCACTATTGTCATCCGCATCATTAATAACGTCGCATAGCTACAGTACACAGTCACTGCAGCACTTCAACACCAGAGTCGCCATCGGAGAGTCGGGTAACCTTGCGTTGTCGCCCATGCTGTCTGGTGTCATGCGAGGAAACTGCTCAAGTTCCCCGGATTCCAGGCACCGCTCTAGATGGCCGCGCATCTGCTGCGTGTAGAAAGGTGCCTGCCGGGCCGGTGCGTTATTCAACGCGAGCTCGGTGGCGTACGCTACCGCATAGACGCTGCAATCGTAACGACTAGGCTGCGGCGTACTAGGCACTAAGTTGACTTGCAGCTTGCCGTTGTCGTCGACTTTGCCGCGAAACAGCTGCAGAAGCTGACGGATCACATACTGCGACAACGACTGATGCGGTCGCAGGCTGTCAACATACAGCACGACGCCGTCGCGCAACGCAACAATTACCCGCTGCTCGATATACCGTGCAGGATGGTAACCATAGGTTGATCAATGTCGGGATATGTGTTTTTAGATAAAAACTCATACAGCTCTTCATACGTATCTTCATCCATGACGTTGACATGGCAATCACGGGAAACAGTCAACAAATTATTGTACGCGCATTGCATAATCCTTTACAGTGTCCGTGCTTGCGATGTCCATCTCTGTAGTCTGATCTTAACTACAACCCTGCCGTGTCAGATGCCAAAGTCGCCATGCAGTCGCGACTTCTCCGTACTCCAACACTGCAACCACCGCAGCACGCCTGCATCACACTGCAGGGATGCTCATTGCCTGCCTAGAAGGAGACTCTGTCACGGAGGAGATACTGTCACACCGACTACGGAGACTTTGTCACAAGAGGGGAGACTCTGTCATGGGATGTGAGACATCTACATGGCGGGGAAACTTTGTAATAACGGTACAGAGTCTCCGGCCGGAGACTCTGTTATGGGGGAGACTCTGTAATGTGACACCGGCTAAAAGCGCTACAAAAAGAGGATAAGCATGGTCAGTGGTCACTTTACATCATATAGCGTGTAGCTTATAGCCTGCAAGATGCAATCATAAACGTGTCAAGTCAAGTAGCCTTAAAAGAAATGAATGAATAACCGATAAACGTCACACAAGCGTGGGAAATACTCGTACATAAAATACTATCAAAATGCCGTACAATGCTTTTGGTCGCTGTATCGTCGGTACCTTTATAGAAAAGTAGTAATATTTTAATGACATACGACAACACAGTAAGAATGTAGATAAACTGTGCATCCATGTTGCAGTAAAAAAAAAACTGCAAGACCGGTATAGTGTATAATAATAACTCCCTATAAAATTAACTCCTCAGTCATTATTATATGTATAATTTACACTTCCCTAGTATATCATTAACTTCTTGTGTGATATTATGGTGACTAATAAAAGTTTTTTTTGTTTACAAATGTTGTTGCGGCTTATTCGGTATATGTTCTTGTTTATTCAGTACATGTTCATAGCTAAATATGTATTAATAATGACTGGAGGAGTGTAAATTATACATATAATAATGACTGGGGATTCATTATTATAAGGAAGTCATTATTATACATTACACCCGTATAATGCGGCTGCCGCACAGCCTTTAGAATAGTACAAGCTGTGATAAAGCGTGTACAAAGTGACGGAAATTAATAGAACTAAACTGAACTGAAATCGCACTTCGATCCAGATCAGTTGCATTGCACGAACTGTATAAGGCAAATCATAGATGTTAAAAACATTAATTGGCAAATAAAAAAACATTTTAAAACATGTTTCTCACCTTTATAAACAACATTAAAAACATGCACAAATACATTAAACTACAGTATTCATTCAAGTAAAAAGCGCTGTCAATAGGAATGAAACAAAGTTAATAATACTGCTACAAAACACTCGCTCTGTCCAGGAAATGTATGTATTTGTAATATTGTATGTTTATGTTTTAACAGCAACAAAAACACGACATTAAAAAACACAAAAACATTTTCAAAACCACGTTTTTTGAATTTTTAGTAAAAACATTAAAAACGTTTTTAAATCTATGAGGCAAACCAACTGACAGTCCAGTTCGTTTCTATCGCCTTGTACAGTGGCGTATTTAGGGGGGGGCACAGTGCGATGGCCCCCCTTTGGCCCGACCATGAAAATTTTTTACAGGTGACTTTATATGGAAAGGTGCGTTTTTTGCCATTTTCCAGCAAGAATTGCAAAATTCAACAATGTTTGATAATCTTTGCGTTTCCAAATTTCAGAAAAATGGGCGAATTTGCGGTTTCCATTGAACATTCAGAAGCAAAAATGTGTTTCAGCTTCAGGGGGGCTTCGCCCCCCTGACCCCCGACCAAAGGCTCTGCCCCTGGACCCCGCTGGGGGCTCCGCCCCCAGACCTCGTTATAGGCTCGCGCTCCACGCGCTCGCCATGGCCCCCCTTTGCCAAATCCTAAATACACCACTGGCCTTGTACACAACGTTAAAGCGGGGTTTCCGTACAACGCGAACACGCAACGTACGCAGCGGACGCAACGACCGCTTCTATATTTGCGTTTCGGCCGCAGCGTCAGCTGCGTTTATTGCGTATGAATCTTACGTTTATTGCGTTCGTTGCTTGCATACGTTACATTGGATGGAAACAGCGCTTTACACTGGTCCTATAGAGACGTTTCGCTCCAGGCCTGGACGTTTTGCCCTTTGACTAGACTAGACGTTTCGCCGACTAAAATAATGCGGACAACGCCGAAGAAAAACGGACGGCGAAGACCACAGAGAAGAGAATGAAAAATCTGACGTCTTGCCTTCGCCGTTAGTCTTTTCTGTCCGTCGTCTTCGCCGTCTGTTCGTTTTTGCTGTTGGTTTACAGTTTTTTAATGGGCAAAATCGTCCAGGGAGCCAAACGGTCGGTTCTTTCGCTTTCAAGCGATTTCGCCGAAACCTTTTGGGGGCAAACGACCGGGATAGCGGCTAAACATCCTGGGGCGAAACGCTAAAAGAGCGAAACGTCCCTAATACGGTCCTACCTGTCGAGGGATAAGAGAGGAAGGAAAGGGAAAGAGAGTGAGTCCCTATGATTTACTAAAATGACGCGCCACTAACGAAACGTCAGAGGGACTAAACGTCCGTGATTCGATTCCTGTACCTGTCTAGCAACGGGTCCGGTCTCTCGTATATCGAACTCGTCGAGACTGTCGACCGGATGTCCAAATCTGCCGGCAGCGTCAGCGCGCGGCAGTTGATTGTCATGGTCAAACAGCCGGTGTCTGCGATGTACGGCGCGGTACCAGGCCAGCTGAGGCTGCTCGTTGCCGGAGTACGTCGACTCACAAACCAGTGACGTCATGTTACCTGCCCGCACGTGCGTCACGCCCGAACAGCGCGGCACGTCTGCAACCACACGCACCGCCACGGTCAACTCAACCTGGCCATCCTTTTTGGGAGTGGGGGTGGGGGACAGTGTAAGTGTTTGAATTGCCAGAATGTTGAGGGGGTTGAACCCCTAACTGTTTTCTCAAGACCTCAAAACACTGTCAAATTACATACTGGAGGGTCAGCTATATAGGCTACTTCTGTAAGATTTGCTGTTTACATCACAATTTTGGTCAGACGGAAAATTCAACCCCCGGCTAATTTTTCACAACTCAAACACTGGGGAGGAAAATAACAGCTAAAACGTTGAACTTAACGATCGTGCGGTCGTGGTCTCGACACCAGCTTGGGTCGCTATCAATGTGACCACTCGGGGTGTTTTAAAAAACCCAAGTTCGGATGCGAAAAAACCCCAGAAAAACCCAGATTGAGTTTAACGCAGTAACGTCAGTACTCAGTAGTAAATACCATGGAAAACATCAAGGCTATGACTTCACACACACACATTTGCATAGTTATATAAGCCGTAGCACATCAACACGTGTGTAAAAATGTCACAAACTGTCTATGGGGTCGTCCATAAATGACGTCATGCGATTTTAATGAAAAAATTACCCCCCTCCCCCTTCGTCACACTTCCCTGGACCCCCCTTCAAATAATAAAATAGACGTCACAGACGTCTACCCCCAACCTCCGGCAGCCTGAAGTGTAGAGTACAGAGATGAGTTTCAGCATATCTTAATTCTAAAATATGAAGTTTTATCCATTATCAATTTCTTTACTGTCAATTTAATTCATAAAATAGTGTGAAATTAAGCGCAGCGTTCCTAAATGTTCCTCGTCCTGACACATACGGCGAGTTGGCAACATGGATTTGGCTGTCTATTGTGCCTTACCACAGATGTGATGTGTGTGACGTCACACTTCCTTTAACCCCCCTCCAGTGTGACCACTCCTGGTTTTTTCACTAGATCTAGGTTTTTCTTATGTCATCTGGGTGTTTGGGTTTTTTTCTGTGAGAATCTGGGTTTATTTTCTTTTTAACAGATTTTAATATTAATCGGCTTATAAACACGTTTATGCGCTAAAATGACAAACGGAAAGACAGAAAGACAAATAGCTACCGACAAAAACAGCGTAATAGTACTTGACTCTACCATTTAACATAATGCCAGCCCAACAAAATATGATTGTCTTCCATTTCATTTTTGCTCAGGTGGCTAACTGCTGATATTAATGTGAACTGTTAAATCAGTTACAGTGTGCATGCAAACATAACTTTTAGCATTTTTACATGTAATACACAACACACTGAGTATTAACCAGTGTTGAAACATAAGACTACCAAGTTCCGATAGGGGTCGTCCATAAATGACGTCATGCTCGCTCCGGGGGGTGGGAGATTAGCCTATCTTCTTGGCTTAGTGCGAGATACTCAACCTAGTTGATGTTGGCAGGTGTACGCACACTGCGTCACTGCGTGGATGACCACTTGTCCGCTATCAGTCGAACGACTTGATACTGCCAGTCATGTCAATTTTTGTTAACAGGTTTCATTCTATCAACATTCAATTGTCTGTCCATTGTCTACAAACATCTTGCACAAATTTGCGGCTCCATAACCCTTGCTGACACACAAACATTTTATCAAATGTCTGCCTTCAACAGTGAGACCCATAATTTACAAACACAGAAATATGACGTGAGCATGACGTCATCAGTAGCAAAAAAATACGTAACTTTTACACCGATGCTTATGTCTGTGAAACTCAAATGGGGAGGCCAAAGGGGGCTAAGCCTCAAATGGGGGGGCTATGCCGCCCCTGGACCCCCTTGGCACCGCCACTGATGATACAGACGCCACAGAGTGACTGGACAGTAGGCAAACGTATCAAATACGGAGCGATGAAGAAAACAATTTTTGAAAGCATACTGCAGACGGTGAGCTGATAATCAAGTTGATGAGTTATGCCGTCGACTTGGCTCTCGCACACGTATTGGCCGGGAGATTCCTTGACCCGCAGCGAAGAAACCGTCAAACTAAAGTCCGCATCGACGCGGAAATTGTCGGCGTTTGGGTGAGTCCGCTGCACTTCGGTCCCGCCAGCAGCGACGATGACTTCCGGTTCCGGACTGGTGTTGTAGACATAGTCAATCCAGCGAACGGACGGAGGGTCGGACCTGGGCAGGTCACAGCGCAACACGACCGTGTTTCCCGCCACGCCCGTCACGTGACGCACCTCGGCCAATCGGCGTCGTCGCCTCCGTGCACCAACCGATGACGTCATCAGTAAACACGCTGCACAATGCACCACAGAAAATCTACGCAACACTCACGTAAATATACTGCATCTACTGAGGTTTGCATGGGTGTGGGAAATACCACGGGAATGGGAAAAACAATTATTTGTTGTCATGGGAAACGCACGCAGCGCACGCAACTTGAGGCCACTGTGTAGTACTTTTTGACGCAAGCGACACATACAACGGCTAAAACGCAAGAGACAGTTAAGCGGTGTCTATTCTTTGCGTTGTGTTTGTCGCGTTCGTTACGTTGCGCGCGTTAGGTCGGATCATCGGATGGAACTTAGGCTTAACACCGTGTGCTAAACGACGGTAATAGATGGCTCGCATGTTTAGTCCTAGAATCTCTCTACAGTCTACTGTCAGTGTAGGCCATATATGGCAGCACTTTAGATAAACCTGCTGCAGACGCTTGCGTCACGGGCATTTTATTGCATCATAATCGACCACTGACTAACTAGACTGAACGCCAGACAGTATGGCATGCACTTAGGCCTATATAATACCTAGTTCTCAAAAATGTTGAGGAACATCACAGCAAAATTCACAGGCATAGTGGGTGCGGACAGGGGGGTCTGCGACAACGTCATGAGTTAAAATATTAGTGGAGCGGAAAATTGCTATTTTTCAAAATAAAAGACTTCCAGCCACAAATTTTGTTTTTTTTGATAAGGAATTTTCTGACATAGGAAAAAAATTTTCCGACAGGCTAAAATATAGGACTAAAACTTGATCGTTTTGTGGCAAATTATTGGGGGAAAGGGGACAACCTGTATGTTGTCTCCCTGCCCAAATATTGGAGGGACATGTCCCTCCCATCCCCGGGATCGCCGCTCGTGTTAAGGCGTATAAAACGGTGCTAATTTCTTGGCACACCATGTAAAACTGGTCAAGCTTGTGTCATCAGACAAACTATCGGTGAAGGAAGTTTGAAAACAGGTGAAAACAGGTGAATATTTGATGTAACGACACGCACTTGAAAGGGGAGGGCTTATTTTTGCGCCATCCTGTATATTAACCGTGCGATGAATAGTTGCAAACTTGCAACCTATGCAGCACATGGCGCCTGGTGTATAGAAAGTGACGCTATTAACAGACATAAACAATGACACGGCCGATAACGAAGAAGCTTATCAGCTGCGATGAATCACCGAAGCACTAACGATCGACTCACACTTCAGACAACTGCTGCTGTAAAAGCTACACCCACACGATGACGTCGATAGCGTGTCGATAGCAAGCAGTTTGGACATTGTACATGACTGTGCGCCACCTATCCATTGCGACCGGCGGTGTGAACTGTGGTTGTAAACAGAAATGAGGGATGCTTGGATCTTTGGAAGTTCCGTAGCCGTAGGAAGACATCTGTGCTCGATTTTTTTTTTGCATTTTCCGCGCTTTTTAAGTACAGAACTAAGTAAGATGTCAGTGTATATAGCGCACAAAACTGCAATGCGTATACAAAGACGCAATAGAATTGTGATCACGGCACATTTAACAATATTGAAAACTTGCAATTTTTCTAGCTACGAAAACTGTTGAAAATTGTTATTTTCAACAGTTTCCGTAGCTAGTAAAATTACAAATTTGTTTATTGTGGAATAGAACAATTTTTAAGCTTTTTGTGTGGATTTTGGTAAAATAGTAAGGGACACTGCTTCTCTAAAAATACTGTAGCCTGCATTTGTCCCCTTAACTTACTCTCTCCCCACATGCCAGCATCTCTCAAGATTCTTTGCATCCAGTCGCTGAATTGGTGACTGCTGAGTCGGGTTACTCCAGTGAGCGGATGCAAACAATCTTGAGAGACTGTTTGATTTGCTCTGGGTAGGCTACTGTGTGCAGAGCGTTGTTTCTAACAGTCGGTGAGTGATCCGTCTGTCAACTTTCAACCAGTTCGCTTTGTCATCAATCTCTCGCCTGGGTTCTGAGTGCCTTATTCACGCAGCAACGTTTTCTCGCAATCCACAATAAAGTCAGTGGTGGCGACGACAGCTATCCGTTCATGAGGCAGCAAATTTTCTCGATGCGGTCGGCGAAGAGCAGGTGTTCATCGTGATCTTGGGCTGAAGTGCAGGCCTATTTCATTTTCCAACACGCTTCTGCCCATTATTGTTAGACTTTCTTGCATTTCCCAATTTCACGAAGTAGTGTAACGACGAAGTTGAGAAAATGTAGTGGAATATTCAGTCATCATTTTTAGCCGACCGTACTTTAGTAAAAACCGAGCTGTTGTCATGGTTGTCGTCGTCTGTCCGTCTGTCCGTCTATCCGTCTGTCACGGATGTATCGTGGCTAAACGGTGTGAGATAAGGCCTAGGTTGCTATAATTGATCATTGATAGGGGCTTCCAAATGACATGAAAATCATTCACCTGGAATGACCTATCTCTGCCTCTCTCATTCCCGGTCGAGGGAGCGGCTCACCGCTCCAATCCGTTGAAGGCCAGTATAGGCCCTAACTGTATAAACTGTAGCGTGTCTTCCCGAACAAGGCGTCTTTATTGTGAGAAATATTTGCAAACCCCGCGACCGATAGTTTCCTTGTTCATTTACTCTGTACCTGCTTATATCAGCTGGCGAGATGACCACGGGCATGGAACAGTATAACGCTTGGCAAAATGACCACGTGCGATGTTTGTTATACTAGCATTCATTTTAGCTTTCGAGACAGCGTTCCGTTAACATAGCGTGCATGAAACTGTCTCACCTCTTGACAAATCGCTTTCTCTCCGTGACTGAAAGTCGGACGCTGGGCTTCGGACGTAGGTGGTTAGGTCGACTTTTCCTAGCGATAGCTGGGTTTTTTGTCTAAGACCCAGTGTATATAGAACGAGCAGTTTTTCGCTTTTTGGCGGAGTTCGTTGTACGGAACGCTGTACAAGAAAGCCAAAACAAATCGACACCAGTGGAATGTGCGCTTTGTGAGCCTTTTCTCAGTAGTATCGCGAGGCGACTTTTTTCTGTCCCGTTCAGCCTCGCAATCTCGCATGATCAAGCGCTGTGCTTTATGATGGATGCGGGTTCTAAGACTGCGTGGAGTGAAGTGGATGCCTACTCATGCAGTGAATGGATGATTGAGAAAGCGCAGTCTAGTCCGTGATTTACTGCGATAACAACAGACAACAGATAGACCCACAATCTAGAACTGTCGTAGGCCTACGCTAACTTTTTGCCGTGCCATTTGAGTTATTCTGGTTTCAGTTGCGGTTCCAGTGACATGAAATAACGATTATATTATAACGTATTGATTATCGGCATAGAATTCGATCATATCCGGCATAGACTCAATTGCGGTACACTTGCAATGGCATATCGTTTCAGCCTCGGTATGTGTAAACCCACACTACTTGCCAATAAGCCTAATTAGACAGACACAGTTACACGGTGCACTGAACTGATCCATAGTATACGCTAACGCCAATCTGCCAGCAGCAGATAGCCGTGACACCGGGCTAATTAATCACTGTTTCCAGCAAGCTTAGTGCACACCTGTAAACAGACAATACAGGTGAATTGGTGGGCCATGTGACCGCGCATTCGTTGCATGTTCATTCATTCAATCAATCAGTTAAACAATAAGGTATCTTTATAGTTAAACGGCCAGTTCGTGCATCTCCGGCAAACTGATCGAACTAATTGCGGCACTGTGCATATTGTGCTAACTTACCTTACGTTTTTACGTTTTTTATTCTTGCCACGTTTTTTACTTTTTTAACGTTTTTTATTTTGCTCAACGTTTTTTATTTTAAAAAACGTGCATTGAAAATCCCATCAAAAGCTTTGTGAAACACTTTTGGGACCACAGAAACGAATCAATAAGTCACAGTGATGTAGTTAGTCCAAATACACTAAATAAAATGTTCTTAACTGGTATATTTAGTTAGTTTAATGCTATTGTCTTATGACCACATAGCTTAATTAAAATTAAATGAAGTTCTGTGTATCTAGACTATAATTCCAGGTATACTGCACTTACAGCATTAGGCATTAGGCAAAAAGCTGTTTATATGCATCACATCGCTGCGCAAATGCAATAGATCATAGAAGGAATACTTCTCGCGGCAGTGTGTTTGCCAATGTGAGTGATAAGAGAAGAGAAGACGAGAGAGTGATTGGTTTATCATACACTCTGTCAACGCTTTCTCCGCATTACCAAGACATTGCTGTGGCCTGTTCGAGTGCTGTGTAAACATTATAGGCCAGTCGGTGACGAATGGCTGACAAAACAAAGCAACAAGCGTCACTACTTCATATGCCAAAAAAGCACGAATATTACACTCGTACAACCAGTTATTTACAGTTTTTAAAAATAAGTCTAAAGTACTCTTCTAATTCTGGTGAAAGGGAGACGCGACCCCTTCATGAGGATCATAGAGACAGCCAGTGGCGTATTTAGGGGGAGGGCCACGGTGCGATGCCCCCCCCTTTGGCCGAACCATGAAAATTTTTTACAGGCGACTTTATATGAAAAGGTGCGTTTTTGCCATTTTCCAGCAAGAATTGCAAAATTTAACAATGTTTGATGGTCTTTTGCGTTTCCAAATTTCAGAAAAATGGGCGAATTTGCGGTTTCCATTGAACATTCAGAAGCAAAAAGTGTTTCAGCTTCAGAGGGGCTTCGTCCCCCTGACCCCCCACCAAGGGCTCTGCCCCTGGACCCCGCTGGGGGCTCTGCCCCCAGACCCCCGTTATAGGCTCGCGCTCCACGCGCTTTTGACGAAGTGACCAATGGGCAAGTAGTAATGCATTACTGTAGGCATCATCTGACGGCGTCGGTGTCTACGTGAATACGCGCACGTACGCGTCAACCAATGACCAATGGGTTCGTTCTGCTTGTTCATTGGTCGGTTCGTTAAAAATTAAACCGTGTCGGTTCAGTTCAGTTACGCGCTCTGTCGCTCATTCATAATCAGCGCTCAGTTCTGCATTCTGGACATTTGTTTTTTTACGCGCGACAGCATGCTGAAGGTGTGTTGGTAAAATCGATCCGTTTTGCAGATGACCAGGCTATGGTCTCTCATACCCAATGTGGACTGCAATGCATAATGGATGCTCTCCAACAGACGTCAGAGAAATACAACATGCGGATAAATGTAAAAAACCAAAGTTATGCGAATGCCACGGAGGAAGAATAGGAAGTTGAGAATAATGGTCAATGGTAAAGAATTGGAGTCAGTTACACAGTTCTGCTACCTTGGAAGTATGGTAACCGAGGACTGCAGAAGTGAATGTGAAGTAAGACGTCGCATTGCATTGGCAAAGGAAGCTTTCAATAAGAAGAAAGATCTCATGTGTGGATCCCTCAGCCTCCAGCTGAAAAAAAACGCATAGTCAAAACATTTGTATGGAGTATAGTATTGTATGGAAGTGAGACATGGCCATTGCAAGAGTGACATAAAAAGGATTGAAACATTTGAAATGTGGATTTGACGTTGCATGTTAAAGATATCAAGCACAAAAAATGATGAAGTGCTAAAAACAGTTGAAACGAGAAAAGAACTCAAGGATACATTCCTGAATAGACAAAAGATGTGGTTGGGAGATGTGTTGCGTCATGGTTCTTTGGTGAGAACAGTGTTGGAAGATCGACTGCCAGGAAAGAAGGGAAAAGGGAGAACAAAAAAAATGCCATTGAATGGAGACAAGTAAGAAGGACATGGATTATTCACAACTCAAGGAGCTGGCACAGGAGAAAGCAAGATGGTGTCGACGGAAAACGAAAACCTGCCCATGGGGCAGAATACAACAGCAGCAGCAGCATGTAATGCTTCGCGTGTCTTCGCCATCGTCGAGGTGTCTGTCTGTCCGCCCGTCGGTCTGTCCGTCCGTCCGTCACACCCTCGAGCCCTATCAAGCTAGGATCACGAAATCTTCTCTGTGGGTTGCCATAAAGACTCCAGTTTTTCGCGACAAAATTTCGCGCTTCTGGGTAAAGGGGTTCCTTTCGAACGAGGGCATAAAAGAGGGGTATCCCCTAAAAATCCTCATTTTATCACTATCGGCTCGCAAAGCGTGAAAACGGTTTCAGATAGGCACAAACATGCTACTTATTATAACAAGCACTGGTGACAAGCTTTTAGGGATGTCTAACTCTATGCCCTTGAACGATACAGAACCCCCAAAATAAAGGGTTTTAGTGAATTTTTCGCAATTTTGCGCTACGACACATATTTTAAGAGTGAACTACAGCGAAATGGTTGACGATAGACCAAAACAACCTACACATGAAATTTTATCATCAAACGTAGTCCCGACTCTCTACGTTCAAGGAAGCCTGCGAACGCGAGTGTTAAATAAGGGCACCCATCTAAAAAGTAGTTATTTTACCGATATTGGCGCGTCTGAAAACAGTTGCCGATAGGCATAGACGTGCTGCTTACCATAACAAGCACTGGTGACGAGCTTTTTAGCGGTATTAACATTGATGACCTTGAATGACCCTGAACCCCAGAATAGAAAGTTTTAGTGTCTTTTTGTGATTTTCGGCTGGGGTCAAACACTTCAAGAGTAAATTGCGACGAAATGACTTGAGATAAACCAAGACATCTGCGAATAGGAACTGCTTAGGCTGTCGCGCGTTTTATGAGCATTGCTCAAATAACTTGTTTTGCACTTAGCACTGCTGGCATGTCCACAACCACTACTGGTCTGGAGTCTTCAACTTCTTGAAGTTTGACCATACTCCGGAGACAGAAAAAAGATTGAGTCAAGATTCGTTGGAAATAATAAAATCGAAATTGAAACCTTTAAAGTTTAAACCTAATACCCGGTTCACTGCAAATTTTTCGCTGAGAGTGTAAGCGAAAGAATGAAAAAGAGTCTGACAGAACGTGTCTTGTTTATTTTTTGACTCACAGTGTACAATATGTACACACAGGGTGAATGCGAAAAACTTTGTAGGCCTAGGCCCCTAAAGCATAATGCCTAGTTTCCAATCCAACACATCGCATCGGACGCAACGCATGTGCGTACAAAGTCTTTTGGACGCAGCTGACGAAGGCGACGCGAGAAGAGTACACAACGGACGCAGTAACACACATTCAGACTATTCAGTTCAATCATTTGCTACTGTAGGCCTATAGATCTAAATGTGGTCAAGGTCGGGACTCATCGACGTCAAATAACGACGATTAATTGGCCCCCGCCCTACACACACACTCCCCTCTCTTTCTGTGCCTTTCAGTGTAACTGTCTACACGGTTGACAAAACCGGCATACCGTTATAGTGTAACGGAAATTTTCATGTCGTTGCTTTAATTAATCGGCCACCGGTCATAGGCGACGTGGGTTAATAGGTTGGAGAACGAGGCAAAAAAGTTTCCTTTAAGATTTTTTTCCGACAGACAGATGCAAATTTTCGACAGAGGAGAATATGCGGGCTCAAAAGTTCAACTTTGCCCCCATAATTTTCCGCAAATAGCGGATTTTCGGCACCAAATTTTGTACTTTTAAACAAAAATTTGGCGAAATTTTTGTTTGTCATTTTCAAGGTGGCCGCTTTACATAGCACACGAGATTCCATGACTTTTTCCAGGCGTATCGAGTAAAGAAGGCAAAGATTTGTCGATACTGCTTAAAGCCATGGTCGACAGTCGTTGCTTCACGTTAATTACAGAATGGCACGCGAGCATAGCGAGCAAAAAAATCAAAAGATAGTGTGAAATAAAGACCGTATAGTGCAAATTTGCCTAATGTTTATACGTAGTTACATTAATTTTTTTAGTTTTCTTTTTTTTCTGACTTTTCAATTCTTTGACTTTTCTTTGACCATTTCGGAATTCCCCGACTTTTGCAGGTTTTCCAGGTGAGTGGTCACTTTTCTGTGTCACTTTTTAGAAAGGCATCGGCCACAGTATTTTCCGCGAACAGAAGTTCCTAATTCTTCTGTTTGGTGTGATAAAACACAGGCTCCATCAAACTGCCACCGTGACGTCACTGCACTAACAAGTATTGCCGACAGAACTCGATTCACTTAAGCCCAGTTTCCACCCAACACAACGCACGCGACGCAAACCTGGCCCTTTCGTAATTTTTGATGCAAATAACGCAGCCTGACGTGCAAGAAAAGTACACAACGAATGCAGCTGACGTAAGCGTAAACGACGCAAAGACCAAAACGCACCACGAACAGAAGCGGTGTCTATTATTGCGTTGTGTACGTTGCGTGTATTGCGTCCGTTGCGTGTGCTACGTTAAATGGAAACTAGGATGGACTTTTTATTTGTTCAACAACTCGTAACACAATTTGTTATACCTCAACGCAAAATACTTGCACCTGATTGGTTCAAATTGCGTAAGTGACGTTAACATATACGCACTGTTATCCGGCGTGGCAACAGTTCACTTCAATGTTGCCCGCTCAATGTTGCTTGCGCCGCAACACTGAAATGATTTTTGTTTAAATATTTTGTTTTGCTTTCCAGGTATGACAAAAAATGGTGACTAATGTCATCGATCATCACTGAAAAAAATTTTTTCCCTCAGTTCGTAAAAAGTTGTCATCTGTCTTCGAGCTCAGGCAACATTTTATGAACTTCGTGGAAAAAAATTTAACGATGATCTCGACGCCAGACACTATTTGCATAATACAACATGTTGATGCGTTAGTGATTAAGATTTGTCGTACGGCTGGTATGAAAATGCACGACAACGTGGGGTTCGGGCTTAAGCAACGAATTCACGCATGAAAACGCGACAAAATAGCTTCTGCCGATCACTGTATTGATCTGCGCATGTGCCGCAGACGCCGACTGTATAAAAATTATCGATTAACCACAAATCAATGCAAGTTGCCACCGCTGTCTGTTGTGATTTGAAGTGGAATCATCCCGTGACGTCATTTGTTTTGACGTCAGGGTGGAGAATTTCCTTAGTCAACTGCTGAAGGTATCTCCTCTGTATGACGTCAGAGATTACGTCACGATCGACATCATATATCTTGTGTGTACTGCGACAGATTCCATCTACCGCGTGACGTCATAGACACGTGGTCTAATTAATTAGTCTTACGTGTGTCGCTATGCCATCGATGAGAGACGTGTCGCTTTGGCTTCAATATCGCGCAGTGTGTCACCGACTTAATTATGTCACAGTACTTATGTCACAGTAATTATGTCAGAGTAAAATTATGTTATGTCACAGCAGTTTTATATGCAGTGCAGAATGGAGTTTGGAGATCTGTGTGGTTTAGTTGGAATGTCATTGGTGGCATCAACGGCCGGTTCTTGTCCGTTACTTTGCCCGCACCCGAATTAACCGCTGGGTTTAGGGATAAGGATAGGGTTAAAAACAGGGTTTATATTGGGGTTAGGGTTAGGGTTAGAGTCAGGTTTAAGGTAGCATATGGTTAGCGTTAGCGTTAACGATAATAATTCGTGTGCGGGTGAATTAGCAGACAATTACCCAACGGCCCGGCTAGCAATTGGAGGGGTGACCGTCGGTATATGGTGTGAACCATCTCGGTATGTCCAGCCACTCGGGTTACTCAGCCTGGTTACCCCTCCGTGCAATAAGTACCCGTAAAAACAGGCACAACGCGCGATGCAGTAACCCCGTATCCGTGGTCTTGCAGCGCAAACTGGTGTCTGGTTAAGGACTAACTGGAAACCGGACATCGGCTCTGCTCTAAGGACCTTCTTATGGCTCAAGAAAGACTTCAGTTTACTTTCCCGTATTTACCATATGAGAAGGGATATTAATTTACTAAAAAAATGAGAGAAAAAATGAGAAGTCGCAAAATTGCAGTGTGAGAAGCCGCATTATGCGTCTTGTCCGTCCGACCGACTGTCCGTCCGTCTGTTTGTCCGCAGTCTCCAAAGTCCAAAATACAAACATAGCAAAACACGGCGTGATGGCGAGGCTGAGTTGACCCATGTGGCTGAAAAAGCGAAAAAAAGACACTTAAGTTCAGACGGCTTTGCTTTAATCTGCAGTGGCTCTTTGTTCGAAAAACAGTGCATGCGCCCACCACCGCGACAGACTAACAAACAACGTTGTAGGCTGTAGAGTGGCGTCTTGGCATGATGGAGCAAATAATTACCCCTACCGCAAATTTTAGCTCCTAAAATCTTCCAAAAATGCAAAATTTGGGGCTTAAAATTTATCTTGGCAGAATTAAGGAACAGAATTAAACACCAGTCTTCTTTGTCGGAAAGTTGCAACTTCCTATCTCCTGCGTTTAGTAGCCTACCGTATTCTATATCATGAATTGATATGCGTCACAGGATGTGAGAGCGAATTATTACAAATTATTATTGCGAAACAAACAATGGCGCCACATTATCATGTATATAATGGACGACTTGTACTGCATGGTCTTATAGCCGGCAGGTATGCAGCTGGCTAGGTACAGACACGATACAGCATTCAATAGGCTCCAAGTGACAGGTATAGCCAGTGAATGATTCACGAACAAGTAGTATCGTTTCTAAATGTGGGTTTCGCACCCCCTAGAGTGCAGACATAGTCAAGTTCGAAGAGTCCAAGTCCAACTCTAAGTTCGCTCCCGCATAACTTGACAAGAAACCCAGCTACTGCTAGGATAGCCGACCGTACTGGTTCTTAGTGACCTTCAAGGTCATCCAAAGTCGATGATTCTCATTTTATAATGAAAGGGCGTATGCCACTTCCTATTAGTGATTAGTAGTAACATTGGCCGTATTTCTCACTGTTTTCGAGATATGACCAGTTTTCTGTTATAACGCACATTTTTCTTCCCCCCGTATATTCGACCGTAAATTCATAATGTTTCCTTTGCACTAGAACGCTGAAATTTTGCAAGCTCAGGTTTATAACACAGAGCCAAATATTTCTGTAAAAAAATTTACCTAGGCTCTTCTTTGTCGGAAAGTTGCAACTTCCTATCTCCTGCGTTTAGTAGCCTACCGTATTCTATATCATGAATTGATATGCGTCACAGGATGTGAGAGCGAATTATTACAAATTATTATTGCGAAACTATCACTAGGTACTTACAGTTTAGCCACAATACATCCGTTACTGACGACAGACAAACAGACGACGACGACGACGGACAGACGACAACTCGTGCCATGTGAAATGGACATTTGACGAACTGTATTTTTTGTCATCATTATTATTTTTATTATTAGTCCGCCCGAAAACGATAGTTTTCGGAAGGACTTCTGTTTTGCTGTGGTTTTTTCTTTTATTTTCGCCGCGTAATCTCCGAGCTCCGTCGGCCGATCGGCGTGAAATTTTGCACGATGCTCGGTGCTGCGTTCAATTTTATAATCCCGGTCCAAAATTTTGGGGGGAGCCTCCCCAAAAAATTTTTAGGTGCCAAAAACGTGCAAAATTTGGCCCGATTTCGGTCGACTTCGAAGTTTGGCGGCGAATATCTCCGGAACGGATGAAGATATTCAAAATCAGTGAGTTACTCGTTCGACAGCGATTCCTCCTGCGTTAGGCGAAACAAGTCCGGTGAAGATCGGTCCAGTAACCTTGGAGATCTAGATGTGAGTTTGTACCCACCGAAAGCGCATTTTTCGGAAGAACATATTTCGGCCCCTAGGGGGTGCTGCGCCCC
>Ga0209367_1003330_pt1 | contig 21830 bp, 19 predicted proteins | sample WorMetLIZISLAND2_FD_187412 | JGI IMG/M metagenome (GOLD analysis project Ga0209367, IMG submission 187412) | Marine gutless worms symbiont microbial communities from Max Planck institute for Marine Microbiology, Germany - Olavius geniculatus... ...
AGTGGTTATTTTACCGCAATTTTCTCGCGTAGCGTAAAAATGGTGGCAGATAGGTACATACATGCTGCTTATCATAACAAGCACTGGTGACAGGCTTTTTGGATTTATCAACATCGATGACCTTGAACGACCTTGAACCCTAAAAATATTGATTTTAAGCGATTTTTTTGGCGATTTTTGGCTGCAAAAGAGTGAATTGCGACGAAATGGATGGAGATAGACTACGATTACCTGCGAACAGGAACTGCTATAGGCTTTCGCGCGTTTCATGAGCTTTGCTCAAATTACTTGTTTTCTGTCGGTATAACACTGAAAGAGAATAGCTTGCCCATGCAGTCACGAGTAAATGAATGGAATCCAACGCAAACACACTACGTCAATGTGGCAGCAGCATAATGTTGTAGCGTATAGTTTTCACAGCGTCAGTAACTTTTTTCTTAATATTCGGGTGTGGTTTATATCATCTGTGTTTTTTGCCAGGTGACTTGACACGTGAAGCTACGGTGCAATGCATAGAGTTTATGATATACTCCGCCTATACGAGCGCTAGTAATACTGTACAATAGCCAGTGACGTAGCCAGAAATTTCAGTTGGGGTCCTCGTCTCCCTTCGCCTCCCGTCTTCTTTTTCTTTTGTCCCTCCTCTCCTTTTTCCTCCCTTTTTACCCTCCCTTCCTTTTCCTGTTTTCCTTTCATCCCCTCCTTTTTTTCCTTTAGAAGTAAGACCTTTAAAAATCCAGCCAAGAGATCTAAGGGAGCGCTCGCTGTGAGCTTTCCTTGCGAGGTCTTGAGCGGAGCTTCAGCCGAAGTAGAATTTGGTGCATTTTCGCTTTAAAATAAAAGATCTGGTGGAGGCAACAATTTTAATTATTTTACCGAGAGTGAACTGACCAAATTGACAAATTTAGTGCAGTTTTAACGTATGCTTATGTTTTTCTCTGGAGGATTGGAAGGGTCTGGGCCCCCTGCCTCTCCCGTTGTCTACGCCACTGACAGTAGTTTACCCGGCCTATGCACAGATCCATGATTAAGACGTCTCTGCGACTATGAGGCGTCTCCGCATCAGTAGAGATGGCATTTGGCGCCGTCTTCTTCGCCCGGTGGTATATTATTCGGTGTCGTGCTGTCTATAAGCCGTGGCGTGGTGGTGGTTAAATTCCGGTGTCGGTCGGCGACACGCACCATAAATTAGCCGATGCCAGCGCCATCTGTTGGTGAAATTACGCAACTGTCAACCGTCTGTTGAGTGTTGATGTTGTCGATTGGCAGCAACAACACCGGGTCCAAGTTGCTATTTGTAGCTTTATCACACTAAAAAGGCCTCTTAGCAGTGCTTAACTAGTCTACTGACTGTAAGTAAGCAAGCAACTTATATAGCGCGTTAACTGTAATAACCTCGAACACGCTGGGTGTGCTAATAGAACGAGAAGTAGAAAGTGTTCCAGTCATTAGGTAAAGAGTAGGCCTATACGTAGGCTATGCCGCCATTACGAGTACTCGGCAGAGCGTTCCAAGTAGATGGACCAAAGCACGGCTGGCTTCTTCTCCCACGACTGCTGTGTAAAGACGCATCATCAGTAGCTACGGAATCAATGCCTACCATTAGCTGAATGGCACGCCGATAGTTACGCCCCCGTACTGCTATCAGCTTCAGTTGCTGAACGTTTATCTACTCCACTAGAGAATGTTACAGCAGCAACTGGGGCCACAGTGATAAAGCTGTGTTTGCGCTGGAACGCACAGCTGTTGCAACCATTTTGGTGGTTTCAGACAGCCTACGTGATACTGAAGAAAAGATGTACGACCTCGATAGCAGACATGATATGTCCGTGCGCGGCCCGCAGTTTGCATCTGCTGTTTGTTCGACCTCTAAAATTTTTATGCGCGTTGATTTAACACGCTAGTTTTATTTGTGTAATCAGTAACCAATAACATTGTTCTAGTTTGCTTTGGAAGTTTTACAGAAAAGGAAACTATTTTCATCTAGTTTTCTGTGCTGCAGTAGCTTTACTTTGGTTCTCGTGCGTAATATTCACTGTGTCAAATAAAAATACCAATAAAATCTCTTTTAAAATATTTTTTCGTTAACTGCAAGCGGAAGCATTGGTGGAAGTGAAGTGCGACGCCTTTACCCAGTAGATGGCATTCGCACTGGGCAGTTATTTGACCACCTGTTAGTTAGGCCCACCGGCCATTTACTGCTATAGCTCGCTGTGTGTTTGTTTCTCTTCTGACAGTCTTTGCTCAATTTTTACTGTGCGTCCACCTGCCGCGCTTTGCAAGGTATGGCCTAGTGCATGCAGGTCTACACTAGTGTACTAATTTACGAGTTCTGTCAATTGTTTTCGTGGTTAGACCGTGTCTTGTTCGGACTGCACTCTTGTCGCATCGTTCACCGGGAACACTGCGCGGTAGGCACCAGTGGGAGGGACGTGTTGTTACGCCATTTGATTTACCGCTTCGCTATCGGCTTGGATACTGCGTGGGCAGTTTATCTGGATCAGAATATTCTGCTCGTTCTGAGGCTGCGAACTGTAATGGGGTGTTTACACGATCGAGCAAACATCGAGCAGCTAGCTCGACGTTCTATGGTAATTAGCATGCTAATTAGGAGGGCGGGCGGGTTGTAATTGGAAGGCCTATGTAGGCTAACACGTGATCAGCTGTGGGCTAAGAGCCTAAGCCTAGCTAGGCATACATTTGAGCCAAGGGACGGGGTTCCAATATGCCTGCTTGAGCAGCTCGATATTTGCTCAATCGTGTAAACACCCTATAAAGGTGGAAAAGTAAGGTGGACCCCCGCTGTGAGCTTGTGACGTGCGGTATCGTTCACTCAAGTCCTATCTCCACTACTGCGAATAGTTGTGGATTACAAGTCGTACAAGCCTTACAGCAAGTTGTGTGTCCATAATCTGAAGGTTTGCTAGTCCGAAGGTGCATACTGCAACATGCGTTTTCACTAACCCTAACCCTCACCGTAACTCTAACCGCTAGTTGAGAGGAAATGTGAAGATTGAGTCAGCGTCCGTAGACGTATATAGGAAAGGACCTTAAAACTTTTGGATTATCGAACCTTCGGATTATCGAGCTGCCCCATACAACAAGCTGTACAAGGTTTTGATAATATGCCACGATGTTATGGGTTCTTTGTATGAGGCCTTCGAATTTGTTCTAGATTTGGCGCATACAACTTGCGAATTTGAGTGCAGACTTAATTTCGATATATGCCGTGTCTGCATGGTCGATTTGCATGTACACATCGCGGCTTACATACATGGCCTACAGCATTTTGTGTTGCAAATCACGAGTAATCGAAAGAACTGGAGTGGAGTTTGGATTTTAGTACGGCAGCATCCTGCTGGCTCAATTTGTCTGGTTTTGCTGTCTGTCGTTTGGTCTGGGTCTGTTTCGTCTGATTTATGTGTGAAACTGCCGCAAGGGGGCGCGGTGGTAGACCAGCGGCCGAAACATTGTATCGGCATTGGAACAATTTCGCCAAATTACTACAATATGTCCAAATTAGCGACGACAATTGACGCTAAAAAATGCCCAACAAACGCTCGCTTACGTTATTTGCCAGCATGTTTACACACGTCTGATGCTATTTCTGCCGTGCCATCTGAAATTCGGTCTCCATTGGTTTTCTACTGCAATATAAACGTGTGAAAATGATGTTTCGTCTTAATAGCCTATACCAGTCTTGCTAATATGTTGTCATTTTCAGATTTTCGTCGATTGCTTTTTATGACCAAAACCTCATGCGTATAGTCGTTGATATAGTTCGCATCGTGTTCTACGATATGTTCTTTACACCACAACACTGGTGGCTTAGTGGCGTAACTTTTAGGACGTTGGACTTGCGATCGCGAGCTCGTGGGTTCGACTCCCGGTCGGATCGATATCAAGTGGGTTATTACTTGGATGGGTGACTGTCTGCGGAAAGACAGGTAAACTATCTCGGTATACAATCAACCATGATCAACTCAGCCTTCCACCCCTCCGGGGTAGGTAAATCAATCACCAGTCTTTTTGCCTGCGGCTAAAGTGGAGAATGTTCACCTGTGTCGGGTGGCATGTATTACTGCGTGATCCCATATGGCAGGTGACGCTCCGTAGCTTAGAGACGGATTCTGCTAGGAGCTGTAGACAACCTTCGGTCGACGACTGGAAAAAACTCATCTCATCAGTCATCACCGAATCTTTTCTTCTGACTATTTTCTGGACTAACTCTTTTTTCTCTAGTGGATGATTTAGCTGCAGTAAAGATAAAGGCAAAGGTAAAAGTGTTGTGTAGCTCTTAATAAGCAACCCTTCTTAGAGCCACGGAGCGTCACCTGCCATATGGGATCACACAGTGTTACCTGCCACCCCACACAAGTGAATGCGCCCCGTCTTAACATCAGCCATACTGTAGCCAGTACTCGATTTACTTACCCCGGAGGGATGAAAGGCTGAGTTGACTTTGGTGTTGGTTATATACCAAGATGGTGTACCTGTCTAAGTAGTAATCACCAGTATTTGGCAGTGTAAAAATGGTGATAGATAGATTGATTGATTTTAACTCGTCATTTTGACTGTGCATTCAGGACCTGAACGCGGACACGGAGTTGGCTGCCAGCAATGGTGAGACGGTCAAGGCTCTGACGATTTTTGCCCACGCGCTGAGGTTCTTCCGTAACCACGCCCTTCAGGAGCTGGCCGACCAATCACAGACGTGCATCGTCGACGAGGACGTTCGATGGATCATCACAGTTCCCGCCATCTGGAAGGAGCCGGCCAAACAGTTTATGAGACAAGCCGCTTACCAGGTCAGAAGTACTTCCAGAACTTTTAGAACGGCGTGTACAGAGGGACGTAACTGAACTGAATTGAACTGAACTGACGTGATTTAGTTTATGACGAACTGGCCAATGGGCAGGAGCCAATGCATTACAGTGTGCACCGTCTAATGGCGTCGGTGACTACGTGACTACGCGCACGTACGCGTCAACCAATGACCAGTATAGGCTCGCCCTGCTTGCCCGTTGGTTAGTTGGTCATAAACTTAACCGCGTCAATTCAGTTCAGTCTCGTCGTTATGTACCCGCCTCAAGGTTGAAAGTACCAAGCACGGAACCCACGGCGCGCGGGTCTGGACTGACGGGGAACTGCAACGTGGAGCGGGCGGGGTTCATGACGTCATTGAGCTCAAGGTCAAAGTCATTACAAGATCAAAATATTTGAGTGATTTCCGAGTTGATTCGGGTGCTTGGGCGTCGAGACAAAGTATCTAGTTTGTCTGTACTCTGTATTGAGTAGGTACAGACTTTGCGAAATTAAGATATGAACTACGATGACTGGTGGAGGGTGGTTTGTAGTTTTTTTTTGCATGCAGCCTTTTGAACGTATTTACGCAGTGCGTGAGAAGCAAAGCGCTTTTATTGAACTCGTCTTCTCTTGATGTCTGTCGGTTTCTTTCATGTAAAATTCACACAATTAGTTAACCAATGGCGTTCTGATTTAATAGCGAAACGCTAGTTCGTTCTTGTGTACGACACGCTAGGCCGTAGGAATAGGCCTACATGGCTAGTCCCATCTATCTAGGCACCGTACAGAGCGACGATATAGTAACTTATTGCACTTGTGGGATTGTTTTTTCAATGTGGCGTGGGTTGAAAACGGGTTAGAACATTCAGCGTTTCAACAAGTGCTGACATCTTAGACGTGAAATCACTGCACTATGAATTTTTGAGGGGCATGATGCTTATCCTTCTAGTGCACCATGTCGTAAATGTGTCAGACCTCCTAGGCACGCAACTTGAGGGGATCGAAAAGACGGACGTCTTAATGTCTTTATGCCGCATAGACCATCGGTACACGCCCTTGAAACTGTCCCGGTCCAAACATTAAACAGTTTTCAGGTATAACACTCAGTTATTGAAAGTAATGCACGTAGCCTTTGAAGAGAAGAAGTTCGCATCGTTAGATTCGCTACTATGTCGAGTCGATTCGGATACGGAAGCAGGCGACGGTCGGCAGCCATGTTTATCTGGGATGAATTACGATGGCTGGCTGCTCACAGCTGATGTGAGAGTGTACTGTGTGCATAGCCGGTAGTTGAATGCTTTGCCTGTCTGGACTGAAGCCCAACAACAACGTCTTCTGTTAAGTACTTGCAGCAGTCGGTCTTTATCGGCTCTCAAAACATCTCGTCAAGCTGTCGCCGCCCTGCTAAGATGTATGGTCGTTAGCGAAGAGACTGTCGCCATCACTGGACGACTGTTTGCAGCAACCGTAGAACCAAACCCGTACTGGCTAGCTGCGGTTCGTCCATGGAGTAGCCAAGGGTGGGGACTAGGGACCCACGGTGCCCAGCGTCCCCCCCCCTTTAGTTCTCCAGAGAGAAAGACAAGCACGCGTTTAAACTGCGTTAAATTTGGTCATTGATTCTAAGGAAAATAATCAAAATTGGTGTCAGCGAATCTCATGTTTAGAAGATACGAAGTACCAAATATGATTTCGGATGGGTCTCCGTTCTAGACCCCGCTGGGGAAGCTTACAGTACATACAACGCTTTTTCAGTTAGCTAGTTCCCCTAGTTAGATTTTAGGGGTGTACTTTTAAGGCGTAGCAGGGGAAGGGAAGCAAAAAAGGGAAGAGTTTGAAAGAAAGGAAGGGGGAGGAAGGGAAAGGGGTCGACTTTCTCCCCCCCAATTCACATTTCTGGCTGCGTGTTCGACCAATTGCTGCACGATTGTTGATGAGTCACTTTCGCAGCCCCCGTTGTAAGCAAGCAAGGTTACCAGGGGGCAGCACCGATTGCAAAGAAAATGCAAAGCCGTAGGTCTTTATACCACTTTTTAGCTGACCGCACTAACGGTCGCGTTTATGGTATGATGTGTCGTTCGTCTGTCCATCTGTCTGTCGTCGTCTGTCTGTAACGTATGCACTGTGAATAAGTGCGGTACATAGTAGGGGGTTGGTGATGGTGCCGTTGAATTGGTAAGTTTCTATAGGTTGACAGACCACACTTTCCACCGCAGTGCCGCCTAAAACCGATTACTGCAAGAAAGTTAAGGGAAGCGATGTCTTTTGGGTTTAAGCTTTCGTTTACTATAAGAAGAAGAAGAAGATTTTTTAATCACCAAAGAACAGCAACATTTTACGCAGTGACTATTACTAACTGTGACAGGCTGCAGGAGAAGGCATGAGCCAGTCGAACTGGCCATCCTTGGCAAGTAAACTGATCCATTTCACATACCGGGTAGTGTATAAAACACAACGAACGGGAAAAAATTCGTTGCCAGTTTTGCTCAACGTATAGGCATGTGCTCAGTCTGTTGAAACGATATGCTACTGCTACTCAGAAGGCGTGTGCTGTTTACAAACGCCGCCGCAGGAAACTAAAGCGAAGTTTCCATTCGACGCAACGTACGAACGAACGTAACGCAACTGGTGCAGCTGGCGCAACGATCGCTTTCATTAACCGACCGGTCAAGCTATTGGTACGAGTTGTCGTCTGTCCGTCCGTCCGTATACGTTCGTCTGTCTGTAACGGATGTATTGTGGATTTGTGGCTGAACTTTAGGTCGTATAGAGAAAAACTTTTTGCACGGATAATTAGCCATGTATGTGAAACTCGGGCATGCAAATTTTCAGCCATCTAGTGCAAAGGGAACATTTTCAAATTTGGGGTTGAATGAAGGGGTGTAGGAAATTCAGCGAAAACTGACCATATCTCGGAAACGGTGTGAGATATGGCCAAGGTTACTACTGATCGCTAATAGGAAGTCGCATATTGGCTTTTTTAATTACTTGACAACCATCGACCTTGGATGACCTTGAAGGTCACTGACAACCAGTACGGTCGGCTATCCTAGCGTCAGCTGGGCTTTTTGTACTTGCGTGTTGACCTTTGCGTCAGTTGCGCTAAGTGTGTTTGTTACATGCTTGCGTACTTTTTTGCGTGCGTTGCGTACGTTTCGTGCGTTCCATTAGATGGAAACCACATTGAAAGTTTTTTACTGATGGCTTTTATTGCGAGTGCTATTCCATCAGTAAATAGGTAAGCTTACCTTAGCCGAGACAGTTCGAACTGTGCGTAATATCATAGTCTTGTTAGTGACCATTGCTCGCCTGCAGCAGTAGCGCTAATAGAGGTGAATCTGGGTAGACATTCTTTCGTGCACGCTTCTCCGAAAAATCGGCTGTAAAAATTACGCTCTGAACCCTGCAGACTGTTTCCATTTCCAAGCATAGTCGCCGAGCAGTGACGGATCGACAAAGCGTCGACGATGGCCTGGAAGTTTGCTCGTGAACATTCTCATTTTTTTCATTTCTTTTTTTGGAGGGATACAGAATGAGGTAGGAACTAAGTAAAAAAAAATTCCGATATTTTGTCTCAAAATTAGTGCCTCTTCACCTTGAAATTGCGATTTTTTTCAGAAGCTTTCATGTCCGTGTCCAGTCTGATTGGTTTGCTCATTCATTCTTTCATGCATTTATAAACATTCATTTATTTATATTCGTCGGAGATATATTTTTCAATATTTCACTGTTATTGCAGTGTTGTGAGATGTTGAATGATAATGCAGGCCGGGATGGCGTCGGCCAGCAACCCAGACCAGCTGCTGATAGCGCTGGAGCCGGAGGCGGCGTCAATCTACGTCCGACGCCAGCGTCTGCATCAGCTGCTACCTGAGCGCGAGGAGCGCGCTTTGCTTCAGACACGACGAGCCGTTACACCGGAACCCATCGTGGTCCACCACTCGCTCAGCGAGTCCATGAAAGCCGGTTGGTCACTCGGCCACTTAGTAAAATCACTCCATCAATGAGTAAAAAATCTTTAAAGTCGCGTACAGAGCGACGTAACTAAACTGAACTGAACGTACCTGGTTTAGTTTTGACTTATTGGCCAATGGGCAAGCACTAATGCATTACAGTAGGCGCCGTCTAACGGCTTCGTTGGCCTATATACGTGACTACGCGCGCGTACGCGTCAACCAGTGACCGTTGAGCTCGCCCTGCTTGCCCATTGGCCAGTTCATCAAAAACTCAACCGTATCAGTTCAGTTCAGTTACGTCGCTCTGTGCTCGCCTTAATAATCAGCTGTCAGACCGAATTGAGACATGCACATATGAATTTAACGAATAAAAGTGATGGTAAAATACAACAAAGTACCGTTATCGTTTTAATAGCTTTTAGTGTTTTAATATTATCCAGAATGTCGTGTTCTTTTTATTGTCTGTATCTCGCGAATGTAATCGACTCAAGATTATTTGGGAAGAATGATTTTTTTGTGAGAACTGATTTTAAAACGTTATCAACACACTGATTAAAAGATGTGGCATTTTGATCTTATCGAGTACAGTACATCATTTGCTCTAGCGTGCAGTTTATTCATTTTTATCATAATTATTTTTGTCATCGCGCAAAAATATCCGTAGCTATTATTTTGTTAGTGGCAGTGTTCGATTCCTGTATTAATTACTTTGCAAAATCACTTTTTTATTTCGACGCTGTTTTTACAGCTATTGTCGACCCCCCGTCAGATTTTTCTTCCGCGATGCTGACAAGTTATACCCAGATACTTTCGCTTCTGACGCCTGTTTGCTTTTGTCGCCTTTATCTTTCCAGTCACTACCAAATTCTTAAGACTGAGGCCTATGCAATGCATGCTGTGTGGTGTCGTGTGATTTTTGCAGAGTCTTTGCAATGGAGTCAGACGTTGTCGACGTCGTTCCAGTATCAGCGCTCAGTGTCTCCAATACTCAGCCCCAGCTCTCCAGACATCAGTATGACAGGTCACTCGCTCATCGGCATCTTCTATCCCTATACCTGGTGGGCCCAGTGACAAGTAAGGCGATGGGAACTTTGTTATTGGTGTAGATCGAAACTTTCCCCTATTTTCCACCAGGCAGTCCACAGGCGAAGGAAAAGGGCGGGGGACAAAGCATAGGGAAGGGGAGTAGGGAGAAACTTGGAAAGGGGAAAAGGGCGAATGGATGTGGAGGCAGGAAGGGGAAAAAGCCCAAAGGGGGGCTGAAACTGAAAATGGAGGGTGTGAAACTCGCGCCTGCTTTTGATTCCAGACTTGGGGGGGATAGAAGCTACTGATCACGATTCATTCGTTCAGTTATGTATTCATTTAATTTAAGAATGCAAACTCTGTAAAGTACAATACAAGTGCATATAAAGCATGCTGAACCATTATGCATGCTTTTTGGGTCAGAGAGGCTAAAACAGCATTTACAAAACTGCCCATCACTAAAACGCACTGTGACTGGTTGAAAACTAACGCGAACACACAGAAATACCGGCGAAAAAGTAGGAATGGGGCGGAAATATATTTTTTTCTGTATTTTTATTTATTTTGTAGCATGCCATGTAATGTTATACGCAGCAACTCTGACAAACAGATCGTCACAGATTCCCAGTGATACACCTGAGAATTAAAATAAAGATATTGGAGCATATATAACAGACTACCACACTAAATGCAAACACTTTTCTCCGTGAAGCTTTGAAAGCAAAACGAAAAACCGCACCAATATTTTTGAAGGTCCGATGAAAATTTCAAGGACGGAGAGGGTTTAGAACAGACGGCAGCCGGAAGTAGAGAATTTTTTTTACTTATTTTTGGCTGCGTGTGATATAGGTACGAAGTACATGGTGGTGGACTGCGGCGGTGGAACTGTGGACATCACGGTCTACGAGATGCTCTCAGACTCTGGTAAACTCAAGGAACTCTACATGGCCACTGGAGGCCCTTACGGGTCCACCGGTATGTATGCTTATTACTTCTTCTCAGGGATGTGGTCTCGGTCGAGACGTCTCAGTCTCGAGACGTACTAACGTCTCGTCTCGGTCTCGTCTCGGTCTCGGCTCAGAAGGTCTCGTGCACATCCCTGCTTCTTCTTGCTAATAGATATATTGTACCGGGCGGCGCATGATAAGTAGAAGATCGAGAGATTGTACAGTTTTGGGAACGATTAGCCTTGATCACTGCAGTGAAAGACGGTCGTGCTGAACAGTGTGTGCCAATGCTTAATACCCCGTTTACACGATCGAGCAAACGTCGAGCAAATGTATTCAAAATACACGTGCTAATTGCTCGACGTTTGCTCGATGTTTGCTAGCATTCATCCAGCTAGCTCGACGAGCTGTGGTAATTAGCATGCTAATTATGACTTCGAGCGGGTTGTAATTGGAAGTCTTATATAACACGTGATCAGCTGCGGGCTAAGCCTAAGCCTCCATTTGAGCCAGGGGGCGGGGTTCCATCAGGCCTGCTTGATGTTTGCTCGATGTTTGCTCGATCGTGTAAACGGGGTATAACGTGACCATCCATTCACCCTTCACTGCAATGATTGAGGCTGCAATCGTTTTCGAAACCGTCTGATTGCTCATTCTACGTAAAGCGCGCGTACGTTCCACTTTTTATATGTGCCACCCAGTACATATATTTTGAGACCAATGATATAATTGTAGATCTGTCGAGATTCTCGGCACTTCTAAGTTTGACTTAAGAACCGAACTGTTTTGACGTCATTGTCTGTACACTAAACATACAAAATTACTATTTTGAAGTTTCTACGCCTGTTTTAGCCTGTCTCAGCGATTGTGCGCCCCTGATTCGCTCGCGACGTGTGACGCTATACAAAAGTGTTTTGATCAGTTGTTTGCTAACGCCCGCCTTTGCCACAGCCTTGGGGAAGGTCTGAACCAGCACCGTCGTTCTTGATGGCAAAAGCCGACGACGCGAAGCTTTCATTACAAGCATGGTAGCCTGGCCTAACGGAGCAACAAATGCCACGCATATGTTTGCTGTTTACTCCGGTCTGGTCTGGCATATCTTGAGTCGGCAGAGAAAGAAGAATGCTGAACTTCGGTGGCAAATGAATTCAGCGTGCCATGCCACGTGCGTCGCATGTCACACGCTGTGTAGGCCTAGAGAGTGTTATCTCTTCCTTCGTCAGATAACTGGGTCCACCCACGCGGCGTTTGTCTCTGCAGGGCTGACAGTCGAACCGCACGCAACCCGACGTATCTCTTGACGCAGCACACTGTGAGTCCGCTGGCGTAGCAGCAAATACGCCAAGCAAGCTACATATAAATGGACGCCGTTCTAAGACAGAGTCGGGTCGAAAAATTTGGGTTCTAGACACTTCATCATACCTCTTCCACCGCGAGCTACCTTTTCTTTCCATTTTTACTGCGTGCGCATATCCTCATCCGCATCCTCACATCTGGAACGTGTATTGTGAATGCCTGGCATGTGCGCTGTAGTACTGCATGGGTCAAACTAGTGTGGCTGGCTGAGCGGTTGTTGTCGTCATCATCTTGCGGCTTGGGCATCTGCAAGTGCTCAATAATCTCAGAGTAGAGTAGACCGCCTACTAGTAGTTTCTGTTGCGTATCATGAAGCAAGCGTGTACTATACCTAAAGAACATGTATCAGATAACGCCCGTCATCAGCATGTGATAGCCCAAGACGTATAGTGATGGACGTATATAGACGATGAAAATCAGTATCTGCTGAATCGGATTGGATGATTCGCTGTTGACAAAGTTGATAGATAACGGGAGCACATAGGCCTACCAGTAGAACATTTTTGTAGGGATTCTTTAGTGATGTTTCTTTTCAGACATCGTGCTCAATGAATAGACTAAATAGACTGCATAAACGGTAATTTACAAAGCTCACGCCCCTCCGAATCGGCGGAATAACAGTGCCATTCAGTTTATACTCTCTCGCGAGCTGCAAGCTATATAGCGACCCTTAAATTCATTCAGCGCGTCTGTAATTGTCTGCGTCTGTCCACGCGTCTGTCGGCTGTCGGACAGACTATTGGTAGCTCTGCACAGCTGTCGCCAAAGATTGCGAGTGGCGAGCACGTCGCCTGCCGGTTTGCCGCTTTTTCATATTTGCTATATAGAATTCGCATTTACTCCTATTGTGCATGTTGTTAATTTTTTATTTCTATTCCATTTTATTTTTTTTAAACAAGAAAGCCCAGCTGTCACTAGGGAAGACGCACTGCAGCCTACACAGTTCCTGTTTCAGTATACGGACCTTTTAGGTCATCCAAGGTCAATGATTTTCATCTTATCTGAAAAGGCGTATGCGATTTCCTATTTGTGATCAATAGTTACTTTGGCCCTACGCTCACTGTTTCCGAGATACGGCCATTTATAGCTTAAAACCTTCCAGTGAAAATTGCGCCCAAAACGCTGCAGATGGAGACATGGTTACTATATTGACAGCCTGTAAGAAGTTGCCAGCGCTCTATCTGATGGTACCATCGCTGACCCCTTACGATTTACTGTTTAGCCACAATACATCCGTTACAGACGGGCGACGACGGACAGACAAGACGACAGACGTGCCGTCCAAATTAAAACAATAAAAAGTCAAACGCGAATCCTCACTAAGGCTAGTCAGCATTATTGATGGACCTGTCTTCAGTGTTGAAAGATTACCGCGAATTGACGAATTGTCTTCGAGACATGCTGCACTAAGTGTACTGTGCTGTACGCTTGACAATGACTCATCTTCAGTCGCAAACCAAATCCTTGAACGACTCATGCACATTGCGTGTGATTACTTGAAAATAAAATTCATAATCATACTTATAGTGATTGTGCTGTTTTATGATGTTTGCTTCAGTGCTTTAATGTCAGCTGAGTCGTTTCGACTGCAAACTTGTAAGAAAATAATTATCATAGTCAGAAATTCAGAATCAGGAGCTTAAAACTGGAAGAAATGTATAGGCTGTACTTTTTCATGACCCATTTTTGTTACCTACTTCCCCTACAATGCCTGAAGTGTTATAACTGTCCACAATCTCACTCCACTCAATCGTGGTGACCGAAACTTGGCTCGGCCTGTGTACAGCAGCACCCATTTTCAGGCAAAACTCACCCTCGATCACGGCCATGAAGTAAATACGTCTCAACACGGTCCACTGTGTATTACGTCTCAACCTTACACTCGCGTAATACACTGTGTGTAGACCGTGTTGAGATATACGTGTCGTCTTGTGTGCAGCTATGGGGGAAGGCACTGGGAGCACCCCCCCCCTCTCCCAGGAGGCTACACAGTCACTCAAAATAGTGCCAAAATGCACTAAAACACTTCATTTCACACAAACACGCACAAAATCCGAAAATCTTCTGCTGGGGAGCACCCCCCTCCCCTTTTAAATCTTTTCCCCGGTGGGGTGTCCCCTTCTCACACCTCAACTTTAAGTGCCCCCCTTACATCCAGATTCTGTGTATGCTGTGCAGGAGTGGACAAGGGTTTCGAGGATCTGTTGGTGGAGATCTTCGGCTCCGAGTTCATAGAAGTGTTCAAGCTGAAGAGACCTGCCGGCTGGGTCGACTTACTGCTGGCGTTCGAGTCTCGCAAGCGAGCCGCGACTCCGTTCAAAAGCAAACCTCTCAACGTCTCTTTGCCTTTTTCATTCACCGACTACCACCAGAAGTACAAGGTCTGTTATTACTCAGTACTCCGAGAAACACTTTTTGTTTTAGCGTGTATTATTCAGTTTTGCTGCATCGTTTCTATTCTGTTTTGTTGCACGACAGTTTTTTTCAGCTGACTGCCTGGATTATTGGTCAATCCATTCCGCGGTCGTCTCGCCAGGCGATATAAACAGCTACAGTCGTAAATAACACCAGAGATACGGAACGCAGGTTTCCCAGATTTTTCTCACAATAACAACGCCTTGCTAGAAAATACGCACTACAGCCTATACAGTTTTTGTTGCAGTACTGACGTTCAAGGTCATCCAAGGTCGATGATTTCTATCTCATCTGAAACGGCGTATGCCACTTCCTATTAGTGATTAATAGTAACCTTGGCCCTGTCTCTCACCGTTTCCGAGATACGGCCATTTATATCTTGAAACTTTCCGTTAAAAATTGCGGGCAAACCGCTGCAGAGGGAGACGTGGTTGCTATTGACAGTCTATAGGAAGTTGCCACCGCTGTATCCCACGGTATTATCGCTGACCCCCTACGACTTACCGTTTAGCCACAATACCGCAAGATTGGCATACCATACTGCGTTATGACCCTTCAAGGTCATCCAAGGTCAATGATTTTCGTGTAATCTGAAAGGGCGTATGCCACTTCTTATTACTGATTAATAGTAATCTATGCCCTATTTCTCACTGTTTCCGATATGGCCAGTTTTTCATTGAATTTCTTACCCACCATTAATTTAACCCCAATTTGAAAATGTTCCTCTTCCACTACATAGCTGAAATTTTGCGTGCCCGAGTTTCACACGCATACCTAATTATTCGTGCAAAAAGTTTTCTGCTATGACCTAAAGCTTAGCCACAATACATCCGTGACAGACAGACGGACGGACAGACAACAACCATGCCAATACTCGATCGTTACTCAAGTACGGTCGGCTAAAAAAATAGTAACAACAGCATTTGTTGATTCCGACGAAACGCCAGATCTCTGATTACTCCGATCTAGTTTTTTATCTTCTTTTTTTAGCACTTTGGTTCTTCACCTCAAGGCATTAAAAATAATAAAAATAATAAAATTATAAAATAATAAATAATAATAAATAATAAATAATAAAAATAATACCGGTAGTAGGTAATTGTGTGGGTGCAGGGCACGACGGTGGAGACGGCGGTGCGCCGGTACGGTAGCAAGGACGTCCGCTGGTCGTCACAAGGTATGCTCAGACTGACTCCGGATGCTATGCACAGACTGTTCCAGCCGACACTCGACCGCATCAAGCAAGCCATCGCTCACGTGGTCGAACAACCCGCCGTCAGAGGTATTGTACCATGGAGGGGCTTTTATCCCTATATCCATGATGGGCGCAGCTTGCGCCCAGTGAAAAATATGGGGGGAGTAGATCAAAACTCCCCCTATTTATCACCGGGCAATCTACACGCGGAGGGAAAGGGGGATAAAGCAGAGGGAAGGAGAGTAGAGAGAAAACGGGGAAGGGAAAAGGGCGGATAGATGGGGAGGCAGAGAGGGCAAAGAGCCCAACATGGGGAGGGACTTTTTGGGGCTTCTGTCCCTATACTCGGTGGACGCAGCTTGCACCCAGTGAAAAATAAGGGTGGGGAGTTTTGTTAAGGGTGTAGATCAAAACTCCCCCGATTTTCACTGGGCAATCTACATGCGGGAAAGGGTAATAAAGCACAAGGAGGGAAAAGGGGGCGGATAGAGAGGGAGTTAAGAACGGGAAGGAGCCCAAAAAGGGAACAGGGAACTTGAACCCGAAAATGGGGAAACTTGCACTCGGTTGCGATTCCAAATTTGGGGGATAGAAACCACTGACTGTGCCGCATACTAGCAATGGTGTCGTGGCCGGGGGGCAGGGAGGCAGTTGCTCCCTCCCCTTAAATTTTGAGCTGTTGGAAAATTGTTGGATAATCTTCTTGTCAAAAATTTTTTTGTCCAAAAGTGCAAAATTTGTGGCTGAGAAACTTCCATCATGAGAAAATTTAGGGCCAAAATCGAGCACTCGTGATCTCCTCTGTTGGAAAAATACAACTTCCTATACTCCGTCTACTTTTTTAACCCTCGATTTCGCTGCCTATTGGTTATTACCATCGACGGTAGATAATTATACACTGTAATAAACGCTAAGGAGGAAAATGTAGAGAAAAACGTAAGTCTTGCTTGGTTAAGGTTTGCATCGTGGTTCGAGTCTTATCTCCGAGATGACCTTTAATGCGTTGGTCGATACGTTAAACCAACATAAGATTTTACGTGAATATTTTTGTTCCGTGCTCCAGAACACCCCCTCAGGGGATTGGGGAAGGGGTGGCCAAGTAGCCAAGTGAATGATGGGATAGCAAGACAGAGCCTGAGAAAAACACGAGACCTGAGCGTTGATGAGCTAAATACCTATCTACACGGTCTGCAAGTCATCTTGTGGTTGCAACTCGATCGTTAACCAACTGCTACATGGGTCAGTTTGGTCTACTGGCCTACGTACTGAGATGTCGTGCTGGTAGATTAATGCATTGGTTCGTCTGAAGAAGTTTCAACTTTCACGATTTTCTCTTAGAGATGGGCAGACTACACATTCGATCCAAATTTTTCGGAAAATCCAGATGGATGGAAAGAACTTTTGGCTGATATGTGGATGAGAGAAATTTTCGCAGAAAATTTCAAATTCGACTGCTGGCGGTTTTTAAACAAATGTCCAATCACGGTCACTAACAGCCGGTGTCCACAGAATGACTGTCAGTAATTCTGCTGAGAAAAAAACATGCAGCAAACTATTCAAACCAAGTCAAAACAGTACTCCAAGTCTCTTTTCCGTGTGTTTTTGGTCCTTCTCTTTCATAGTATTTACAATATTTGTTTGGCGAGTGTCATAGTTTCTTCTCAGTGTGTGTCCAAGACAGTTCCATTTTATTCTTTTTAGCTGGCTATTGAATAATCTCAAGTTATGAAGATACTAATGTAATACGTCCAAACTGTAGTATTAATATCGGTAAAAATAATATCGTGCATCACTGAACAACGTGTTTCGGACTGGCCCGCATTGTCGGCATAACTCTTTCGCAGTTTACCTCAATTACCGACTTCTTCGTCGTCGGCAAGCCACACTACAGTCGGCCACGTTTGACGGCCTGCTTATCCTATGCTCTGTAGTCGGCAGTGCCGCATACAGCTACCGTTGACGCCAGCATGGCTATCTTGGTTTATCAAAACTTGCTGCTGAAGTGACGGATAGTGGACGGCAAGCAACAACAGAAACCGTTTGGTGTACTTTCTGCGATTTTTCTCTCGGTTATGTTCGGCCATGACCTTGGCCTCGTTTTTGGCCAAACTGGGCCCATGTTGCTCAACAGTGGCTTCTACCCCCTAAATCTGGACTCGAAATCGGGCGCAATTTAAATTCTCCCCTCCACTTTCAGGCTTATTGCAGTGCCCCCTCCGAAGAAACTGTTTAAGTTATGGGTCGCGAAATGCATATTTTTGGCTCTTCTGGGTGCTAAATTTCTTCTGTATACTGTGATTAACCAGACCTCGAATACGTTTGCATGCCCAGTTTGAAATTCCATCCTGTGAGTTCTGAGGGAGCGTCGTGAGCTGCCTTGGTGGGGTCCAGGGCGAACGTTCGGCTGAAATAAAATGTCATGCATTTTAAATGTCATAAAACGCTATGACGCATATGGTGGGAGGCGTTTACCTGTGACTTTTGACATGTAGGGGCATGACTCCTTGCTCCCTCTATAGATCCGCTGGGACGGTAAAGAGAGTGGCCGGGCCACTGTAGACTGAGGGTAGTCACGTATAACTCACCGGCATATGGTTGATTACCTTGGAACGTCCATCTGGATGTGACGTCACGCTCCGGTCCGTATCCGCCGGATATCCCTATGCACGCCGCTGTTACGGTTCGGGGTAAATCCGGTGACATGATGGACTGGGCTCATTTCGGGTCATATATAGCCGCCCTGGACACTGGCCAGCCTTACGGTCAAAGGTCAAGGTCATCTATTGTCAGACACGTCCAGGAAATGGCGAGTATATCTTTCTTGCATATACATACGGTGCCGGACCACGTGTGCCGGCTTACGCGGGTCGGTTGCCCACCGCACACCAGGCCTAAGGATTGTTAGAACTAGGCATAACAATTCCTAGGTCTAGGCTTAACCAATGTCAGGCCTAGACCATAACAATGGTATAGGCCTACGGCGTAACGCGCCTCCAGAATAATACCGTGTTTACACGAAGAAGCAAACATGAAGCAAACTTAGAGCACACGTCGTGCATGTGTATATTGAATACGTGTGCTTCGTGTAAACGGAGTATATGTGCCAGTAAGTTGTACCACACAGTATACCAGTACGAATTAAATCTTAGCGGCGGCTATGCGGATGGACGGCCGCATGTTGTCATGCCGACGGACATCTTCCGCTTCTGTTTGTTGGTCGATGGCTTTAGTTTTGATCTAGGCCTACACCTTTAACATAACCTCTCCCCTATTTTTCACTAGGTGCAAGCTGCGCCCATTTTTAGATGTATGGATGGAAGCGACTGGGCTTGGGCGCAGTGCGGTACTATCACGTGGTCTGACCGCCAGGTATGACATGTGATTGGCATGGCCAGGTATGTGGCTGATGATCGATTGCAGAGGCTGCTCTCTGGGTGATGAACGTGTTTCAGCCACCAGTCGACACGCGTCTATAGGCCTAATTGCTACCGTGGAAACAGTCTCATTGTCTATATTCGTCCGTTGTCTAGTGCCACATAAAACAAGCCGCTCTGAACGTAGGCGGCTGTTTGCCCTATTTTCTCTAAAGCGGCGAGTAAAGCTACTAGCTCTTTTTGGTTACCGTAGTCGTATTTTGTGAGTTTTCTTTCTTTTACTTGTCGTCATTGGCTTTTTTACTTTTTTTTAAATTTCCGTGTGTTCTGTGTGCGTAGGTCTGAAGTACATATTCCTGGTCGGTGGTTTTGCCGAGTCGCCGATGCTACAGCTGCAACTGCGCAATGCTTTCGCCGAAGTCGCACAGATTCTTGTACCGAGCGAAGCCGGTCTAACGATTCTTAAAGGTATTATACACAGGCCGATCTATTGTCGGATATACCTCTATGACTAACAGTAATAAATTAATTGTATCGAAAATAATACGTTTAGAATAAAGAAGGACTGGGTTTTTGCGGTAAAATCGCGTGAAGTTTGTAACTAGGAAAGGGCAAGACGCGCCTTGGCATGCGGACCTTTTGTTGCTTTTCTTAACGTTTACAATGTTTGGGAAAATGTGCAGCGCGTCCTTGTATACAGTGGCTTCTTCTAGCTTTCGGCTTTTCCTTATACAGTGTACGCTTACACAACACATTCGATGTTTTTTATGCTTAATAATGTGCGCGTAACAGTAAATACTTACTTATAAACTTACTTAACTACACCGTTATGTCCAAACTCCACTACAGTATTGAAAACCTGCGGTTTGCCGTCTGCGACCATGTCCTGAGCAGGTCACTAACAACTCGAAAACAGCAAGTCAAGACTTTGCTCAGAGCTCGTCGGCGACTAACCAGATATGAAGCAGTCGGATATAATGGAGCTTGGACCATCTTGCTGGTTAGCAAACCAATTCCACGGCTGGTGAAGAATGCGCCAGAAAATTAAAACAACAGCCTGAGATAGCGTTGTATGTCGGTCCACGACGCAGTACTAATGCCGTTGTCTGGTGTGAAACCTACCGTGTGTAGGGGCCGTGTGCTTCGGTCTACAGCCGGGCGTCGTGGTGACCCGCAAATCACGTCTGACGTATGGCGTCGGAGTGCTGAACCGATTCCGCCGGGGCGTCGATCCGGAGTCCAAACTGATCGTCCGGGACGGCGTGGAGTGGTGCACGGATGTCTTCGACTCGCTCGTCCGGGCCGGAGAGTCGGTTGCGGTCGGTGACACGGTTGTACGCCGGTACGCACCGGCCGCCGCCTCGCAACGCGTCTCCGTCTTCACCGTCTACTCGACCGATAAACCACACCCGCGCTTCGTAACCGACCGCGCCGTCAAAAAGTGCGGAACCCTGCGTCTCGAGATGGAGGATTCTTCCGCCGCTGGCCCCGCCCCCGCGCCGGAGCAGGAGGCACTGCCCCCGGCGGCCCCGGCTGCAGCGGGAGGTCCTCGTGAGGTACAGGCCAGGATGACCTTCGGCGACACGGAGATCAAAGTTCTGGCGCTAGACGTCGCCACCGGCAAGGCCGTCCGAGCGTCCATCGACTTCCTTAGCAAGTGAGAAGACGACGGGGAATCCCCACGAGTGATGACGTCAGTGGGGGGATCCCCCGTCAGAATTACGTCAGTCATCACACTGACCGGGCAATCCCTCTGCAGCTGTGCTTTAAACTATGCAGCGATGATTTTGATCACTTAATTTCGTTGTATGATGAATTATGAAGTCTTTTTTAGTTTTTAGCTCAGCAGCAAATCTAAAGTTTTTTTTAGAAATCTGATATCACACTGTAAAGACGCGTACCCAGCGACCGAACTGAACTGAACGGAGACGATATCGTTTCAGCTTAGTTTATTTCATCATCGTCGCTCTGAAAGCGCCTTGAGATTCATTCAGCTGAAAATAGCGACAAATAGCATCGTCACTATTAAGCCTGGCAAGACAGTGCCTTGCGGGGGCCGCAAGGTCACTGGTCTAAGCGCTAAACACGGGAGTGAGACTGACTGCAGGTGACAAGGCACGAATGTTACCGCGTGTTTATGCTTCGTAGAAAGATTATCCCGAATTTAGTTGACAGCTGACAGACTCTTGAGTTGGAAACGAAGTTAGATAATGCGGCGAAACTGACATGCAAGTATGCAAGCAGGCTCTCAATGAATACGATAACAAGCAGCTGCTGCTGCGAGATTGTTTAACATTTTCTTAACACGGACGAAAATGAGAATATCGTTAACAGGAGGGCCCCAAGACAAAAGTTTGTCGAGAGCCACTCCCCTCACACACAGTTTTCTATTCCCGCTACTGATCAGTTATGAACAGAAATATGACTTAAACTGAGCGATGCTAAACGACGGACACTGCTCCTTGCACCTTGCCTCTTGACGTTGACAAATAGCAACGGGTTAGCGTAGGCATATACCATAGACTGCTTTCAAATCATTGGCAAATGTGTCGAGTCTTGGTTGCCTTTGTACCACGCGGGTTAATATGCTCAGTAAACTTTGAACAAGTTTTTTGACATAGGCTCCCTGCAGTCCCTGGGTCGACACTTAATTGAATGGAGGGGCTGATGAAATTTCCCGTCACACAGAGTTGCGTCGTGTCAAAATTATTGGGACCGGGGGAGGGACAATTTTTGATGTGGGGTGTTCAACGGG
>Ga0209367_1003331_pt1 | contig 21829 bp, 11 predicted proteins | sample WorMetLIZISLAND2_FD_187412 | JGI IMG/M metagenome (GOLD analysis project Ga0209367, IMG submission 187412) | Marine gutless worms symbiont microbial communities from Max Planck institute for Marine Microbiology, Germany - Olavius geniculatus... ...
TAGAGCCGCGTCAAGTGCCAAAGTTTCGTCGGGCTACACCCCCTAACTCCCAAGTTATAAGCGCTAATTTATTGCATTTTAAGCCAATTTTTGACCCCCCTTTGAAAAAAGTTGTAAGGGGGGCCCCCGTCCCCGGTGGGAGGTGCGCTAGTAAGACTTGGTCATTCTCTAGCGCGTGTAAAAATTTTGGGGCGCAGCACCCCCTAGGGGCCGAAATATGGTCTTCCGAAAATTGCGCTTTAAGGGGGTACGATTTCACATCTAAATCTCCAAGGTCACTGGACCAAACTTCGCTGTACTTGTTTCGCCTAACGCAGGAGGAATCGCCATACACGGAATGACTATCCGATTTTGAATGTCTTCATCCGTTTCGGAGATATTCGCCGCCGAACTTCGAAGTCGTCCGAAATCGGGCCAAATTTTGCATGTTTTTCGCCCCCGAAATTTTTTTTGGGGTGTGTCCCCAAAAGTTTGGACCGGCGTTATAAAATAGGGCCTAGTACTGACCATCTGCAAAATTTCACGCCGGTCGGCCCACGCATCTCGGAGATCTCGCGTCGGAAGAAAAAATAAAAACATCTGCAGTAAAACAGAAGTCCTTCCGAAAACTATCGTTTTCGGGCGGACTAACAAGACTTTATAAAGGCAGTAATACTTTTTTGCACCTTGAGACTCTGAGGGTTTAACACAGTTGAATTGATCTAACATACAGCCTACATCCAATTCCACCAAATTTTTCCTTTGCTGCTAATGAACTACTTTGTGCTTTTTAATCATTCACAAACATTATCTGGTGAATTGCTACCAGAATTGTCCAGCACTATAGAGCAATGAGCGAATAAGGTGTTGTGCTTCTGCTGCTTAGAAGTCGTGATGATTCAGTGGAAAACCTTTTTGAAGATGACGAAATTGTTGGCGACTTGCCGATTGATGAAGGTATCTACAGATTCAGTGTTCTTTCTTCTGTTGTATTATTAATAATTTTGTCACTTTTACTACTTGCGGTAGATCCGTCAGGCTTACAAGTCACCAACATAGTTCAGAGTCTTTCAAGTCGAGCCAGAAAGTTTAATTGTTTCCTGACACGAAGATATGTGCAGCAAAAAAGTAGCCCCTCAAGTTTTTCGCTGTTTTCTCAGCAACCGTTTGGAATTTTAATTTGAAATTTTATCAATTTACTTAATGATATGCCCTACATCTAACTGCCAAGTGAATTGAGATTCAGTTGAAAAATGACGTTGACGAAGTTATTTTACTTCGCAGTTAAGTGCAGAAGATTTTAGGAAAGATTTTGGACTAAAATGTTAAACGTTTGCTGAGATAACAGCGAAAAACTTTAAGGGGGTACTTTTTTTCCACACCCTGTATACAAACCGTGTCATTGGTATAACCTTAGCAAAGGCAATAATATTTTGTTATGTGGCATTGCCATAGAGTGTCCCACATGGGTCAGAAAATATCTGAAATTCCGTGGCTTGTGGAGTTCCATTTTCATGGGGCTCTTTGGCCGAACATACTGAACATGTCTAAATCTGCCTCTGGCATCAGTATAATGCATGCTGACATAATTATTTGCGTGGTAAGTGGTTAGTTAGCTGTGGGCCTACTAACTTCTGATGCTTGTGGATTGTGAACTGAAGGCAAGGAGGCGTTGGCGATCTACGACTTTGAAGCACGTACTAGCCGTGAGCTGTCGTTTCACAAGGGTGATGTCTTGTTCCTCTATGAGAAAGTCTCGTCAGACTGGTGGGACGGAGCTACGGCCAACGGGCAGAAGGGTCTCATTGCTGACAAATACATTCTCGTCCGACACAGGTGCGTGCAGGACGTTCAAGTTAAAATAATTATCTTGGCCAAAGTGAAGGTAGTGAACCGGCGGAGATTAAATACCGGTAATCACTTTGTCTATGTGTGTGTGCACATCATAGTGATTCACAATGCATGACGTTAATGTCATTACTATTTTTGATTTCGCGTCTGTCCGTGATATTGTTTTCACGATATTTTTGACATGCTTCGATGCATTTTACCGAACTTGGTGAATTCTGGGTCAAACATGTGGTTGAAAGATCATAGTCACACGTAGGCAGAGACTGTCGTGCATCACGTTCTAACTAATAGTTTTGATTCATTAAGAAGTAAGAACGCATTATAAAGTCAGATGTAATGACTTTCATTTGATAGGTGATTGTCCATCTTCAGAGAACGTGATTGGATAAAAGTATAAAAGAAACACTTGAGCATTACTAATGATCATTGTTGTTTTAGTGCATTTGTGACAGACGTTAGCTGAATAACTTATGACGTTGATAAGAAAGACATGCATTTTTGTTGCACACAATAACCACTGTTAGTTTTAATTGAAAATAACAGTTAACTAATTGTTAACTACGATTAACGTGTATTTTGGGTTGGCAGCATGGCGTAGCGATAACGCATTGTGTTCGATCAACGAAGGTGGTCTACACTAGGCTGGGTTTATACTTGGATGGATAACTGCCTGCGGGCAAGTATACTATCTCGGTATGTAACCAGCCGCTTAGGTCAACTCAGCTTTCCAACCCTCCGGGGTGGGTAAATCGAGTACCGACCGGCCTGTCTGGCTGGGATTAAGGCGGGGCGCGTTCACCTGTGTCGAGTGGCAGCTAACACTGAGTGATTCCATACGGCAGGTGACGCTTGGTAGCTCTGAGATGGGTTTCGTATAAAAGAACTACACGCTACGTTTACCTTTGACCTTTATTGCTGCAGAGACCGGTCGGAGAGCTCGTCGGCAACTTCTCGTATGTCGAGCGACGACAAACTGTTTAAATCGACCGAGTCGCTGCCGGTCGTGAAGAGCTCGCGACTGTCCGTCCAGCCGCCGACCAGTGAGGAAGAACTCTCAACGTCACAGCCGAATGTTTGCCTCGGTGCCGGCGGCTCACCGGCAGCGGCCACTGACACAGAAGCCAAGTCATCACGAGTCCAAACTCCGAGTAGTGGAACGTTCACTGCTGATGAGGACGAGGAGATGAAAGGAACGATGCAAGGCGTGCTGGAAGACCGACAGCCTGATAGGTTTGCAGTCGTTTCAGTATCTTAATAGCGTCATCGAGCAAAGCAGGTGTCATTATTAATGTTGATTGTTATTGATATTAATCGTGATTTTATTGAGTTAGACAAAGTTAGATGAGCCATCCAGTATTGTAATATATTTTATTATTTTATGTTTACTGCATGGTTTAAACTTTTTTACTGTGTACTTCCATACTTTGTTGAAGCTTACTTATATCGTGGGGCCGTCTACGTAGGCCGTGATACGGGTTTTGCTCGTCCGTCCGTCCGTTCGTTTATCTGTTCTCTGCGGGCACGTAACTCGAAAAGATAAAATAAAAATAAGGATAAAATAAAATTTGCCTTGCCAAGAGTAACAGTCGTGTCAATTTTCAGTTCAAAAAGGTCAAAGGTCAGGGTTAAGATATTGTAGCTCTAGGTGGACGGCCGCACAATATGTCAGAACTTGGCTGACATGTTTTGCTAGTTGCATAAATTTTATGACTCTGTACTGTAGTTTTTTTTCGTTTTCAACTTTTTATGCTTGAATGTTCATATCTTAGATATAATAATCTCAGTTTCCTTTTTGGAATTGGTTTTTTCAGATGCCTTTCGTGTAATAAACGATGATGATGTTAGATGATGACGTCGACAATAATAATAACTATCTAGCACTGCGTCTTTTCAATGGAATCTAAAAACATTAGTGTTTCAGTGAGCGTTTTATCTCTAATTTCAGTTTTTAGAAATTAACACACATCTTTAAGTTTTTTCATAGTTTTAGGCATATATTGTAAACCACTGGTAATTTTTTTGCAAGTGGTTAAGTGGTTATTATATTGACTGATTGGTGGGTTGATAGTGCGGACGAGGACAGTGGCAGTGCGGGATCGTTCGATGAGCTGGGACCTCGAGGTCGACCTCGTCCTGCGATGGATCATCGATGGAGGTCTCTGGACCGGCGTTCCACCCCGAGCACCCCCGGTGACTGGGAGTCCAGTCGACGCCGTTCAGCCGACAGAATACTCGACTCACCGGAGACGGCGAGGCGCATTGCATGCCGGGTACGCTCAGTTGATTCACGCGTCGCAACAGGTGCTTCTTCGGCCACACAGCCACCGCTCTCAGAACCATCTCTGCAGACTTCGGTGGGCAGCACCACGAGACAGACAGACATCACCGGGGGAAGTGACGCGGGCAGGACTACCGAGGACCTGACTCTGGACATCGACAGCGCGCTCGCCGAGGTGATGTCCGAGATTGAATCACTCGGCCTCAGCACGGTCATGATCTCCGAAGACACCAGCGTCCATTCCGAGGAAATTACTCCACCCTCCCCGTCCTCCCACTACAAACCGACGCCACATACCACCGCCACCACGTCGGTCTTCTCTCGTCAGGACTTTGAGGATGCTCCAGACCTTGTGATTGGACTGCCGACTGGTTCTACCGGGCCGCAGTCTTCTCCGAAGGATTTTTCCACGAGGCAGGAGACTTCCAGCTCGCAGCAGGCCGGTGGTAGACAATCGTCGTCTGGTAGTCTAGAGAGCGTCAGTTCGACTGGCTCAGGCTCGACGTCTGGAGTGGTAACAAGCCCGGCGCGGTCACTGACTGCCGCCGAGGTGTTTGCCAACGCTGATCAGTGTACGATCAAGAAGGCAGCCGCCGCGGTGGTAGCAGCACCTGTCCAGTCTACACCGTCAACCCAGCCGTCTGTGGACGTGGCTGTCACGAGGTCCACTCGACCTACCCCGGCGTGCAGAGCGAGGTCGGTTGACGCCGGTGCTGTGCTGACGCTGACTGATGAAGGTGGTCCACATCGCTCGTCCAGTCCTCCGGCCAGGAGACCTTGCGGCCCGGTGACCAAAGCCAAGCCGGCCAGGCGCTCCGATGTAGCGATGATGCTGAAGCCGTACGTCCCGACGCCGGCCGATATCAGACCGGATGTGGAATTCGTCCGTGCCATCGTTCCACCGTTCGCCGGAGACTCCCCGTCTCCGCGCAGGACGTTCACTCTGCCGCGGGACCCTGATGTGAGCCGAGGACGGCCGGATACGGCGCGGTGTGAGGTGGGCCGATCGATGTCGGTGGGTGACGCTACGGCCGCCGTCGAAGCACTGCGACAGCCGGCACCAGCCGCCGGCCGTGAGCCGTCGCCTGCCGCCTCCAAGCCACCCGTCAAGGTGAAACCACCCGTGATGAAGAAACCAGCGCGGGCTGGGGAAGTCATCAAGAGACTGCAAGAATCTCTGGCACAGCAGAGCAGCGTTAGCGTGTCTGCTCCACAGTGATTGTATTTACCCAGTGGCGTCCTGGTAGGAAGTAAAGGGTGGCAATTTCCCACTCTCCTTAAATTTTAGCCTGTTGAACTTTTTTTCTAAAAATGCAAAAGTTGGGGCTACAAATCCCCATGTTTGGGTCTTTAGCGACAAAATTGAAATTTTGAGCACTCATGATCTCCTCCATCAGAAATTATCAACCGTCTGTCGGAAGATTGCAGCTTTTTGCCCCTCCCCCTAATTTTTAAACCCACGACGCTGCTGGAACTATTCACCCTACCGGTACATTGATACACCGAACGAATACTGCCGTCATTTAGCCTTCACCCTAAAAGTTGTTGTTAAAACCAATGTTCAGTACTGCAATAACAATTCCGGTAGAATGCAGAATAAAATTTTGTTATTACACTAGGCTTTGCCAAGTAGAATTAAATTCTGCATGTTTATAAGTTAAAATTAAGGTTCTAATATATTCGGCACATCTGTGTAAGAAGAGGATGCACGTGTCTGCTTCGTATGACTTCCCGCCGACGAAAAACTATACCGGCTACTTTTTCTGGGTGCTTTGTTTTGTGGCCGCCAAGCTGTTCAGGAGAAATGGGTTCCGAAATGTTGACAGCTGACTTTGATTTTGACGCCTCGACTTTCAAAAGTAACCTAATAAATTTATCTTTAGCCTGAGCTACATAAAGTCTGGTGAAATTCTCTCTGTCGTTTAAGTAAGTAAGTGAGTAAGTAAGTAAATGATTTATAAAGCGCCAAAGTCTCAGAAAGAATCATGGCGCACTTTCAAAACTTTTACTAAACCAAAAAGTTGTTTTCCTGTCGACGAGTGTTTCTGAGACATCTGTGTGCGTCGTATTTTTCCATTGAAATCTGTATTCAGTTTTCACAGTGTGTCGCGTTGTCTCGTAATGTGCGCCGATGTGTTACAATAGGGCGGCACTGCGTTGTTTAAAAAATTTGGAGGTTTACATATTTCATATTCTCTTCTTTTTCCTTCTCTTTCCTTTCCCGTCATTTCATCTCATCCCTACACGGCCAAACTTTTCCAGTTTAGTTACGAACGTTTAAAGATTTTGAGAAATATCTTCGAATATTGCGAAACGTTTAGGCTAAGCAAAGGCCTGGCATACATCGAAAGTGAGGTTTTTAGCTTCCAAAATGTGGTGATTAGCATGAAACCCGCGATAAGTGCCGCTTATGTGTTACGATGGCATTAATTTTTCACGTGTCGTGTTCCGTGAGCAGTTTTCTAATAGTCCGTAGTAGATTTCCATAGATACTCAGATTGTCTGTACCGACGTCGCTGCTGTTTGTAAATTTAATCGAATTGCGTTGACTGTAAGTTGAGTCTGGCTAAATGCTCCGTTTGTGGTTGATTGTTTAAGACCGTATTGCACACACTGGCTTGGTGTCTTCATGTTTACAAGAAGTCGTGGAATAGAACTTTATCGTTTCTTTAGGCTCTGGTACATCACAAAATTTGATATTGGTCACGAAAAGTTCTGAAAATTCACTTAGAGTTACAGCGTAAAGTGATTGCGTACGGAATTGCTATTCAAAATGCTGGCGTCATTGGATATGCGAGGCAAATACCTTGTCGTGAATGCTGCAATCTGTATATAATTATGCCGTAGTGTATCGTACACATTGCTACTACGCACTACCGGTACGCGTTTACCAGAAAGTCGATTATGAAATAGAATTACCGGGTAATGGGTATACTTTCATTCGCGTCATGTTTTAATACTGCTGGAAGATAGCTGTGATAAAGGTAACTTGGAATGTAAAGACATTTAGGTTTAATAGTCGTTAAAAAGTCGACAAAGTTGCGTCTGTCATTCGCGTGGGAACCCTTGAGATAAACCTATCTGTTTGTTCCGTCTGTGGATTTGCTTGTACATCCGTTTGTTATTAGCACGCCTATTCTAGTCGTCTTATGCCGAAATATTTCTGACCTTTTATGTGGTTGTGAACTTGTGAATTAGTGTAGTAAATATTGCATTTGTTGTTTTTTTGCAAGCTTACCGTTATTTTATTGCATCTGAAAAGGATTATTTGCATTTGAATTCGGTCGCTATTGGAGTAAGATAACAATAAAACTTGCGTTGCAGCAGCACTGTTTCCAAATGCCGTTTATGTCTTCTGCAGTTCGCCACTGCATCTTAGGTCGCAAGAAATAATAATGTAAGAAATGGACTTATTCGATACAATGTATTCTACGATAGATGAGCGTCAGTTAATTTACGCAGATGGTTGCCTGTGGTTTCATGATGATTTTTTATGGCATTATCAATATCGTGAAATCCGTTTTATAAGTTACACTTGCAAGCAATGATGTTAACAAGCAATTGAATGCCAATGAATGTAGGACGCAACCTGGACTTTGCTGTCACTTTCAGTTTAGTAGCGAACACGAAACCGAGCGATACAAGAATGTTGTAGAGTTATATCATAATGCATTACAATTAGAAAAAAAACGTACGAATAGTAGGACCTATTGTATTATTCTCTAGGCCTTATATGTTTATCGTTCACAATTACAATAAAACTTAGCGCTAACTACACGGTCGTGGAATTCAACGCTTAACAATGAAAAACATGAAGCCTAAACGTTATAACTCTATATTGAAACCTGAAATGCCGTATGAAATACAAATTCTAAGTTCTGAAATCCATAGAACACGTTAAATAAAAATGTGTTACGATTATGTTCTAAGATTATTTGCTCACAGAGAGGAACGATGGACGATGGGCCTAAACTTCGATACTTAGAACATAGTTTAAGCCGTCATACAGTAGTAGTTCAATGTTGGTGTGTGGAATTCTCTGGATTAACGTCATCATTCAAACGAACATCCGGCATCTGTCGGCAGTCCTGCTGCTGCACCTCAGAATCGCGCATTTCCGCTATACTCTCAGTCAGTCTATCGAGCCTGCTGCTGCATGGACAGGCAAAACGAGCGTCACCGTCGCCAGAAATAAGCCGTAAAATTACCACAGGACTTGTGCTGAACTGGGAATGTCCGATGATGTCGTCGGCTCTTCTCGACTCCGGCAGTGGATTCGAGAGCATATTTTTCACGACTGACTCGAACTACAGGACATCACTGGTGTTGTGGTATAGGCCCTATATCTGTTGCTGTTTCTCTGTAGAAATGTTGGACAATGACTTAACACTGTAATCAGTGTTAAGTCGACCACTTAGTTATGGGATGGGTAAGTGCTCTTTTATTGAACGCACAGAGTAAGTTATTCCGGTTTTATTTAACATGTGCTGACGTATGAAACTGGAATTAAAACTGTTACGTTTTATTTCAACGCACGTGCGGACAGTGTTAAGTCAGTCGTCACTTATACATAGCCTACCGTCTGGCAGCGCATACATGTAGGTCTCACTTCCTACTTTGTCGACCGCACGTGGTTAAAACAGAAAATAAAATGAATTTTAAAAATAAAAAACCGTTAATAATGGCGGTCGGGGTGCATGTAATAAGAATAACGCGGTAACTTCCTATTCTAAAGCACGTACAGGATCACACAATGGGTTCAGGCGTAGACCTACAGTACTTTAGTTCTTTACAATTGACATAGTTGAGTTCCCCTTGTACAAGTTCGAGTCCTGATAAATGAGGTCTCGAGTTCATCGCCGGACTTGAATATAGGCCTAATGAATACTATGCATCTACTTGGAATGCTCTTTCCAACATTGCTTATTGCAGGACATCTACTCAGTGTCTACCTTCAGACACCATCTAACTAGAACACTTACTTCTCGTTCTACTAGCACACCGAACGCGTTCGTTGTTTCTACAGCTAACGCCCTATATAAATTACTGACGTCACTGTTCTTCGCACTCAACTCGGAGCTGGTCATCCGACGCACGCTGCCCATCAATTCCCCGGCACCACTCCACTCGGTGAAATATCTGACGACCGGCCGGACATCGAAGAAGCCGGAAGTTGGAAGTGCGCATGTCATCTGTCCATGCATATTGTCGCCGGGCTAGCGAGCCTTCAGCTGCGTGTGTGGTCACTGAGTGGTGTGTGGTCTGTCAGCTCTTAGCGCTGGGTGGCGTGATGGTTGCCCGTAGCTCATCGATGACTGCGCGCCGCCACGGCGACATTTCGACGTCCGTCGGTTACGGGTCCAAGCACCGTTCCACCGTTCCACTCGCACTCACGGAGTGCGAAAACTCCGTCCGCAAACGTTCCTAAATTCCGCGGTCGTGGTTATCGTTTGCAAACGTTTTTTACGCGCGACAGCAGAATGCTTCGCGCGTCTTTGCCATCGTCTGGGCGTCTGTCTGTCTGTCTGTCCGTCTGTCTGTCTGTCTGTCACACTCGTGATCTGTATCAAAACGGTGCAAGCTAGGATCACGAAATTTTCACTGTGGGCTGCCCCAAGGTCTCTAGTTTATAGTGACACAATTTCGTGCCACTGAGTGCAGGGGTTCCCCTCGAACAAGGGCGTCATAGAGGGGTACCCCCTTGAAAAGACGTCATTTTGCCGCTATTGGCTCGAATAATGTGAAAACGGTTGCAGATAGGAACATACATGCTGCCTATCATAACAAGCACTGGTGACAGGCTTTTTGGATTTATCAACATCGATGACCTTCAACGACCTTAAACCTCTCAAAGAGAGGTTTTTAGTGAATTTTTTTTTGCAATTTTTGGATGCAGCGCACATTTCAACACTAAATTGCGACGAAATGGCTGGAGATAGACCAAGACAACCTGCGTATGAAATTTTCAGCACTCAACGTAAATTTTAGCAGTCCAAGTCCCGACCCCCTAGGTTCAAGGAGGCCGGTGCAGGCGGGCATCAAAGACAGCTACCCCCCTAAAAGTGGATATTTTACCGCAATTATTTCGTGTAGCGTGAAAGCGGTTGCAGATAGGTCCAGACATGCTGCTTATCATAACAAGCAATGGTGACAAGCTTTTTATTGCAGTCAACGTCGATGACCTTAAATGACCTTGAACCCTCAAAATAGGGGTTTTTAGTGAATGTTTCTGCGATTTTTGGCTGCGACACACATTTTAGGAGTAAATTGCGCCGAAATGGCTGGAGATAGGCCTGGACATTTTGCGCATGACATTTTTTTTAGCATAGAACGTACATTTTTAAGAATCTACAAGTAGTTATTTTACCGCTATTGGCTCGTGTAGCTTGAAAACGGTTGCAGATCGGCAGAGACATGCTGCTTATCATAACAAGCAATATAGTGACAAGCTTTTTATTGGTGTAAACATCGATGACCTTGAATGACCTTGAATTTAGTGTTCTTTTTGCAATTTGTGGCTGCGACGTAGATCTCAAGAGTGAACTGCGTCAAAATGGATAGAGTTAAATCAAGACAGCCTGCAAATAGGAACTGCTAAGGCTGTCGCGCGTCTCATGAGCTTTGCTCAAATTACTTGTATCTGTCCTATTGATATAGCATACCATGGGACAAATTATAAAATCACTTATGTCATTCTGTCTGTAAACATTTCTACGGCCGCAATTTTGATTCGATGCTGATGAAATTTTGCACAGTGATTTGAAGCCTGAAAAGTAAGATTGAGTTTGTTCGGGATAAAAATCTGATAACCCCTTCTCTATTTTTCCCCCAATTTTTAAAAATTTGCATTACGGCCTATGAGAACTTCAAAGCGGTATAACTCGTACCCCGTAAAAGATAATTGCGCGCTGTGTTTACCTACCCCCTATTTTCGGAGTCGGGCAATATAACTGTGGCCCGCGCTATGCAATGGTGTCATGTAAATTTTTCCCTTGAAAACCCCTGTTGTCATGGCAACCAACCGTTTTTATTCAAAGACAAAATTAACTGCACCACATTGTTACATCACACATAATTTTTTCCTTGCACCAACTTCCTTTACCGGCCCGGAAGTGTTCTGAAAACAGTGAATAAATTTATTGTCATAAAACTAAATACCAAAAAAATTGACAAAAGTCGACTAAAATACAGCAAAAATCAGAGCAAAAAAACTTTAACAGTTTATAAAGTCAAAACTCGAATACGGCAAAATGGTTTTGGGGCGATATTATCGCGTGTTGAATTCCAGACTGGCCCTTACAAGACTAGCCATTGTAAATACTTGAAATAAAAGTACAGAGACAGAAGTCACAAGCCGAAACAATGTAGAACCGACACCACGTATATTGCAGTGAATGCTAATGCCCATGGTAGAAAGACACGTCCAGGCATGTCTGAATTTTAGCCTATCGTTCTGTCTACGTATGCGCGCAGTGGCGAGACGTCATAGTGACAACAAGTGCGTCAAACGGTGAAACGGAGCTGCTATATAGCGTGGCAATAGGACAGACACCTCGTTCCACAGAACGTATTTCTAGTAAAAATTTATCTTATGATACACGTTTTACTTTTTTCTAAAATTTCTGTTACGTTTTCGTAGGATCGTTTTAAATGAGCAGATAAATAAATACGACTTACTACATATTTGTAAATTGTAATGCGTCGTATCGCCATAGTTTCTGAGGCGCTAACTGCTGCATTCAAAACAAAATTTAATCATTAGGTGAATTGACGCAGCCGGTAGATAGCAGTGACTTACAGACTTACAGTAGTCATATTGTCATAGTTTAAACAGTGTCAACTAGGAGTGTCGACCTATGGACCACGACGCACACTATATACCGATAACTAACATGAAGATCATTTTGTGTAGGCCTACCTATTATCTAGATCTTCAGTCTTCACTGAGTTCGCTGAAGCCACCAATGCTGACGATAGAGCCTACTGGTGGTGGCCTGTGAAAGAGCCTATCACAAAATAAGCTGCATAACCAATAAAATTACACTGCGACCGGTTCCAATTGAGCATAAATATGTTTTCAATGTATCTATTGTGTAAGAATTTGCACAAGTGCCAGACTATGAGTTTCGCGTAACAACTTGGGGCCTAAACAGTTAATAAAATATGTTTACATTTTTAATATCTAGCATGAACCTTTATTTTAAACATAATGACACAAGGAAAAATTTAATTTAAACTTTTTTTTCAAAATCGGCGGACATTCGAAACTTGTTCGAGTGCGGATCTGTGGATCTGAGTCTCGTGATCCGCGGCAGACAGGACTGCACTGGTCGATGACATACGAGGACGGCGTGATGGTGACGCAAAGTGCAGGAATCCGTTGTGCGCCAGTAAACCAGATGGAACATCGCGTGATCGCAAGCCGTCCACTCGTCACATTAGCTGCCGTAGAGCCTTTTCCGTTCAACGCACGCACGAAACGCATCGGACGCTAAGAAAGAATATATAGATACCGCTTCTATTCACGCGTTTTTTGCCGTCGTTTGCGTGCAGCTGCGTTCGTTCTTTGCATAGGTCTACATGCTAGCGTACTTTTCTTGTGTCAGTTGCGTCATTTGCGTCAATAAGTTCGCGTGCGTTGAATAGAAACTAGAATTAGACGAACGAGATGGAATAACATGGCGTGATAGCAGGCCATCCACTCGTCACATTAGCTGGCGAAATCATCGCGTAACGCACCACCGACGAGTGACCGGAAGTTAATATGGCGGCTCAGTTTGTTGTATACATTACGACCAACGAACGTCCATCGACCACTCGGTCATCGGCGCCACCCGGCGTTGTTCTCTATGCTATATGAAAATAAATCCGTAAAATATAAATCTAATACGATGAACACTTCATGTCAGGTTATGATTCAGTACGTAACGGCTGTAGAACTAGAAAGTAACCACATTTATTTTCACCAGACTAATATTGGGAATCGCACGGTTGTTGTCTATGCTATTGAAACGTCGTCACGCGTTGACGACATCGCGACACTAAGCCGCTTAGACGCTGGCTTCGTGACTCCGATTTGACGCCGCGAAAATGACCCGTTCTGAATACGTCAACTTTCATCATTCTGTCTTTTCACTGCAGCTGTGAAGGCTGGGTTCCTGCAGACGCTCACCATTCAGATATGATTTCTGCGACGCTGAAAAAAATAATATCTGCCTAAACGCAGATTTAGACTCATGCCGATGCATGGGCACATGAGGCAAGGCGCGATTTTGCTCGGCTTCGTGCGGTAGTCTAAGGCCGTTATCAATCAATCACGTTTATTAAACCGGATACGCCCATCGATGGAAAACATTTTATAACTATGGACCAGTTTAAGGGACACACTCTGGTCTCTCACTGTGCCCCCAAAATGTAGTAATCATTAACAAGCAATGATCACATGAAATTGTAAAGTGACAAAATCATTTTCAAGAAAAAAAATGTTGACAAATGTTTTAGAACCGGCGAAGGCATGAAGCTTAACAGACTTAGTCTGTGAAAAAAAACCCATCTTTGTAATTTTCAACTTTTCCTATCTGTTTTCGAAATGTCATTCATGTTTTTGCAGTGAGCCTATTTTGTCCAGTTTCATATAATTCACTTCAAGAACACAGCGCCATAAAATACAGTACATGCGCATAATAAAGACTTAGGCTAGTGAATTACTGTGTTCGATGAATCCGATAGGCTAAAATGGCTCTTACAAATGCTCGAATTCTGACAGACAACAACAAATTTCCGACTGAGGTGCTCACAATTTTAATTTTGCCCTTAAATTTTCGGAAATGGTTTCAGCCCCAAATTGCGCATTTTGGACGAGCATTTTCAGAAAAGACAAAAAACAGTTCAAAATTTAGCGCGGAATGGAGTTGCCCGTGCCCCTCCCTGCGACGACGCCACTTCTGCTTGATCAGGTCGACTGCGATTCAGCAGACAATCGCGATCGAGTCAGGCAGAAAGGTAACGTCGTCGTCGCCCGATTGAATTCTCAATTACGGTCACCACGACAAGTAGAACTGCTGCGCATTGCTTCGCTAGGCGATCTTTAGTTTATCTGACTGATGCGACGTACTTTAAATTGCGCTTTGTTGGTCGAATTAATCTGTGCGCTTTTTTCCCTCGGATTAACCCGTTTTTGAGAGTCGTTAAACATATTGTGTGAAGCCATATATACGCGGCCTTTAGTGGTTTGGTTGAGTTGTATGTTGTTATTGTGTAAAAAAACCACTTGTAGAAGATATGTAGTATACATGTTCTATTGAAATTGTTCTTGTAAATAATTTAAACAAATAATATCAAAATCGGTTTACGATCAAAAAATTTATAGTGCAAACAAGATTGGGTCAAAAAATTTTGAAACTACAGTGTACGAGTCGCAGACTGTTACACATTAAAGTAGTAACCCCTTGATAGCGACCCGATCGGGAATCGAACCCACGACCTTTTGACCGCAAGTCCGACACTGTACCTGTCACCGTATCTTCTATATAACCTACGCATTTCGTGACACTTCTGGGAGGTGCGAAACCTACATTTGCAGACAATTCCGACTGGCAGCGTTCGACTGTATTGTCTATTCGCGCAATGTCGATTAGTGATCTATTTGCTTCGAATTGTTGCGACGTTGTCCGCACTGATAACTGACTATAGCAGGGATACAAGCCCCGTACAATACACTATAGCTGACCACTGCGTGTGCATGCTTTCACTTTTAGGCAATTCGTTCGCGAAGCGCTTACCCGACGTCTGAGTTCTGACGTATTAAAATTTGATACAATTTCCACTACAAACGGTAACTATTGAATTTAAAAAAGTAATTTTAGACAAGTCATAAAAATTGCGGAACTAAAAATAGACTTTCCACTGTCAAATAGGCTATGTTTTTTACGCGCGACAGCATGCTTCGCGCGTCTTAGCCATCGTCCAGGTGTCTGTCCGTCCGCCTGTCTGTCCGTTCGTCGCACTCTTGATCTGTATCAAAACGGTACAAGCTAGGATCACGAAATTTTGACTGTGGGCTACCACAAAAACCCTAGTTTTTTGTGACAAAATTATGTGCTTCTGAGTAAGGAGGTTCTCCTCGAACGAGGGCGTCACAGAAGGGTGCCCCCTAGAAAAAGGTTATTTAGCCGCTATTGGTTTTTCTAGTGTGTAAACGATTGCAGATAGCTATAGATATGTTGCTTATCATTACAAGCACTGGTCACGAACTTTTTCGTTTTATCAACATCGATGATCATGAACGACCTTGAACGACCTTGAACTTCTAAAAGAGTGGGTTTTGGCGAATTTTTCGCAAATTTTTGGTGCAACGCACATTTCAAGAGTGAATTGCGACAAAATGGCTAGAGATAGACCAAGACAATGTGCAAACAGGAACTGCTAAGCTGTCGCGCGTCTCACGAGCTTTGCTCAAATTATTTGTTGTAACTTTTTCTGATTGTTTATTTGCTGCTTTATAAAATGAATAATTGCTCAGTTCGTTTAATTTATTGCTATGTTTTAATTTCCCCATTCCATGCGGCGAATAAGTCGTCTTTAAAACCGTCTGTTTTGTTTTTAAAATTATGATCTTTAATAACTGCTACGCTTAGTGGCTCAGTGGTAACGGTGTTGCACACATCAACGAAGTTACTCTACATCGAGCCGGGTTAGTACCGAAATGGGTGACCGTTTGTATAGGTATTTGCCCAACTACCTATGCTGACTCAGCCTGGCCATCCCTCCGTGCGTAGGCGCAGTGTGTTCTAGCAATGATTACTTTTACATTAGGAAAGAAAACGGTGAGTTCTGCGAAACAGCAAAGCATTTCACAAGAACTGCTCGCATACGTGGCTCAGTTAAAGGCACTATTCGACACGAGGCGTAGGTCGTACGCTGGTTTAATTGCGTTTAACCCTGGACTCCGGCACAAAGCACCGCAGCGGGGATAAACTGATGAGCTCCCAGTCAACGGACGTCGGTCAGCCAGTCCGTCTAGAATCTTTTTTCTTCTTCATTTATCGTACATAGAAAACACTGCATGCAAGACGTTGAGCAACTTTCCGAATAACGAGTGCAGTTTGTACGGTATTGCAATCGTGTGAAGCAATAATCTTGCCAAATATTCACTACTGGATGCGACGTCAGAAAATTATTTCTGGGGTAGAATAAGACGTAAGACGTCGAGTCGTAGTCTAGTCCGAAGGGAAAAATGCTAAGAGAAAAGCTAGGACAAGAAAGTCGTGCTATATCACAGGGAAACCGCAAAATGCTGCAATTATTTTGATACAGCAGTCTGAGAATTAGTGAAACCAAACATATCCATGGGCTACATTTCTGCCGTTGACAGCGTGGGTTTATCTTCGTAGAAACTTTCCGGTAGGCTTTGAACTTTTGAAGGATAAATGTTTTGTGAAGAGAAAGCGTATAAGGACATCCAAGGTCGTTGATTTCACACTAGTTTCTCACGCAGACTGCCGTATTTCCGGCCTGTTTTTGCAAATTAGATGATTATTGTTTCCAGGGCTTTGAAGAGAGATCATCAACTTTTGGTACCGTTTACTTTGTCATTTTGTCTTACGTTGCATGCAGACTGCAGTAGACTGGATTGCATGGCATTAGGCCAACTCGTGAGCTTTTTAGCGCAAGTTTTAATTAATAGACTTAATTAATATTAGGTCATCAATTAATTAATTAGACTTTAATCGATAGACCGATTGACTGATAGGCTGATTGGCACAATCTCATAGCAGCGATCCATGACAATAAAAACGTCAGACAAGCAAGTGACCATAGCAGAAATTTTTAGAAATCTCGTACGGAGGCTGTGTATAGGCCTATCATAAGACAAAGTGCAAGTTAATTCAATTGACCTTAATGCTACAACTGTTTGATATCGTCGCCCGGCGTGACTGGTATTAAACTATCGTACCAGATCGCGTCACGGCGTGAATTCCGTTCGGTTTGTCAACGCACGCAATATTTGTAGTTCATTCGATTCGGAAATAGCGCCAGTCGGCGCAATATTATTTCGCGCCGACGTACGTTCGCCAGATGGCGTTGGGACGGTTTCTCGGCGGTCGTCATCGTAACTTGCAATAGCACTGCAGGGAGTAATCTTGCGCGGCCTCAGTCACCATACAGTTACCACGCGGCGCCACACACCGACGACACGCTCCGACAGTCCTGCGGGTTAGAGATGCGCCGCACATTCACAAATACTCGACGATATACCGCGATATTGTCACATCCGCGCCAAGGACGTTAGGCCCTTTGTAGTGCTCGGCGTTTATTATCTCAGCCAATGGAACGAAGTGAATTGAAGTAGATAATGAGATTGGTCGTTCTGTCCGTCTTTGTGTCCGTGTGTCCCTGTGTCCGAGTGTCTGTGTACACGAATTGGCGGAGATAAGCAATCTAACGAGCGCCTTCTAGTTTATTCATTTATCTCTCTATGTTCGTTAGCAGTATTACACAAAAAGTTTAAAGATACAGGCGGTTATGGCTAAAATTTCAGGGAAAATTTTAACTTGGCCTAACGTAGAGGTAATCAGATTTTGTTGATGATCCAGATGCAACGTCTGGATCCAGGATATGATCGACGGATTCTTTACCGTTGTCTTTACCTGCTCCGAATGCTAATATAATGCTGTCACCTGGTGAACACAGCGGAGAAAATGGCTGAGGTTTGCGCTCTTCGAGTGGCCTTTTAGTTCGGTGTTTATAGTGTGTGTAGTCTTAGCACAAACACTCACGTAAGTGCAATAAATGGTCGGTGACATGCTGAGCTCAAAAAATTACCGCGACGAAAGTAGCGGGACAAAGCGTGGTATTGCCACAATGATTGTCCATCCGTCTGTCTGTCTGTCTGTCCATTTGTCGGTAACGTTGATGTCTCTGGTATACTTAGCTTATCGTTTCGTTTCTCGAAGCCCGAATATCGGCGACCTAAGGAACAGTCCAAAATTTCGGGTAAAATACATCGCCAGGAATATAATTTAGTTAATTACTTATAACTGCGTAGCCCCGAAGCTTGGTTGCAAACAAACACGTTACACGGTGTTTTCAACAACAGTATGGCACTGTTGTCTTCATTTTAACGCAATATCGCAATCGCCCCCTAGCGAATGACATTAAATACAGTATACGCGCTACTAAATAAAATTAGCGTAAATATTATGGTGTAGTGTTTAAGGCTTAGGATTAGTGTTAGGCTTAAGGTTTGAGTTTGAGTTAGGGTTAACGTTTTAAACAATTTACGTGACAATAATGAACCCAAAAATTAGCGTACAATATGAGTGGTAAAATATGAGATTCCGACAGACAAGAAAAAAACTTGCCGACTGCACTGTGACAGCTAGACTGCTTGCTAGGCTTGATGTGCTAGATAGCTGACTGGCGCATCCTTGATCCTGTGCTTGCTACGGCTGAGGTCGTCAGTTGCTCGGCTGCCACCGTCCCTGCGACGGTACGACGAGCACCCTTAGATCAACCGGTCATGACTAGGCGCCTGTGACCGGTGACAAAATTTGACCGGTCATATAACCTATAGGATATTTGACCGGTTGCCGGTCAAATATTTTGTCTTTTTTTAAAGTTTCGGATCAGCAGAACAGCTTCATTTATTCTAAAATTTTATCCCAGTGTGTCATGTGCTATATATATTTCCCGCTTACTTTGCCCTTACAACGTAATAACGTAGGATACATATACCTATAGACGGGAATAGACCTTGAATAAGAGAAACATCTATATGTGGAAATGACAAAAAAATGCTGCACGCTGGAAGGGTTAAAATGAAAATGAGTTGAATGATTGAAAAAAGCATATTGAAAATGCAAAGAAAACGAAAGACTTCGAAAATCATACTTTGTTCTTCGCCCGGGGACCTTTATTCGCGGATAATGTAATACAAAAAATGTATTTTATGACACATTTTTAAGAGACCCGCTGGGGTGATGGCTCGATCTCGCATACAGTTAATCGGACAGCGGGATCAAGCAAACGTCCTCGTGCTAAGTTTATGTCTGGACGTGGCACTACAGTCGGCAATTCGCGCGGATTCCCGTGCATTAATGAAATTGAAAACCGCCGCCGGACTGATTTAGCGTGCCGCGTGCACAGCTCCTGTGAGTTGCGGTTGGAAAATTTTATAAAATTTCCTCAGCGTAAAACTTTCATTAGCCTAAAGCTTTCATAACAAAATTATCAAAAACGCCACAGACAAAAATTGCAATTTTTTTAGCAAAATATGGTATTTTACGAAAATATGCGGCTATTGCATCAATTATTATTATTATTATTGCACAGTTTGTTTTTACATTGAACATTTTTCACCCACTTTTACATTCTGCAGCTGTCTTGCTTAAATTTTATATACATTTTTCTAACTACTCAGTATATAATATTATAGGTTATGCCATTATCTATGGCACTGCAATCACGATACACTCTGTTTGTATTGCTGTAAGCCTACTTGATTAAAATTTTGCTCAAACGATGACAACGTTTTACAGCGAAAAAAGCATGTGTAATAACATTTAAAAAGGTCTTTTCAAAATATTTTAAAAGTTTCACGAAATTTCAGAGAGGTGAATTTTTCACCGCCCATCTCTATTCGTGCGTCGATGCGGCGTAGCTTGGCGTCAGTAACTATAGCAGCAGCAGCAGCGGAGTAGAGGAGCTGCTAGCAGCACGAGTCGCAGCATCTGTCGACATTCCTTGATCCGCTGTGTCGTGCTCAGTTTTAACCGACGACGTCTTGTAAGTCGCCAGTCACAGTCGCCATACAGTACTGTGTGTCCTAGCGGCGTCGCGACTTCCGTCTCGTCGATGCTCTCTACGATCGATCGCGCATTATACGCCATCGAACAAGTACGTCACGTTACGTTATGTTACGTTACCGCTACGTGCTGTTATAATCGAAAGCAAAATGCAAAACATTCTTTCTGTTGTTAACACTTCGAAAAAAAATCTGTAAAAAACTTTTTACACGATTTATTTTCCCAGTGTTTTTATGTTGTTGTTTATGTTGCGATAAGTTGATGCGCCATGTGAGCTAAAACTGACGAATGACTAACTGACTATCCACACCTGGCAACAACAAAAATAACGAAAAATAAACTGAAACTAAAAACCCATAATGCAAATTCAAGAAGTCTGTTAAGTCAGTCAGATAAGTACAAAACAGTCTGCGCGTGATGGAGAGGATTTATGAAACGAGTAAATATTCAGTCTTGAATGAACGATCGCGTGAAGGAGTAATGGACAAGGGCGGCGGCGGGCGGGGGGTCCAGGAGTCCGGATCTCACCACCAGCCCCTAAGAGGATAGCCCATAAGATTCATGCAAATTCGAGCTTTTTGGATGGGTGAAGGGGTGGTGTGGAGAGGGGGTAGCAGCGGTAAATCGACACCCACTCGACTTGGACTCCCAGCTCTGACAACCTGGCGCCGCCCCTGTACGAGTAAAAATTTCAGCATCGTCACCATTATCGGTAAAGTCGAGACGCAGAATACCGAGATTTTTATCTACAGATTTTAATGATCAGAGTTGGAGCTCTTTTTTGTAACAAAAACAAACTGTCTGTTTTGACCACCCTTTGTCCAGTCTTGATTCAAACGTCTCAATATTAATAGATGACACATCAAATTCGTGCAACGATAATAACAGGATTTCGGACGACAACACGAGCAAAGAATTTAAATAAGTTGAAAACGATTACAATGATAATTTTGAAGATTTTCTTACACAGAGTTTCAGTAATAAAGTTCAGCATGAACAAATATACGAACAATGACATCATTCTATTCACCGCTTTCATTAAGGCCAAACCTGAGTCGATACTCGATAATATATCGGTAAGTTCAGTTTTAGACCTTCTGTTGTTTGTATTTAAAAAACGTCAGTCATAATAAAATGACGCAACATATACAAAATTTTAATGTCTAGGACGGGGTGGTAAACTATACTGGACCACATACTGTGTACGTTTTGGGGGCAGCACTGTTAAAACACCTGTGTGATGTTACCAGGGTATATTCTATATGCATTGCATACAGCGATAGCTTGTATGTTCATCTTATGTACGCAGGCTGCTGCTGTAGTCTGTACTTCTAGTTATACGTTGCAGAGAACAGAAGTGCAAAAAATGTCCTCTATACTACTATACAGTAGGCCTATACATAGTACACAAGCTGTTGTTCTTGATGGTGCCAGTTGCGGGCAAATCGTATTGACTACTCGGGAATGCGATGGCAGCGCTCGTTCAATATGCGCTCGGCGTAGACGCATCTTAGCGAGTAGTCGACTGGCCGACAATGCGATGACACGTGACCGCATCACGTGATCATCATGGCAGACCGGCCGGCCGGCGCGCCGTCCGTTTCCGACGATTTGATTATTCCGATCGCTGCGTCGGCCTACGTGCACTGATCGCGCCAATATCCGATTATCCGTTCTTCCCCCTCACCAACCGACCCACCTCTCTCTCGTCCCATCTTTATCCCCCGGCCGCTTAACTAATTCCCGGGTTCGTCGGGAAACCCTTTTCGCGGCTGTCGTCGGCGCCCGGCTTTGCCTTGCCGCTGTAAGAGCCCGTCAGTCATCGTCCACGTCAGAGGCAGGCTGGCCACTCGACTCGCGCGCGCGTTGCCAGCGGAAACATTATGGACCAGATAATGAGGATTAATTGAGAGTT
>Ga0209367_1003334_pt1 | contig 21816 bp, 12 predicted proteins | sample WorMetLIZISLAND2_FD_187412 | JGI IMG/M metagenome (GOLD analysis project Ga0209367, IMG submission 187412) | Marine gutless worms symbiont microbial communities from Max Planck institute for Marine Microbiology, Germany - Olavius geniculatus... ...
GGTACGAACGGTAGAGCCTGGCTACTGGGCGGTGGCCCAGCAGACGATGACAAGCTGCCGAGCTGAGTGTAGGTTTCGTTTGTTGGCTGGATCAATGTTTTGCTATAAATAAGTGCTTGAACAACATTAAAATTAAACAGTGTCTATCTGTATGAGTGTGCAAGCTCGGGGATCCAACAAACAACTTGCCCAAAAGGTACCGGCCCGCTATTCCAAAGGTCCAATAATTCGAAGGTCTGCTATTCCGAAAATCCATCGTGCAGATACACGCCACAGTGCTGGGGTTTGGGTTAAGGTTGGGATTAGGGTTAGGGTCAGCCTTAGGATTAGTGGAAATAGTAGACTTTCAGAATAATGGACCTTCGGAATAGGGGACCCAAATCCCCAAAAACGTTACATCAACGAATCAACCAAGCCACAGATTATAAGGCCAAAGTTATTGGCACCTGTTATGAGTAGGCATGACTGAATTCAGTTGAGACGGAAGATCAGTCCGTGTCATTTATACTTATGAACAAAACCTGTTCTGACTGAAATGCAAAACCTGAGTGTCACGGGACGAGCACGTCACTGTGATCTGCAGATTGCAGTCAAGTTTTTTTTCGGTTTTGGTAGTTATTCAGCTGGGCCCCCAAACTGGGCATCACAGCAGCAGGCTGTTGTGTCTGAACAACTTACTCGGGATTGTTACCCGACAGTGGACTGGAATGGCCAGCAGGTAACCTGCAACCTTGTGATCGTCAAATCCGACACACCAACCATCAGACTATGGAAGCACAAGATACAACGATGTTAACCAGTACATGAGAGACAAACATGAGAGTCAAACCATAAGACCTGTTGATTGCAAATTCAATGCGCTAACCATCACGCTCATACTCATACAGCCAGCACACACAGAGCAATTCACCAATCAAGGTTCAACAGCCACAGTCTCATACCAAACTTTCATTGGACCGATTATGTCCCCAACATGTCCCCACTGTAAATGTGAAGAGGAAACTGCTGAACATTTGCTTCTCTCCTGTCCAAAGTGGGCAGCAGAACGGCAACAGTACTTTGGTGACTCCATCATCATATCAGATGTGTTCCAGGATGGTGACAGCCTGGTGGAATTCCTTATCACTTTGGGGCATCTCTCCACCCGACCCCCCACCCCATATAGGCAGTGCCTGATGGGCTTGTCACAACAACAACGACGAGATAACGATAGAACATATTAAATCTCACCTTTGCTTCATGTTTTCCAACGGACATGGTGAACTCACTCCTCTGGTGTTTGTTCGACTTGGACTCCATACGTATCTTAGTGTCTCCCATGCCAAAATTCCTACAAGCAACAGTACACACAATGTGCACCATATGTCGAGCATTCTCAAGTGTGAGGAATGCATAAGACAACATCAAACACAATTATTGCTACTTTCAGTTTCCATTAACATTTTCCAGAGTTAATCCAAGATAAGGCAAGGAGATTTTTAAAAAATTCTACCAATCTTCCTAAGAATACCTCAAAACCATTAAAAAATCAAAAGAAAGGCAAATCAACAACCTAATAGTTTTTAAGTTCTTCTTTAATTTTTTAATTTCTTGATGCAATATACAACCATCTTCTAATTACTTCCTAAGTTTCTTAAACTGGCAAACAAATGTGGAAATCTGTTACATTAAGTTGCCTCAAGTTATATAGATTAGGACCAGTACTACTGTGGTAGTGCACTAATATTGAAATCAGTAGATGAAGTGTCCAAATTTGCCACAGATGAAATAAATGCATACCATGCCTGACATGACACAGAAGCAACACCAAAATAAAAAAAAATAAGTGCCTGCATGTCTGACGCTTTTCAGGACACTTACCACATACTATGCTTTCCTAAGTTTTTTCTGACCTATGCATTGTAAGTTTGTAATAACACTACCTGAAGTTTTCTCAAGATTTCCTGTAAATCACGTTCTTTGCCCAAGATCTTCCTAAGGACAACTTTCCCAAACTTTTCCTAAGTTTGTTCTAACACTGTTTGTAAATTATTGCCTGGTTCCTAAACTGAGAAACAGTGGGAACTGCCCTAGTAGGCTTAGTATGAGCCGCATACTATTCCTTCACTGCACTGAAGCAATAAAAAAACAGCAACAAACGCCGCAAAACAAAATCCGAACCTTTTAAGGCAGTCACAAAGAACCTGATACGGCGTCGGCTGACCAGCCTTAATGCACAACTCAGCCACTCGTGGGTCTGCAATCTTTATGTCGTCAAAAAACTGCAACAAACAAAAAATAGGCTAAATAAACCAGTTGCAATAAGTCAATCTGATGAGAAAACTGACAAAGCATCTATCAATAGCTTTGAAGACGTTGGCTTCTAACGTGAAGAGGTTCAGATGTGCCAACCATTAAGCATCATGCAAATTTAGCAAGATACCTAATCTTGATAACACCATCACAGATGGGGGGCAGACACCTTTCCCAACAATGGAACAAAACATTAAAGACAAAATATAAACTCACATTGCAAAAGCTTAATACAGGTACTCTACAGGGATTACAGGCTTTCCTAACAAAATCTACGTTTCAGGACCTACGACACTCCTAAATTATCAAAACTCAAATAGCAGCAATGCAAATGAAGGCATCTATAGCATCTGTTATTAAATTACCAGTAATCACCAAGACAAACACAGATCAAGTAAACAGCATGACTGCACTCACAGAGAGATCATGAAGTTGAATAGTTTCATCTTCCTTGAGCACTTTGTTCATTTCGGGAATAAGAATGCACAGCGTTATTCGCGCTACATGCACGATGCAACAAACAAACCAACAAAGTTAACAACTCGTTACTCCTCTTGACAACCTGCTACCAATCAATTAATTAAAACACATATGTCACTTGTTACGAGTAAACCACAGACAAATACTCTTGATGATGATGATGAAGGACGAATCAACTTTAGCGTGGCATTAAGTCTTAAGACTACAAGGACACGTAACAATAAGCTTAAACAGTGAAGTCACGTAACAGTAGTCAGCGCAGTGAGACGTTCTTAGTCATGTCTGTAAGACCGGGCAAAAAGTGTGCTTTTCAGTCTGCTGCGGAAAACTTGCAACAACGGCGATGACCTGACTGACTCCGACAAACTGTTCCAGACCGATGCAGCAGTCGCTGGAAAAGTGCGGTCGCCAATGGTAGAATGCACCGTGCGTTAGGCTGTGTTCACATAGACAAGAGTATGAGTCCGGCGCTGTCTGGGTACCTGTCGTGTATTTCAATGATGTGGCTCACAGAAGCTTGGCTTGTAGAAGTTTCACTCGTACAAGTGGAGGGTTTAGTTTTATATCACTCAAATTGAGTGATATAAAACTCGTACAAGTGAAAGAGAGAAAGAGAATTATAGTCCACAAAAATCAGAAAAAGGATTTGGCAAAGTAGTGAGTTTTGAAATGCTGATGGAAGGTGGACAACGACTAAGTCACATCATCTGGCCGGTCGTTCCAAGTCTGTGGGCCAACAATTGGCTTTGGAGACACAGAAAAGTGACCACGAAGTACAGGGTGGGCCAAAATAATGACCCAACTTGTTTTTGTCATAACTTCGTCAAGTCTCCACCAAATTTTATAAGTTTTGGTATACAGGTAGCCAAGATGATAAAATTATGTGATATACATTCATTGTCCACCTCACCTAATTTATGTCAGCACACGACCGTGTAAAATGCAAATGCTCCATATTGTTGCATAATGCTTAGCTGTTGTCATGATAAAAGTTGTAACGACTTAATTAAGCACATGATAAACTAAAATGTGATTTATTTAGCAGATTTATATGTTTGTGTAACAACATGCTTCCAATTTTTTAGAATTTATGCCCAAAGTGTACACAATGGCTTAGACGATATGCCACGGCTGATAGTGGCATTAACAATCAACTGATATATATCACAGCATTCACTCACTGATTAGAAGTGTTTTGAGCTCATAAGTCAGCTAATTTGTTGTCTGCTATTTTTAGCATAAAATATTTAATACCACAAAATCATTAAATCACGTGGCACCCCCTGTTGAATTGATAATGAAAGGTGAGCAATCTGATACTGATAATCACCACATAATGTAACAATTTGGAGCATCTACGTTTTACATGGTACTGCATTGACATAAATTAGGTGAAGTGGATATTAAGTGTACTTCACATAATTTTATCATATTGGCTATCTGTGTGCCAAAAATTATCAAATTTGGCGGAGATTTGACAAAGTTCTGACAAAAACAAATTGGGTCTCTTTTTGACCCACCCAAGCAGACAAGCAAGTTTCATTCATCACTGGGGTTCTCAGCACAGCTATGGCCTAAACATAAAACAACTGGAAAAGATATGGCTATCAACCTTCTCCCACCATACTCGTCAGATCGATTTTCAACATCAGAACAATTGCACTTCATGATATACTTGTCTGACGATAAAAGGAATTACCTCCAATAACACTACTGAGTACATATGACAACTAAACATAATGGTAGATAACAAGTCTTCAAAGTGCAACTTCACATAACAAAATTCCTGCACGCAGTATGACCATACAGACTCTCAGGCTTTTTAAGATTTTTCCATGGTCTTTGGACTTGGATCTTTTCATTAATTTTACCCGTTTTGTATCGTTCTCATGAAAAATACATCGGCACTTAGCATACACCATAGACACTCCATGTCCTTAATATTTACACTATTTACTTTAAAAGACACATTGAACTATACGTACCAGCTTCAAGCTTTGCAGCACGTTTGCTGCTAGCGTATCCGGTGCCATACTTGATGTCGTCGATGATGACTGTAGCACTGTATGGTGACTCAGAATTCTCTGCCAGCATTCATACCATGCACAAACTTACTTACACAAAATTACAGAAATTCGGCTCCGTCTTCTGCCAGTGCGAGGCCCTTGGCACTGACTTACCTGTGGAGCCCATGATACCACACTACACCACTAAGTCTGCAGGTAATGTACGAGGGGTGTTCAAAAAGTTTTGCATGTCGATATGTTAGACTGAAAAACTTCTCAATATTTATAACCAATAAAATGCACATTTCTCTGGAACTCATGTGAGCTTAAAGCAGATGTGACGTCATTGTAACTTGTGACGCCATAAGGCGTTTTATATCGGTCCCTCCAGCCAGGCTTCTACCACAGACTTGAGTCATTCACTGCTTGAATAGCGGACACCAGAGAAAATTTTTCAAATTTAGAACAAGATGACAGTTACTGTAAGTCAAGCCTCTGCTGTATGTAGGGTAGTCCTGGTCTTATTGTACGAAGCCAGAGTAGCGAACAGCTTGATGGGTAATTTTAACTTTGGGATTGGGCTGCAGTGCCGGACACTGCTGAATTACGGAGAGATCTTTAAGGCTCACTCCAGGTCCTTAGGTTGTACATTGTAAAAATTGTTTAACCTTTCGCAAATACGACGGATATCACTAACTGTTAACTTTTCAATAAAATTTTACGGACAATGTCAAATCCTGACGTGATATCGTAATTAACGGAAATGTTCTTATTAATGGCCAGCGCAGATTTCTGCTACTGCGTATTCATATTGCAAATAAAAAATTCATAAACGTATTAGTCAGGGCTTCCACAAAATCACGTATTCCAGGGTGCTGCTTGTGTTAGCACTCCAAATCGTATCTGTATAATGCTTTATGACACCATAAATTTCAATGACATCACATTTGCTTTAAGCTCATACCGGTTTGCTCATACGGGTACAGCAAAAATATAACTTTTACTGGTGTATAAATTTTAACAAGTTTGTTAGTCTAATGTACGGGGGCCTATCGAGCATAATTTGTTCATGGCTGGCACAGATTATGGCTATTAAATATTTATAATCGCAAATGAAAAATCCACGTACATACTTGTTAAGGCTCTCATAAAATCACATTTCCCAGGGCTTTGTGTTGGAAAATCTAACGGTAGACTAAGGAAATATCATGCAACAGCGAGCCCAATTTTACACTGATTGCGCTGGCACTCCAAATCGTTCTTGTTTAACACTCTATGATGCCATACATTACTATGACGTCATATCCGCTTTCAGGCTCATACGTGTTTAGGAGAAACATGCATTTAATTGGTGTATAAATTGTGAAAAGTTTTTCAGAGTAACATATTGACGTGCAAAACTTTGCAAGCACCCATCATATGATTGTATATGCTGTGTTTTTAGGTTTAGACTTTCGCAAGCGGAGCGAGTGAAAAAAATTTGGATGCTAGATTTTAGCTTCCCCCAACTTTTCCTAGCCTTTTTAATTGAGTTCAAGTTGTAGCAATAATTCATCCACTATGGCCATGAAAATTGGTTAGATTGATTGATCGATCCATCACCCACTGCAGCGATCACTGCCGTAGCGCAGGACCCTTTGGGGCGCGGGGCCCTTAGCACATGCAAGATACCACCTCTCTAAAAAGGGCCTGCAGAAACTACTTAGTACTTACTACATTACACACTACAACATAATACATATACACTGCACAAGCAACCAAATGTACGATTCATGCAGCCTGACGAGGCCTAAAAGCAAAACTGTCAAACTATCAAAATTTGTTTGTCAATTTCTGAAATGATCTGGGCCACCCACATGTGTAAATATAATGTGCATTCACAAATTACATGAAATTTCAATAGAGGAAATAACAAGGACCATAACAATCCAGTGATTGTTGATGACACTGTTGATGCACTGTACAATGCAGTCATAAATGGTTTAATAACGGCACAGAAAAAGCCAATATTCATGTAAATACTATGCATGAAACCCTACTCATATGGTCGTGACACTTCAAACTTATTAACCATAACCACACAGACAACTTATGGTGACAATACAGTACTATATTCATTGTGCAGTAGAAATGTTCACAGCTGGGTAGCCAGACTAACTCGAAATGACCACAGTGAAAAACTGGCCAATAAACAGGAGTCACAGAAGCATGTGAAGTATATATTTAATTAATTTTTTTAAAACTAATTTATCCAAAACATTTCGAATCACTGAAAACACACCAAGTTCTTCAAAGATGTAGCGTGGCTGAATACGCATGGCGTGCTGCGCATACTCGTGCAGAACGCAGATATGAGATTTGCCGGCCGGATTCAACACAAACGCTGTGCACAAAACATGACATGCATTCTTCAACAAATCATCAAACAAACTAACATTTTTCACTTTCAACACTTCTGAACCCTTTCAGTACGAGCCACAACTGCACCTGCGGCCTCATGCAAAATATGTATATTTAAAGAGTATAGAAATGTTTGAGTTTATGACTGCAAATTCTACATAAAGTTAGTATTTACAACTATATGAGTGAAACAGACAAGTATTTTACAACATATTCATTCACAAAGCCATGATTGCACTATTTCAGCTATTAGTAGTAGCAGCCAGTAGTAGTAGTAGTAGTAGTAGTAGTAACCAGCAGCAGTAGTGGCCAGCAATAATAGTGGGCAGTGGTAGTGTGGTAGTAGTATACAATATAGGCCTAGAAGTAGTAGCATTAGAGTGTCCAGCATTACAGTAGTCCCACTACTATAAAGCTGGCCACTACTATTAGAGGCCTTTTACTACTATTAATATTAGTAGTTGTAGCAGTGCCCACAGCAGCAGCAGTAGTAATAGTAGTGCTGGCAATGGTTACATTGGTTAACGGTAGTAGTAGTTAGGTAGTATTAGTGATATTAATAATAGCAGCCAGTAATAGTGGCAGACAGGTATATGCATTGAGCAACATTTTTACACGCGAAAGCAGCTACTGCTTTTCGCGAGTCTTAGCCATTGCAATTCTGTCTGTCTGTCACACAGGTGGATCAGTCAACAGCGGTGCAAGCTAGGGTCACCAAATCTTCACAGTCGGCTGCCTGGAAGACTCTAGTTTCAGGAACTGTAAAGCGTTTACATAATTTTGAAAGGGGTCACCCAGAACGAGGGCACTAAATGAGAGGGGGTGGGCAAAATTTGCGATTTTTGGCCAATAAGCCGCTGTATCACAGGCTGAATGGTAGTTCAAGTCATGTGTTAATGGCGGCTATTCTTTCCTATGGGAAAGCCAAAAGTTCGACCCCACACAGAATCAAAACCCCTGAACCGATTGAGATAAAATTTGGCATGGTTGATTACATCGGCTAGATGACCCCTCACGCAAAATTTCAAGTAAATCTGCCCAAGGAGGGGCTTCTTGGCAAATAGGTAAAATATATGCAAGAAATTTTATAGTCATATACCTTTTTTTATCTTCCACGCACCTACAGGTCAGACTCCTCGTCTACTGTGTATTCATATTGCAAACAAGAAATTCATAAACATATTTGTCAGAGCTTCCACAAAATCACATATCCCGGGGTCTCACATTCGTAAATCCGGCTGCAGACTGGAGAATTGCATATATTTTTGTTGTTTGTGTTAGCACTCCAAATCGCATCTGTTTAAAGCTTTATGATGTCATAAATTTCAACGAAATCACATCCACTTTAAGCTCATACAAGTATGGGATAAATATAACTTCTACTGGTATGTAAATTTTAAAAAGTTTGTTAGTCTAATATACGGGGCCTGTCAAGTTGTAAACTTTGTCTAATTTTCCTCGTATGTATAGTTTTTTCACAGCTGGCACAGATTTTGGCTATTGAATAGTTATAATCGCAAATGAAAAATTCATGGACGTACTTGTTAGGGCTCTCATAAAATCACATGTCCCAGGGCCTCGCGTTGTAAAAATCTGGCAGTAGACTGAAGAAATGTCATGCAACAGTGAGTCCAATTTTATGCTGATTGCGCTGGCACTGCAAATCGTTCCTGTTTAACGCTCTATGACGTCATACATTACAATGACATCATATCTGCTTTAGGCTCATACGTGATTTAGAGAAACATGTCTTCTATTAGTGTATAAATTTTGAAAAGTTTTTCAGTCTAACATATTTGCGTTATGCACTTGTTGCGAATAAAAAAAGTGTTTATATCGCCTTACTAAACTTTTTAAACACCCCTCGTATTGTAGTACTACATGGGACTCACATAGCACGGCCGTGAGAGCAGTTAGAAAGTATGTGGTTCCCACGTAGCTCATCCCGAAAGAATTAAGGCAACAAGTCAAATATATAACAAGATGAATCACAACTGCAAAAGTGTCAGTGTTTGAAAGTGGCAGACACCAAATAAGTGACTGGGTCAAATCTCAGAATATTATCATGAGGTAACTGGAGAAGCTGTTCCAAAACAAATGGGGTTGGCACAAAAGCAAATGATGCAAACTGAATAAATGTACACAGTTGTCAAATCACAAATGTCTGGTTTAAGCACAATATTTCCAGTGATGTTGTCCTCAAAACCATTGACAGAAAATAAAGTCTTTGTCTTGGTCGAGACAAAAAAGTCTCAACCTATGTCTTTAAAAAGTCTTGTTTATATTACTGCCAACAGCTTGTGTAAGGATCACGTAATTGGGCAGGTTAAGGGCTAAGCAGAATTAGCAGACTGACAAAAATAGGTCAGTATGTTATAACACTCAATGCCCAATCCTCCTATAAAAAACAAAACCGTGAAAATGGACAACAATAATACATAATTGGGGCTAAAAACTGATTTACAGAATTTATCCACAGAGTATGTTACGGACTTTATTATGCAGTACCACCAAACGATGGTGACAATGCCAACCAGTGATAATAAAAACCTTTCTTCTTGGAGTTGTTCAATTGATTGGCAGTCGGCAGAGGACAAGTGATGAGTTTAGTTGACGGCAGCTGGATGCAAAAACATCAACATATACAGTCATTCACTGCATTCACAACAACTGAGAACACATAAGAACTATATAAAATTTCTGACTTTAACTAACTCGTTTCTATAGTAAATGCACAACGTCAGGTTCTGTAACCAAAAATCATGGAATAAAACTTTTGCAAGTCCAGTGTCTATTGTCTATTCTGTCACAACACCAATAACAGCAAAGAACATAATTCACAGGCAGTTTTCAAATATATATATATATATATGTATATACAAGGTAAGCCAAAAAAAACGTGGCGCTCTACTTCAGTCCATATCTTCGCCAATTATTGATCGATTTTTAAAATTCTTTCACTGGCACACGCTGCAGACAATTTGCAATAATGTGATTATTATATATCCCACCATACCGTAAATGTGTCTCTACACTACCTTGTGAAATACAAATGTAAGCAAAAACTGATGATGGTAACAAAAAATTTAGATAAATGAAAAAACGCTTCAGACCAATATTGCGATGAATGATTGGTATGACACTAGACTGTGTTATACCCACACAGTCTAGTGTCATACAGATCATTCACTGCTATGTTGGTCTGAAGTATTTTTGTTCAATTTTACCACAATGTTTGTTTGTTACTACGGATATGTATGCATATTTCATTGATATTTCAGAAGGTAGTGTACAGATGCATTTATGATGTAGTGAGATCTATAATGATCACATTATCGCAAATTGTCTGCAGAGTGTGCCAGTGAAAAAATTTTGAAAATTGGTCAATAATTGGCGAAGATATGGACAAAACTAAAGTGGCACGTTTTTTGGCCCACCCTGTAGTTTCTGAAATCATAAAACAACATAATGTTCCCAGAATATTTTGCTCATCTAAGACAAAGTGCAATAAATGTGCTATAATGTGAACTCACAGTGCGGACATAGATTATACATGACAATGTCAGATAAAAGTTACCGTACCAGTAACGGACGACCTGCTTTCTTCAGCTGCACATTGTGTTTTCTGCGATCTTTCCAACGCCTGTTTCAAACCACATAATACACTACTCACTAACATTCAACGAAAAGTCAACATCTGTCAAAATGGTGTAACAAAGACAAAACACACAAAAACCATCTAATAATAATTGGCTTAACTCTTAACAAAATATTCAGAGATCAAGAAAAGTAAAATCTAGGTATCAACATTTGATGGGAAATTCCACTTTGAATTCCAATTTCTTATAATTTTGAACTAGTTAAATATTCTGTGCAAAATTTTCAGAAAATGTGTGGGCTAAGACTAAAGATAACTTAAACACAATGTACAGCATAAATGCTTCTGAAATAGTGAAACAGCCTGGCGACTGCATTGTACATCGCAGCCTGTCAGAGTAAAATCCAAAAGTATGTAATTCTGTCACAAACAACAACAATAAAAACTGCGACATTAAAAATAGTTTTATAGTTAAAATATGCCAAATGTGCAGCCCTAATAACATCAGCTCTGTTAAACCCAACAGCAACAAAGAATTTACCGAAAGCGACGAACTGTGATTGTTTTGAATTCAAACAAACGTTTACAGTATTCGCGGAACTCCACCGCTTCTGAGCACAAAAAAAATCAAACACTTCCACATCAGAACATATGCTTGTTCACGTGTGTCATGTATACTGCCTATACCAAACTAGACATACCTGTCAATCAAAACAATGCAAAGAATACTAATACCCACCGTGATTAACAACTTTTAAATTGAATAATGAAATCAAATTCTAACTGTCGCTTACAAAGAGGCACAAAAATTGTAATTATGGTTTTCAACCTTGCATAACTAAATCAGCCATCAGGAAACGAAGTCATTAACAAATTTTTGACAATTTACCCAACCAACCGCTGAACTTTTACTGAGTTATTCCAAGTTAGGTTGTGTAATGAAAAATTGGCGATCGTTTGACTTCCCGTAACTTATTCACTTCTTAGCAATAAGTACTATAGGTACATCGCACATTTTTGCATTTGATTTCTCTCATAATCATCCATTCCTCCAGGGTTAGTCCACACAAAGCTCACAAATCCCTACTTAAGTAAACTCTGGGAACTGTTGCGGCAGTACTGTTTGTAATGATAATAATAATAAAAATGACAAGCAAAAAGTTACAAATGACAAGCAGAACCTAAAGTTGAACTGTTAGTATGGTCAGCTGAAAACCACACGATCCGCTTTAAGCTTCTGCTAAACTATCCTACTCCCGATAAAACTAGACTTTTTACATACTGGATAATAATAATAATAATAGTAATAGTAAATGTAATTGATGTTTTGTAAATTGTTAATTCTAAGTTAGAACTCTTCCTGTGCCCTACCAACAGTGCAACATCAGTCATGTTCCATATTCAAAGATAATGCAATGCTTCAGTGCAGTATTTCTCCTACCGAGACATTTGAGTTTCTTGTGATCTTCAGCTGTCTCAACTTTCGCCTTAACACCAGCAGCATTCGTAGATTTGGAACTTTTGCTTTCAGCATTGGTGGCAGTACCTGTCTTCTCTTCACTACCTGACGTACTCGGCTTGTCAGACTGATCATTCACTGGCTTCATGCCAGCTGCAATAAAAAAGCCAATCTGTTACTAGGATAGTGGACTGTACTTGCCTGCGCCCAAAGGCCAACAAATGCCAACATAGTTTCTTATTTATTTACATAACTTGCGAATGTAAAGTTATGCCCAAGCCCGCAAAATATTACTAGTAAGCAATTTGTAATGCAAGTATTTGGGACCCAAATACTTGCATGGGTGCAGTTATTACCCCGGTTTAAGAAACAAAGGGTAATGTGGGATCAACACAGTACCACCGAGTAGCCATAATTTGCCTCTTCAGACAGTTTTCTGGTAAGACGTAACCACAATACATATGTTACAAATGACAAGCAGAACCTAAAGTTGAATTGTTAGTATGGTCAGCTAAAAACCACACGATCCGCTTTAAGCTTCTGCTAAACTATCCTACTCCCGATAAAACTAGACTTTTTACACACTGGATCACCAACAACAGCAAAGCAACAAGAGACACAAAACTCTAAAAGAAACCATCATCATCCAAATTAAGCTATTGGCTGCTAGAATTGCAAAAAAATTAACTGCAGTGACATCCTGCAATTTTATTGCAAATTCAAAATCACTTTAGCACTGGGTTGCTTTGGTTAAAAAAATTAGGACTGTATCAAATTGAATCACGGCAAATTGCTTTAGGTAGAAGGTCTTCACAACTGCAGAGAATAACCATCTGTTAAAGAAAACTGATCATTCATTACCTGTTGATCATGATCATGATCAGTTAACTAAAAAACAGAAAACCACTCTAAGTAATCAAAAATCTAGAAAAGTTAATCAAACAACTGAGCATGACAATACTTTAACATACCTGAGTCAAATGAAGTAAATGTCTATTCAGATATATTTATCAAATGTACAAATTAGATATATATGCAGGGTGGGCCAAAAAACTGGATCTGTTTGAGCATTGATAACTCAGCGATAGTTAGTGGTAGAAAGTCGTGTTATATGTCAAAAGTTTCGGAATGCTGTAAAGAATAAACGACAAATTTACATAGTAAAGCATTTAAATATTTTTTGCCTAATTTGCCTAAATATTCGTCACCCCCAATAATCTGCCAAATTTGACTGTAACGCATGGATTTAACATGGATAATTGAGCTTTTATAAATTAGCAATGTTTATTTATGGAAAAGCACATAATATGCCAAAAGTTTTGAAACTATGTACAGAATAAGTGTATAACTTGCATGTTTCAGCATTTAAATATTCTTTGCCTGATTTACACAAATCTGCCCCACACCTAAAATCATGCTAAATTGGCAGTAACACCCGAATTTAACTTGATTTTCATTCAGCATACAGTGAAATATCAACAATCATAACACATACGTTAAGTTTAGATGAAATTCGATATAAACAGTTGCGAAGCTTTTGCATTCATAACCGCTATCAGTCCTTTTAAGCAGTTGATCGATTGCTGGAGTCAATGTGTTCAGAATCAGCTGAGCCCAGCATTCGATTAGCGCACGTTTTAGCTGGTCAGTTACTGAAATTTTGTGGCCATGCTAACTGTTGCAATGACCTCACACTGAATAATTCACAGAATTTTAATCTGGACTTTTTGGCAGTGAGTTTTTGAGTTCAATGAACTCGGGCACATGGGAGTGCAGGCAAATGCCTAATTTCGGAGGTAATGAAAATTTATGCAAATACGGCAAAGAATATTTAAATGATTTGCTATGCAAGTTCGGCCCTTTGTCTACAACATTCTAAAATTTTTGACATATCACACGCCTTTCTAAGGGTAACCATCGCTGAGTTATCAACGCTGAAACAGGTCCGGTTTTTTTGGCCCACCCTGTATGTAACCCAATAATTTTCACAGACTCAGCAAAGACTAGACTGACTAGAAATGGATGAACATAATGCACTGTTACCATGTTCCTTGGCTGGTGAAGGCTGAGGCTCAATGGTTCCTGCAGCCTCTGCCTCCAATGCACGCCGGTACTGCAGGCACGGTATCGCACTCACAGGAATATTGTGCTTCTGCAAATTGCAATAAACACCAAACAGTTACATTCACCAACTACGATGTAGTCTATTTGTACAGAAATACTGCGTACAAATTAACAATGATGCAATGCAATTATTTATTTATTTGTTATACAGTTTACACACACGTCATGTCAGACATTGCAACAGTGAAGAATCGCAAGTGTGGGAATGTCACATGTCACTGCAAGAAAAAACGACCATACAGAGCAGATTAAAACCTATTTTTTAATGTACTACAGGTTACAGTTGAGCCTAAAGGACAGTTTGAGGAAGACTGTAAGAAGATACAACAAGAAAAGCCCAGCTAACGCAAAGGGGAACGAGCAACAGCGATGCATGTGCGAAGGCCCAGTGCGAACAAAATCTAAGTTCACAAAGATGTTTCATTTAGATTTGACGGCGGATGACGCCTAGCGCCATATCAAGTGCATGAATTTCAGTACTGCGGGCCATGGCCAATGCATGAATTTCAATATTGGCTGAAAATCACAAATTTTTCCTACCCCCTCTCATTTAGCGCCCTCGATCTGGGAGACCCCTTTCGAATGTATGGAAAAGCTTTACTGATCCTAAAACTAAAGTCTTCTTGGCAGCTGATGGTGAAGATTTAGTGATTCTAGCTTGCACCGTTTTTGACTGGTCCACCCAAGTGACAGATGGACAGACAGACAGACAGATGGACAGAATTGTGATGGCTAAGACGTGCTACAGCAGCAGCTGCTGTCACGCGTAAAAGTACAGCAACTGAGCACGAACACGAACATCAATACCACAAAACGACCATTGCAGCTGATGCAACTATTATTACTCATACTACCAAAACAATCACTACCACCCTCAGAACTAGCAACAATAAAAATATTATCAATATTACTTTCACTTCTTATATAACTACAGTAGTCAATTTCTCCAAAGTTAGTTCAGGTTTGGCTGGGACTCCAAAAGTAAACCCACTAAACCATTTGGCATTTTTAATGCATATCTATCATCAGGAGACTAAATTTAAACAAAAAAGACATTTTGATTAAACCTTCAGTGGCACAAAAAAGAAATATTATACATACACGTGCACTGCCAGGTCCGAGAAAGTACGGCCGCGAGAGAGAGCAGACGCGTAGCTGCTTATGCAAGAATAGTGGCATACCGCTCACGTGTGTGACAACCAGCCATCCTTCTGGCAGAATATCAAATGGGTCGAGGCCTTTCTCTGTGCACAAAATACATCAAATCACATTGACAGGACAATCGGTCAGTTTCTATCAACAACGAGTATCATACTGCAACAATTATCTACTGGAAGACAAAATAATTAAAATGCTGGTAGTCCAAAACTCGCTAAACATGAACAGACACTAAAGGCTGTAGCATCAACGTCCATAAAAACTTACAAGAATACTGTTAGCTGTAACAATTGACACAGTGTCACAGTAACCAAAGCAAGTGACAAAAACGCAATTATAAAACAAAACCAAGTTATAATGCAGCCACTGATAAAATTACTTATTATGTAATTCAAAGTACAGTAATAATAAAAAGAAAATTATCAAGTAGTCTATGACAGTATTTTGATTCAGCAGAAAAATGAAAACTGTCAATGTCTAAAAAATCCAAATATCACTCTTTTAACTCACCGCGTAGGACAATTTTGTGGTTGATCAGTGGCGCTTGAAAATCATCATCTCCATCTTCATCATCAAGTGGTTCAAGGCTGCCTGTCCGTTTCTCATGAGAAGCTTTGTATGTTTTCTGAACTTTCTGAACATCATCTTCCAGGCTGTCCACGATCTGTCTCTTGTCAGAAGCTTTGTATTTTTTCTGAACTTTCTGGCCACACTGTGTCTTGGCCGGCTGACATGGTGTATTCTCATCCTCTCCGCTGTCAAACTCAACCTCGCTGTTCTCAGATGATGCAGCAGCATTATCATCAGCATCATCAACATTATTGTCCTCCAAGTCGTCGATGACCTCATATTCCTGTCCATGGCCCTCGACAGCAGCTGGTTCTTCCAGTTCCACAGCAGCAGGTAGCTCATCTACCACATCCACCGTATCGATTTCCATCACTGAGTCTTCCACGTTCACGTGTAAAACTTCTCTGTTTTGCACCGTGCTTGAGTCAGGGCCTGAACATGGTACAACAGCTGCTGTGTCAGTGCTGCTGCCAGCCTTGTCATCATTTGAAACACCTCCCAGGATATCAGACGCCACACATGTCTCTAAAACGTTGACCAAGTCCTTGTGAACATTTGAAACAGCCAACGGAACATCAGGTGCAACACTGGTCTCAAAAAGGTTGACTAGATCCAAAGATCCCGGACTGTATGGTGCATCCAAATCCTTCTGTAAACAAACAGTCGGTGAAGAATATTGTGAGGCTACCGGTGCTGCATTTGCAGTCGGCTGTGGAATGTATGCTGAATGAAGTTCATCATTGCGGGACTGGGTCGAAAGCCCAGCATTCAGTAATTTGTCATTGGGCGTCTGACTTCTACCAAACTTTTCACCTACGTCTGGTTGGCAAGGTGCCAGTAGTTTCTCTGTAGTTTCCATCACAGCAAGCTCATGCATACTCTGCTGCTTATGCAGAGACTGGGAAGGCTTAGACTGGAGACTCGAAGAACACTGCAATTCTGTACCTGAATAAGAAACTTCACCAGAATGTAGTGACTGCTGCTCGTTGCTTGCATTAGGTAAAACAGAAGAAATCTGATCAGCTGCTAAATTATCTGTTAACTGACTCTGAAATCTAAATGACTGTGAGGCACTTTTGGCAACAGAAGTGTCGGCAGGCACCTGCTGACCGACAGATGACCGTGACACATTTTTTGCAATTTCCGAGCCTAAAGTACTGCCAGGATGTATATGTTGCAACCTCAACGACCGTGAAGTACTGCTGGAAAGGCGATCATGATGAACTTGGTCAGTAGATGAAGACTGATGATGCTGAATGTCAGTTTCTGAAGCATCTTTCCTGGTAGTTTCTGACTTGACAGTAACCGATGCCTGATGGTCTGATATCTCAGAACCATCATTGCCAAAGCCTTTAGCACGTGACAAGTTAGGGCATCGAGGATGAAGTGAGGAATGTGAAGTCTCAGGCTTGGCAGATTCTGTAGCGCTAGTACGGCTATCAGACTGACGTCGGTGACTGTAGCCAGAAACCCTGCGAGTTTCACCACCAGAAGAAGGCCTCGGGTCTTCTACTCCAGCAGCTCTGTCACTTGATGCACGACGATGACTTGAGGATCTAGAGCTATCTTTGCTGCTGTCTGACACTTTACGTCCATCAGTGTGGGTTGCGGCCTGCTTGTGCCGAGATGAAATCTTCTCGGTTCTGTGATCCCTGGCTTCGTGCACTTTCTTGTGGTGCCCAACTTCCAACTTAGCACCATCTAAACCTGAATGTGAAAGATGACGTCGATGATGTTGATGGGAATGACTTCTTATAATATCTGCATTATTTGACTGGTGTTGACGACCCGGCAATGGTGACATTCCAGTGAAACTTTGAGAGTTGCTTGGCACTTGTCTATGACCAGACAGATGAAGCATATGGTCACTGCGACTAGCAGTGCTAGTTTGTGCTGACGAAGGCTTGTGGTATAATGTGGTAGATTTGCCAGATATCACAGCTTGATCAGTATCATCCTCTTCGTCTGATATTTCACCCTCCTCTCGACTATCGTACTGTAGTGTTTCAACTGACTCACTGAACCGCGTTTTCTTGCACGGAGGCTCAGACAGTAATTCTTGAGCAGGCACGACCTCACTGCTTTTATTCTGCTTCAGCTCGAACAAAGAATCGCTGGCCTTATTATCTCCAAGCTGGTAATCAAACCGATCTACTAAAGGACTAGTAGGCTGTGGCGGCACAGGAGAGTATGGATCTGTATAGTCTTCTGAAGAAGACATCGGTGGCATAGGAGGCTTGTCGACATCGGACGAAGGTGGTAAAGGTGGCACAGGTATGAAAAGGCTAACATTCTTGATGAACGGTAGAGAAGATGACTTAGATGATGATGGTGCAAACAGCTCTTCAGGACTTGGCAGAGGAGGAAGTGAATTTGTATCCATAGTTTCATGAAGCTCAAATTAACACAACTGCTACAGTCTGCTCAAAATCTGTATATCTACAACATGTAACATATGATAGTTCAAGAAAAATGATGGACATTGAAAGAAAGAAAGAAAGTGCAACACTCAGAGAACTACTTTAATTGCAGCAAGCCAGTTTGGTGAACAAGAAGAGCAGATTAAATTAGTTAGATGTTCAGAATAAAAAATGCGATGCTAAATTATGACAACTGAGGTCAATGGAAGAAGCATGTATAAGGCTGCGTTCACACAGACACGAGTACTGTACGGGTACCCCGTATACGAGTTCCGGCAAACACGAGTTTGCATGTATTTCAATGGCGGCCATTCACATACGTACGAGTACGGGTTACCTATAAATTTCACTTGTACGAGTAGTTTCTGTGCAGGTCGTGTTTTTATCCAACTCGTAGAAAGTTAACTACCCGTAAATAGCATTAATATAATGTACAAAAGCTGTAGCGCATATTTGACGTCATGACTGACGTCATCGTAAAATTGTTCATCGTTAGAGTTAGAGTTTTGAATTTTTCACAATATTTGGATGCTGCGCACATCTCAATACTGAATTGCGACGAAATGGCTGGAGTTAGACCAAGACAACCTGCGTATGAAATTTTCAGCATTAAACGTAGATTTCAGCAGTCTAAGTCCCGATCCCCTAAGTTCACGGAGACGGCGCAGGCGGGCGTCAAAGACGGCTACCCCTCCTAAAAAGTAGTTATTTTACCGCAATTATCTGGTGTAGCATGAAAACGATTGCAAATAGGTACAGACATGCTGTTTATTATTAATTTGTGCAATCTTCTGCTGCAGCACAAAATCCAAGAATGAACTGCAACGAAAAGGCTGGAGACAGACTGACAGTTTGCGAAGAGGAACTGCTATAGGCTTTCGTGCGTCTCATGAGCATTAGCTCAAATTTCTTGTTCTGCCATACATAAGCAACATTTTCCAAAAAAATGAGACATTGTGGCAATAGGTACAGTTGGGCCTGACAGATCAAATGCGTGAATCTCTCGTAACACAAGTTACAGTACGACTTTGTCATCTAGTTAATGTACATAACTACATATACTTGTAGAACAGCTACAGCATCTGCACATTATTCAACTGCTTAAATACCAATAAGTAAATTGAATGAAGACTCTATTCTTGCTGTTGAGACGACAGTTGCTAAAGATTGATCAAACCCATAATGTAAACACCTATAGTTTTGCATGCAACGACACACAACCACTTACTCAAACTCAAGTCTTTTTCTAGTACACAGCAGAATACATCTTAAGCCACCATTTTCTGCACAATATGTGCTATATAGTTAACAATTAATCTAAAAAGTGGTGAATAAACTTTGACTGAAAAAACTGAAAATAGCTTTCGCTTATAGAAACATCATAGGAATCAGTGTCTATGCTAGTAAACAAAACAATGCAAACTCGAAAAAGTTATTATCAGTCTGGCCGGACTAACAGAAGATTTTATTATCAGTCCGGGTCTATAGCAGCTAGTAGTCAGGCTAACTGCACAAAGTTTGAGCATGCCGATGCAACGCTACAAACCAGCAATAGGCCTAACTATTTTCTGACCTAGCTGCAGCATCTAAATTTTATGCAAACTGCAGAACTGCCTAAACGTAAGTGTAATACTGAGTTAGGCCTACAAGCAGGAACTGGAAGTTGAGATGTCAGTTAACAAGATAGCAAAATAGCGTATTGTCACTACACCGCAGCATCACACCTGCCGCCAGTAGCCCGGATAGAATGACTGAACAAGCGACGGTACTGGGTATAGGCCTAATCCTATACGTGAAACATAGCAATTATTCAAAAGTTAGGCCTATCGCAAGTGCAGCGAACAAGAAATGGATTTGCTTAGGGCCTAAATGGCAGTGTCAAAGGTAATCAAAGCTGTCAAATGCCTTATCACAGAAGATACAAGACAAGACATTGACCACTCTGAGTGACGTCTGTTAACAGATTTTTGTCATCGATCAATGTGTTCTGGAGTCTAGCTGGACTGCTGGACTGATAATCAACTTTGCCAACAAGCAGTGCCTGAAATGATGTCATAATCTGCCGTTAGCATTCATTCCAATTCGCACTGAAAAAAATTTACCACCAGACCGAGTCTGGACTGAAAATCTGGTGTCAGTCTGGCACGGACTGATAATAACGTCTACCATGTAAACTACACTAACTGAACATTACTGCATTCAGCTGATAAAAATACAGCTCCATGGCACAAGCACAGTCAAGAAACTGGTATCGAAAATTTTCAAACAGACGACACCAAGTCACCTTGACAGCAAGCACCAGTTACTTGCAAAGCAGAAACTGTATGCGGCTAAAAGAGAACAGGCATTGTGGAAAAAACTCCGTCGAGGAAAGTGAAGCATTGTTTGTGTGTTGAACAAGCACACTAGTGGAGAGAAAGTTGACAATCACTGCTGCTTTCCCTCGACTACTGCACATTGCAGCACACTGGCCAGATGTCACCAGCACCAGCTCTACATGCCAATACACCGCGAGCATCTGCACCAACTCACTGAGTTACTGTATCATCAACAGTGAGATCAGGCAAACGCAATCCTCGTCATTTGTTTCCGATTCCGTTAATCAGCTTCGAGCATAGTGAGTCGCAGGCACGTATCGTGTAACTCTGTCTTTTCTGTACCTTTTCTAACAGTTATTATTTCAACTATTAGACAAAGAAATGGATATGAATTCAGAAAAAAAAACAAAGCAATAACAAAGCACCGTACTACAAAAAGTAAACAATCTTCCTCCATGTATTCGTACGCGAAGCACGTACGCGCAGGCCAAAGAAAAAAATCTGAGGCTAAAATTAATCAGATTTGTAATAAATATTTGTAATTACTTATGTTACAATTTTAAGATTTTTTTTTGTAGTCAGTAGCGTCTGTTTCTTCGCTTTTGTTACTGCACTATTTTGTGAAAATGACGTGGCACGTAGTCGCAGTCGTCATCAGACCTCATGAATATTAATGACAAAAGTCGGCAGTAGAGATGCGCGAAACGGTTAATTTTCTAGCCGGTTAATCGAAATGTTTAATCGATTAGTAATTGGTTAATAATTAATACGAAATGGCAGACGCAAACACCACTTGAGAAGTTCAGTGTTTCCCTATACATACTAAAGTTAAATTTGAGGGTCCTACTTTTAAAAAGTCTATCAGGTCTGTCTATCATGCTCTGTTCTTGGTCCTTTACTATTCATCCTGTATACCACCCCTCTCAGCACTCTCATTTCATCTCATTCCTTAAATCACCACCTCTACGCAGATGACACTCAGATCTTCCTC
>Ga0209367_1003335_pt1 | contig 21815 bp, 11 predicted proteins | sample WorMetLIZISLAND2_FD_187412 | JGI IMG/M metagenome (GOLD analysis project Ga0209367, IMG submission 187412) | Marine gutless worms symbiont microbial communities from Max Planck institute for Marine Microbiology, Germany - Olavius geniculatus... ...
GCTTAGGCATGTCAGATGACTTCAGCACACACTACAACAAAGGCCTAACAACTGTCGCTGCTCAACACCCTTGGCAGTTGGATGGCCAGCCACTGTACGCCAGCCACATACACGTGGGCACCAGGCACCAACTTCTTTGCTCTTTACTATTACATAGCTCCACTGAGACTAGAAATAACTAATGCAACAGTAAGCACATGCAGCCATATGCAAGCTACATAAGTGCAGTGGTTTTCAAGATAAACGTCAAACTGACCAAGATAATTTAGTTCCAATATCCTACGCAGTACTACAGCCAGGCCTGTTATCCATACATTACTAGGAACTGCATAGAGCAGCTACAGTCTCCAGCAACAATGAATGACAAAACAGCAAAATCACTACGGCTATAAAACATAACACAGTGTGTTGAAGCAGTAGCGATGTGAAGCTGAATGGAGTCAGTTGTCAGAAACCATAAGTGAATGAAGTCTGAAAGTTGATGTTAAGACTGATCATTCCAACTAACCACATGCAATAACAATCAATTAACTGACTGTTCAACAAGAAATTTGAGCAAAGCTCATGAAACATGTGACAGTCTTAGCAGTTCCTGTTCGCAGGTTGTCTTGGTCTATCTCTAGCCATTTTGTCGCAATTTACCCTTGAAGTGTGCACCACAGCCAAAAATCTCATAAAACACTAAAACCCCGTTTTGGGGATTCAAGGACATTCAAGGTGATCGATGTTAATACCACTAAAATGCCTGTCACCAGTGTTTATATGCAACTGTTTTCATGCTAGACTAGCCAATATCAGATCAATAACTACCTTTCAGAAGGGTACCCCTCTTTGATGCCCGCCTGCACAGACCTCCTTGAACGTAGTGGGTCAGGACTTGGACTGCTAAAAATCTAAATTTGATGATAAAAGTTTTGTATGCAGGTTGTCTTGGTCTGTCTCCAGCCATTTCAGTGCAATTTACTCTTTAAATGTGTGCCGCAGCCTAAAATCGCGAACAATTCACTAAAACCTCTTGTTTTGGGGTTAAGGTCATCAATGTTGATAGACTTAAAAAGATGATCACTAGTGCTTGTTATAATATGTAGCACGTCTGCGCCTATCTGCAACTGTTTTCACGCAAGACCAATAGTGGTAAAATAAGAACTTTTCAGGGGTACCCCTCTTTCATGCCTTCGTTAGAGGCAGTGGCGATTCTAGCCCTCAATATTTTGAGGGGGGGCACGGCCCCATGGCGAGCGCGGTAGCGTGAGCCTATAACGTGGGTCTGGGGGCAGAGCCCCCAGCGGGGTCCAGGGGCAGAGCCCCTGGCGTGGTTAGGGGGCGCCCCCTGAAGCTGTGGCACTTTTGCTTTTTGGTCATTCAATGGAAGCTGCAAATTTGCCCACTTTTCTAAAATTTGGTAATGCAAAGAAATCAGATATTTGTGTTATTTTTGCAAAAAATCATGAGTGGCCACGAAACTGGGAGGGGGCTGGAGCAAAACTGTGAAGGCCTGTGCCCGCCTGCCCAGGCCTAAAACTGCCACTGGTTGGAGGGGAACCCCCTCACCCAGCTACAGAAAATATCGTCACAAAAAAACTAGAGCCCTTGGGGCAGCCCACGGTGAAGTTTGGTGATTTTGATACAATACAGCAGTGTGACGGATGGACGGACAGACGCCCAGGCCATAGCAAAGATGCGTGAAGCATTCCGCTGTTGCGCGTAAAAAAAACTGTTTACACACTGAATGAATGAAACATGAATCAAGCCAACTACGCAAAATGCACAGAGCAGCCAAGTGAACGAAAATTCTGCTAGAAACTAGTCTAACACGTAAGTGTAGTTGACACCATTGGTGAGGCTTTTGCAACAAAAACTAGTCTGTAAATATTTCCATCAGCATCCAAAAGTTTCAAAGAAAAGCCATCAGATGTTTCATTGTAATGTGTTAATTAAGGCAAATATATTGACTTGTGTATCAAGAAATTAACTGCGGAGGAAGATGGAAGCTTTGCACTTAACAGCATCAGATAAGGTGAGGTGAACAACATTAATGAAACAAGAGAATGGTCCGAATAAGCCAAAGTTATCCTGAAAACCAAACTGGCACTCTTCTCATGACCTACATTGTATAATAAATACTATAATATTGTAAGCCTAGTAACAAATGGCCAGCTATTTACAATCACATTGTTTAACTGCAGCACCAAGTTGTCACAACAGAATACTCTGGTCGCTCGATAACAGCAAGCAAAGATACAGAGAGACAGCGGACTTGATATTGAGCTGGTAAGAGTCAAGCGGAGATGGCGAAGGAAAAGCACTGGTTCCATCTGCTGCCAGTTTGCTGCGGACTCTGTCAATCAGAATCTGATCATTTCTCACCACGTCCAGATCCAGTATCTGCAACAGTTAGCAGCTGGACGAATGTTATCACAGTATTCTACAAAATATGGAAGAGTTCAATTTTTGGAAGAGATAACTTCCAAATACGTTATACCAGACAGAGATGATAATGCAGAACCCAGAGTAAATGGGGGCTGGCCTATTTGCAGTCATTCAAATTACTGTGCAAGTACAGTGGGTGTGTAAACCCATCTTAACTAGGTTACCCATTTTTGTTTTTCCTTTAACCACCTATAAAATATGGTACTCCACCAATCTGTGATTGTGCTCTTGCTGAGATTTTATGCCAAAACATAGAAACTCTTGGTGCTGTTACTGTGATATTATCATTACCAAAGCCAAGACATATCTGACGGATTACTGATTACTGATTCTTGGATTTGTTCGGAGCTCTAGCTGGTGCTACTGGTTCTATAACAGGAGGGGGGGTTATCATCCAACTTTTAAAAACCTGCCGAGTGAGTCTACTTCACACGAACACAATGGAAAATCATCGATTAAAAAAGAAACTAAAACTAAAAATCAATGAATGCAAGAAATCAAATGGAATCCATCAATTAAAAGAATATAAACAACCAGTTAAAAAGTTTTTTTATGACTTTCAAACACATAAGATGTAAACCTTCTCAGCCATACGAGTCAAGCAAGTGCGAAAATCTACGTCAGCGTTGTTGTCATCAGTGCTGCAGAATGCATGAAGTACAACGGAGCAGTGATCAGTGGTAAACAGATCGGCTGACAATGTTAACAGCTGTGTACACGCAAAACACAAACTTCTAATTACCAGCAACAGATAGACATAGCTATGGCAAAATCAACTGTTAGAAAAGCAATCATTAGGCTGACTGCTTAGTTTAGCGGTGACGTCGTTGGTCGTATAAACGAAGTTGGTCTCTGCTGAGCTAGATTAGTATTAATTGAGAATTTGAGATGAGATGAGTGACCATTTTTTGCAGGTATACCATCTTTGTGTGTAACCAAGACACTCAGGTCAACTCAGCCTGGCCATCCTTCCATGGGTAAATGTAACGAGCACCAATAAAAGTACAGAAGTACTAGCCCCCCCCCCCGTATCTGTGGTGTGGCAGTGTAAACTGGACATGACTTACTGCAAATGAAATGGAGGTCAGCACTGTCATGTGGGTCTTAAGGCTCAGAACGGACCTGTTAAGCTCAGCAGATACACACAAGATGAAACGTAAAAATTATCGCATAAAAATAAACTGAATATCTAACAATTAAAACTAAGAAATATATAAAATGTCCGTTAACCTACAAAAGTAGTTAGCTGCAGCTGTCTGACATTTACCAACAATCAGTAACTATTACGTGCACTGCGTAAAAGATGGTGTTTAAAAATAGTCCAGATTAAGCTAAGTAAGAAATCCCAGGTATCCTCCGAATGCAAAAACTTGTGCAGAGCTCAATTTATAGAAATATTAAATAACATAATCACCAAGAAACTGAAATTATTTGCATCTAACGAATAAATTACATAAAATTACTAATTATGAAAGCATACAATATGGCAGACAGCAAGCTGATGGATGGACAAAGACGTGATATGAGCCAATGAGGGCAGAGTGCCATGAGTGTCAACACGTGACATCAGAATCTTCACAAGAAACGCCGTCCATGGCTGACGAACTACATGCTGCACTGCAGTCACCAACACATTAACAGTTACGTACTGCCGTAATTCTTCTGCATGCTATATATAGCAACAACAACAAACTGATAAGAAGTCACCATTAAAATCTACAGGAATCATCAGTGGTGTAACAATCATTATAATATCACGTTTAAGACACTGAAATTATTATAACTACACTGAGAAACTTCTGTGTTACCTATTCTGTGAAGTGTCCAAACAGTGTGACTGGAAAATGGCAGTTTGGCGTACGCTTGAAAATTAACAAATAGCCAGCTTAGTTAAAAACGTGAATCATTGAATACAAACAAAATTAGCAATAAGCAAGCTTGAAAAATATGATAAACAGTATGCGTAATGTACATAAAACGTTTAGTGACTCCATGAATATTCGTTACTTTAAGCATGTCTGCAGATTATTTAAAACTCACAGAAAATCTGTCACAGAAAACTGCAGCAATAATAAAGACAGCATGTGCTCGGTACACACAGGTGATCTGATCTTGTTGTAAATACAGCGTTGTCATCACTTGGAAGCATGTGAAGGTGGCAAGCTGAATAACTTCACTGTCCTGCATAGACAATTATTTCACTCACAGATATGGTAATATCTGATCAAATGATAACACTGGCGTTTAAGTACAGCTGGCGTTTTGGGCCTGCCTGTAAAAAGAATAAATACTAGCCAAAAAATTAGTACAAAATATTAACACAAGCAAATACATATATTTCTCACATGGCAATGTGTAATCAATTCAGATGATAACACTCAAGTGTTTATGAATAACTGGCGACTTGGGTGTAAAAGCAATTAGAAATAATTAGAAGGTTCTTGGTCATATTATGACATTAAATGCGTTCACTGTATACAGTGGGCGACTTCACTTTTTGACTTAGACTTTCGCTGAGCCTGAACTTTGCTCTAAGTACCTACTTAAAGTCAAAAAGTGAAGTGATTTCGCTGAGCGAAAACATGGCAACTAACACGGATAGTTTAGTAAATTAAAACAGTCTGATACCAAAAATAAATGCCGTAATGGCTACACAATGACGTAAGACGTTATGTAATTACGTCATTTGCGTGCGCTGCGCAATTAAATAAGCAAGTCCAAGCGTAACTGGTTGATTTATTTCCTGTTGGGTTTACTGGTTTTCCGCCATTTTTAATCGTTTAGTTGAACTCTTGTCTAAGTACAGACTTTAGTGTTCAGCTTTAGCTTTGGCTCAGTGAAAAAGCTCAGCGAAAGTCTTAAGTCAAAAAGTGAACTCGCCCAGTGTATATTGGTAACTTAGCACTGAAACTTGATTTGCCTGCAACTGCTATGAAAAACGAACTATTCTGCATGGTTCTGAACTCAGTGAACCAAAAACAAAAAGCAGCTTTGGTTTTCCACATACCCCTAAACATTAACATGCAGTTCTGACAGATTTCCATCTTCTCAAGAAGGGTATACATATACGCTAATTTTCAGTGACATAGATCTGATGACAACATGGACCATGGTTCAGGTTGGCACATAGGGGGAGGGGTGATTTGTCCAGTGCCAAACACTCCCACGCACTTCCAACCACCAAACACTCTTGGCCCTACCTCCAACTACTATACCATGGCAACATCAATGGCAAGACCTTGTGATCATGTCCACTATAGCTACAAGTGCCTTTATAAACACTTTAATAATTAATTCTAAACTAAAGCTCGTTTGTTTATAAGAAACGGAAACACTGAGGTCAGACCTGGAGCAGGCAGTGAAGCAGCATGAAGTAGAGACTTCTAACATGGTTAGTACTGAGGGACGGTGGCAGCTGGTTATCTGCTTGGCCAATCTTCACACAGACGTTGCTACCTACATGAAGATTATACATAACGGCCGACCAACACAGCAGCTTTGCAGCTATTGATGACGTACTGCCTCTGACAACAGACAGCTGACTCCAGTGCAGGCCAATTCTCACCGAAACCTACACAGGATACACGTCTACACCTGGAAAGTAACATAGGCTAATACTGATGTATCCAAATTTCAACATCCGGCCATTTATGTCAAAAAGAAAAAAATTTTGGGCCAAATTTGTCAAATTTCAGAACTACACTATTTACAGGCTGCCAAAACTACCGAAACTATGGCCTTGGATTCAGTGGCAATGCGGAAAGGGGGTCTGTAAGAAAATTTTCTCTGTTGTCCATATTATATGTCTCAATGGGGACATGCACCCAACTTTGACTACACCACTGACAAGTCACAATCAATGTTAAAAACTTCAGACAATAACGTGCTTTCGAATGTGCGACCAAGTGTAACTGACTGAGATTGAGAGCAGCGTAGCAGAGTGAACGATAAGAGACAGACAGAAGAGCGCTTCGCTGCTAGCAGGATGCCTCTTAGCAGTGAGCACGTCTTCCAAGTAGCAGCACAGATTCCCATTCTCCACCAGCAGCGTTGTCACTACACAGCCAGTCAAACTTCGCAACCTTTTACATCCACGTTTATTTAAATCAGGTGCCACAAAAGGACTTCCAAAAGTTCGCTTTTGGGGGTTATAGCCTCTCTATGGTAGAAAAAGTCTGAAAATATTTTGCTGGTTGAACAAGAAAATCAACTACTGAAGTGACATGAGAACATAAAAGCTAAGTAAAAATATTTTCATCATATTGAAATTGTCTACATCTTAGACAAGACACAGAATGAATTGTTTCTGTGCAATTTTCAACATCAAGTTCTGATGTTCGAGTTCATGCAAATTCTTTCACAAGAAACTTTTACAATGAACACAGCTGACTGATGAGACAAATGTCTCAATTCTGGTGACAAAATTGATAAATATGAGAAGACAAAGAGAAGAATATACGCTACATTGCCTTCAAGGACCGTCAAACATTATCTAAATTTTCTGCACTAAAGATGTTAATTTTAGTTTATTTTCACTCAAGTTCTGTCACAACTATATAATGCTTATGTACAATTGTACCATGTACATCACTCATATATGTTAGATATTTGAGCACAAGTTGCATTATCATCATCACTATGTGTTATCACAGCAGGACTACTAATAACATCAGCAGTGATAAATTAGAATGACAATTACAGACGGTAATATTAACCTCGGCTGTCATAATGATATAGGGACTGAATCAAAATACTGTTGACTAGAGCAAGTCCGGCTATATGCAGACACGTGACTGTATCATTTTCATCTGTTGAAGGCCGCTGCTTCAGCAAAGTTCGAACTAAAACACAGATGTCTTAAACTTGCAATCAATCAGTTAGCTTAAAGATGCACTTGTGCTATGTAAAACTTTCAATTTATCTTATTTGCCAATTTATCAAGACGCTTTTATGCTACGTTGAATAAACCAAAGGAAAACTGTTACAGCACGAATTTGGCAGGCTGGACGCCATTTCTGTATGTCACTTGAACCAACAGCTGCAAACGAAAGATGCTACATTAACAATATTATTTCATACCCTTTGAGTAATAATAAAAATAATTTACAGAAATTCTCTATGTTTCAGGCAAGATATAAAATGAGTGACTACGCTTATAAAATAGCTTCCTCCATCACAACAAGTTACTCTGTGATTAGTTACCATAATCAGCAATTTTGAGATCTTGGACAGTGACGTCAGCAGTGGTTAGGCGATGTTGTCGAATTAATGTCAGACATTGCAGCAGAGCAGTAGCATTACTTGCTGAAAGTACAACACAGACACACCACACAGAATATTCACTACAGGGTGTTTTATAAAAAAGACCCCTTTTTTGTTTTTTTTTCATAATTCACTTAAATGATGATCAATTTATACAAAATTTGTAACAGTTGTAGCTGAAGATATACTAATTCAAAATATTGCAACAAAATATGGCAGTTGATTAAATATTCTTTGCTAGTCGTGTCGCAATGCTGACGTCATAATGTGTCATGGGTACAAGCCTGATAGTCTCAACTGGTGCTGTCAGTTGCTACCCTGTTTTGATGGTGAACTTAATCTGGTTCGCTAATGTAAAATGTTTATCGTGTCAGAACTAAGCAACATGAAATCAGGCGTCTTGCAATCCAAAAACGCAACCATTTTGCAAGCTCGGTGTGCTAGTGCACTGTCTTGCTCGAACATGTGAAAGTCCAACTATTCCCACAGACACGTAAATGTGATCGCTTTGCATGTTTTTGTGGCTGCAACTGTAAAACTTCAAAAATTTGACATCAGCGAACCAAATTTGTTTACCATCGAAGCAGGGTAGCAACTGACAGCACCAGTTGAGACTAGCAAGCTAGTACTCATGACATAATATGACGTCAGCGTTACGTCACGACTAACAAAGAATATTTAATCAACTGACATATTCTGTTGCAATATTTTGAATTATTATTTCTTCAGCTACAAATGGTACAAATTTTGTGTAAATTGGTCATCATTTGAGTGAATTATGAAAAAAACAAAAAGGGGTCCTTTTACGAAACACCATGTATATGTGTGTGCTCCCAATTTTGAGCCTGCAGACCTACATTTTCCAACAGCTACGAAAACTATCTATCATACAGTGCCTCGACGTCAATGACAACGTCAATGTCGACATTAAATTTATACAGTGCAATATCACAAAGCATCTCTGTTGTGCTAAATACATTAGTATCTTGCAAAAAGGCCAGTTTTCAAACCATGTTTAAAGCTACTGCTGCAGAGTGGAATTAGCAGAGTAGTGGTAGTAGTACTATCAGAGTAGTAGCACGAGCAGTAGTAGTAATAGTTGTTGTTGTTGCAACACTCAATATCTGCTAGAGACATGAAGCAATACAGTGTCAACTCACAGTGTAGCAATGACGGTAATGTTATCAGTAGCAGTCACTGTTACATTGGGAGCAGTATTTTAACGACTCAATTATCAGCAGTAAGAGTCATCAGAGTCTATCGTACCTGGAACGTTTTTCATGTCAGATATGAGAAACATTTTCTGAGTCAAATCTGGTAGAAAACTTTCTAGAAAAGTCATGCAACGGTTGGCTGAATTCTGCTAATCAACAGGTACACAACAGAAGATGGATAAAATAGTCACCAAATAACAAAAATGAAACAACAAAGTAACAGCAACACAAAAAAAACATATCTACAGCTATTATCGTTCAACCTAATTTATATGTATTATTCCAGGATAAATTACCCCAGTTTAGGCTAGTTGGAAAAAGCAAAATTCTGGAAATCTTTGTGACAGTATGTGCCAGGTACCCTTCAGCAAAACTGAAAAAAACACAAAAGAATGCCAAAAAATCAGTCCCCAGCAGCCACAAAGCTCACTGCAATGAATATCTCTGAGTAGGAAAACAGCAGTAAAAACAACTGATTCGGCAAACAAGGAAAAGATTACATAAAAGATAAAACTATTAATGAATAAAATACTTAATAAACAATGGAGAAAAATATACATGATGATGCAAGCCTGCGATGTGTTTGACAATGCCGATCAGTTGCGCTACCAGCTTATGATCCTCAGCACATGTGAGTAGCGTCTAACCACACACAAAAACGGTTGACCAATAAACATCAAATGCCCTCCATACTGTCTGTGAAGTAACACACATATGCCCTCATATGACCCTGCACAAAACTGTTTAACAAAATGTTCGGTCAGGCCACCAACTTTCGACCCATCTAAGCCCATTCTGATGCAATGTCTAAAGCTCAGTCGAGGTACTTTCTTCAGCTGGTACACATTTCTTCCATCCTTGAGTTAGCCACAATTTTATATAATTAGACGAAAAGTATGTAAAACTGCAAATCTTTATATGTGACCATGTATGTCTCTACATCAGCTTAGTATCCATCTAAGTCTGGCATCAACCATAATGTATAACAATAAACACACACATATGGAAAAGCTTAACAAAAGTTTCAACGAAATTAGGTACTATCACAGCAGACAGCGAGCAACCAGCGTTCACCAAAACTGTTCGAAGACAGTCAAAGTTTTCAGCAGCTAAGCCCTGGACGTCACTTGTCATTCCAACAGCAACAAAGTGTCTCACCTGCACACAAACAGATGACCAAGAACATGTTTCATGTCACCGCAAGCCAAAAGAATGAAAACACTACTGCTGCTATGATAAAAAAATCAAACATCTGACAATGACAAAAAAGCACCTGCACATGAAAACCAAATAATCTAGCAGGACCTGCTAGCATGCTATATCAGAAAACATTCAAATAGACAAAAAAGATAAGTTTTAGTCAATGCTGGAAAGCCAAATGCTGCATTAGTGTGTGGATTCACGCAAAAACTGAAAAAAGAAACAGAAGGAAACTCTAGGCTTCTAGGTAACATTTTTCCGACTCAAAAGTCAAGAGAGTCTCAACACGAAGTCAACAGCAAAATTAGTAACCGACCAGAGCCTGGCCACAAACAGAGTGAAGTGATGGTTGTGAGAATATCCACTTGAGATACTGTGCAGAACTGTGACACCATAGCTCTACATCGGGACACTGTCTGATGCTAGCTTCAAGCACCGATAAACCTGTACAGAAAAATAGTAACTATAGCAGTAACAGTGGCAGTGGTACTCATGGGACACTGGCTGATGCCAGCTTCAACCAATGAGAGACCAGGATGCACATACCTCCAGCAAACAACACTGCTAGTGTAAAACATCTACTGCAAAACGATATTCGAAAAAAAACAAATCCTCAAGTTTATTCATCCTTCTACTCCTGCTCTGAAGCAGAAAAAATTACATTAAGCATCAAACAACATACTGCAGCATAGCTTAGTTTAATTTCAGGAAACTCCAAAAATGTTAGTTGTTGGACAAAAATTACTGTATTGTCATAATCATAATTATAACAGTAGTAGCAACAGTACAAGTAGCGTATCTGCTGCAGATACAGAAGCAATATAACATGTAAGGTGATAATGCAACAGACCCTCCATCTAACTACACAATATCATGCAAAACTGCACAATTGCTGATAATCTGGCATGTTCCAAATACTGGCTAAAAACATTCAATAAATAAGCTACTTCACACTTGATAACATTTGAATATCCATCCAAAAGAAGCCCATAACTCAGTGTGCTAAATACAGCAAATACGGTACCTCTAAGTTCTGTATGCTCAGAATCTTCCGTATGACACATCTACAGCAAACAACACATACCTATAATAAATGTCAGCTTCATATTGCAGCAAAGAGTTTGACGTAAGCAAAGAAGCATGAATAAAAAAACAATTGTGTTACATTCAGTAAATACACCTTACTAGTAGTAAGGAGGATACAACAATGATAAAACACATCATGTTTTAATGAAACGGATAGGTAATATAAAGCACGATAAATAAAAGGAGCATGTCACTATTGTAACCAATGTAAAACAATCACTTCAGCACTCACAGCATAGAGATAACTGACGATCTTAATCACAACTGGACTGATGGCTGATGCAGTCGTCTGCTTTATCTCAAAAAACTTATCAATAACTTGCAGCATGCAAGAACTGCTGATGCATCTAACAAGCACAATGATGACAATTACCTCCACTGATGAAAAAAAGTTACATTTTCACCTGTGTCCGTCCCTCTGTCTGTCTGCGAGATTATTTAATAAGTTAGGTTAAATAAATTTCAATAAAATTTTCTGGAGGGATAAGGAATGGTGGTGGATTTGAAATTCCAAATTTTCAACCCCATAATGCAGTAATTACTTGCAAGACAGCAGCACTACTATGCCTCAAACAATATACAAGAAAAGCCCAGCTAATGCTAAGGGGAACGCGCAACAGCGTTGCATGTTTGAAAACCCGATGCGAACCTAGCAACAATGTTTCTTTTACACTCGCCAGAGAGCACCAGACGACTGCTCTCACGCAGCCGTATCAAGTATCTATAGTGTTTTATTTATTTATGCTCGCCAGAGGGCGCCAGATGGCACGACTGGTCTCACTCGGCTGTATAGGTCATTCAAGGTCATTGAATTCAGCGCCAATCGAGAGCCAGTGTACGACTTCCTATTAGTGATTAATAGTAACCTAGACCCTATCTCGTACCGTTACTGAGATACAGCGACTTATTGGCAAAAATCGCAAATTTTACCTACCCCCTCTCATTTAGCGCCCTCATTCAAGGTGATCCCCTTCGAATTTATGAAAAAGCTTTACGGTTCCTGAAACTAGCGTCTTCCAGGCAGCCGACGATGAAAATTTGGTGATTCTAGCTTGCACCGCTTCTGACTGATTCACCCGTGTGACGGACAGATGGACAGACGGATAGACAGACAGAATTGCAATGGCTAAGACGTGCTGAAAGCAGTAGCTGCTTTCGCGCAAAATAAAACTATGGACCTTAGCCTCCCACCAAACTGTAATTATAGCTCTAGTGCACGTACTGAGATATAATCATCTAGCCAGTTACCCAATTACCTCAATTTGCTGAAAAACAAAAAGTAATAAAGCAGAAATCCAAAAACTGTGGACAAAACCTGTTATCAAAGATGTATGATGCAAAGAGCACAGCAAGAAGAGCAAATCCGTGATTCCAAATGTCACTGCTGGAGTCAGCCGGCTCAAATAATGCTTGTGAGTGATCGCAGTCTTGCAGGAAATGGCTCGTCAAATCCTCCCATGGACCTGGGCAGTGGGCACAACACAGCAGCCAATTCTAAAATTCTAACTCGAAATGAAAGACAGCACTACTCTCCACTTCTATAAACATGTCCAAATCTTCACTCTTTTCCCATTATTTAGATGGCAATGCCAGCTACTGATTACTGAGACAGATGTTACAGAAGTGTCGTCCGTCTATCTGTCGTAGTTGAGCAATTCGTTGTCATAAGAAGCTAGTTCAGAACTGTAACATTTCTAGCTGTTCACTTATACCAATTTAACAACATTTGACTAAACTTCTGCTATGAAACAAGCACCATGGACTGTGGATAATGTTACTGAGGGCCGCACATGTGTTTGAGACCAGATATGTGCGAACGCAGACGAGACACGTGTCTGCAGAGATGAAGACACAATTTTTTATGTCCTTGCAGATGCAGAAGCAAATGCAGATACTGCCTGAGAAAAACCACTTTTCACTGCAACGTTTCTACTTTTTAGTAACAATAATACTAAAAAATTCCAGTTGCAGTTGCAATTTTTTGCACATGCCACATTGTTAAAGGCTGCCCCTGGGTTCCAGTATATTGTAAACATTATCACTGTTGCTGGCAGTGCAGACGCTAACGTGAACGCAGACGCCTCACAGCTTAGGTTTGTGAAGGCAGACACTACCCTGCGGACGCGGACTCAAAATTTCAGGATCCGCACATCTCTGCTCCCTATTTGCTGCCAGTTACCCTGTATTCTTTTTTAGCTGCCAACTGCATCACTTTGATGATGATGATGACGATGACGAAGGACGAATAAACTTTAGCGTGGCGTTAAGTCCTAAGACTACAAGGACACGTAACAATAAGCTTAAACAGTGAAGTCACGTAATAGTAGTCAGCGCAATAAGATGTGCTTTGATAAAGATGAATGAAAACACGTGTTAAAACTCTTCAATAGACTTGAAAATAAAGAAACACATCTGCCACCTTGAAGTCTGTTTAGTCCCGCACGCAGACATTTCTGATGAATATCATCACTGCTGTCAGTGTTGACAGAGCTAATCAGAAATGGCAATATCATTGCATGCAACAGTTTCACAATCAAATCTCTAACAACACCCTCACTACAACAAAAACATACGCATCATTCTAGAATACATAAACACTACTAAAACGCTTCAGATTCTTTTCAGTACTATATGTAGATGACATCTCTAAAAACGTCACCAATGTTGGCTATCACAGCAGAGCTTATAGCGTAGTCTGTTCGTCTGTCTGTCTCAATCGTACTCACTACTAAAGTCAGTGCATGAAATGAGATGTCATTTAACATGGACAGTAGTGTGACCCAAAATAATGTTCAGCATATCATGGTGGATTTGGCACCCACATGAAAAGAAATTTGTAGGTTAGCTGACAATGATGATTCTGGTTCATCATTCTATCCTGAGTGATTTAATTTCTTTTCAACTACAAATTGAACAATGAATTCCCGAAACACACAAAACAACGTAATATAAGGCAAGCACTCCATTGGCAGCATTTTTGGTCAAAAACTTGCACATGATTTCAATTGAATTGCATGCAGTCTTTTCAGTGAGTTGAAATCTGACATCTGCAAGCATGAAAGACATGCCGTAATGGTTCAGACAAATTGGAAACAAATGTAGAAAAAACTATCTAAGAGGCAACTGGCTATGTGAAATTACTGGTAAAATAACCACCAAAACAATGCATGAGCCATTGCATACACTGAACAATGCAGCTATGATGCCACACTTACTGGTAATGACTGGCAGAGGTAAGCAGAAAGTCGATGTAGCCAGACTTGATGAGTTTCCTATTCAATTCACCAGTCTGCCAAGACAAGCCCACATTCAGCTGTAGATGAGCACTGAACACTTCGGTGTAGATCAGATCCAAGGACAGATGACAATAGCTTGACAACTTCTACACAGCCAATATTAAACTCATCCTTGCAGAGAAACGCCAATCTCTTATGTAAATATCTATGTATTCTTGGTGCACAAGCTTTAGCACCTTGGCGCCAAAATTTTCCATTTCTTACCAGTTCGCCTTAAACAGTTACAACCTGTTTTGGAGTCTTCAGATTCAGGAATCACCTAAAGACACATCACTAGTCAGCCTATACTACCTCCAGCACCTGCAACTAGAAAACATACAAACAAATTTACAGAATTAACTGGGGGCATATGCATGTGCCTCCAATAAATTCTGTTAAGTTTACTTCTAAGTCAAGCCTAAATATTTATAAGCCTAGCCTATTAAAATTAACAAATAAATAAACTTTCAACCAGTTTCCAAGCCCACACAGTGACCATTCCATGCAAAAATTTTCTTAGTTCAATATTTCAGCTTGAGTACCTTGGCTGCAAAAATAACTTAATAAAATAAATGAATAAATAAACTAGAAAAGCACTCGGAGAGCGCAGACCTCCGCCAAGCATATTGATTCGACACAACATTGTAGTCCCATTTAAAGCAATGTTAACGAAAATTTCAAAGTGATCCAGAATCCAGGATTCCTTCCGGATCACCCCCAAAATTGAATCACCTGTAGTTTTTGCCATTCCCGACATTCCCTGAAAATTTCAGAAAGATCCGTCCATAACTTTTTGAGTTATGTTGCTAACACACAAACAGACAAACAAACTCTGGCAAAAACATAACCTCCTTGGCAGAGGTAATAAACAGGTGAACAATTGTAGAAGCAGTAGCGGCAGCAGAAGCAGACAGTAATTGCTCACAAGCATCAGTGGCAGACAAACGTCATCAAATGTAGTGAGCAACCACGAGTGAAAATTCTCAGCTGTAAATGTCCGATGTGAAGACCCACTTGGACCGGAGAATGCAGTGTGATCAAGTCTGCTCACGGCTGAACCACAGCTGACATCGGGCAGATAGCTGCACCATGGCAAACAACAGCTGATCGCTAATTACACCTTTCCACCTCGTAAACAGAAAGCAATAAAAATGTGACCAACAAAAATATCATATCTAGAAAACGAATGAATGTTATATAGCCAAAAAACAAATACACAATAAAAAAATTCAGACAATTGAAAAAAATATTCACCAAGTCTTTCACAAGCCATGAACAGCAATGGACTGGCAAAGTTTACTGGTTCATTTGTCATAGTTAGCTCCAAAAGTGTGCAAACTACATGAAGAGTTCTTATAGCCTAGCTAATTAAAAATGAAAGTTAAACAATGCAACAACAATTATTTAAAAGTCAAAAAAAAACTGCTGACTCACTGTAAATGAACTGATGGAGTTCAAGGCTGAGCTCCAGACGTATTAAAGAACTGCTTAAAGTGATACAAGAATTCAAAGTACAATACTAATCACTGCATCAGTACCAAGCTGTAAAATGCATTTCAACATCTGATCCCCTTCAACCAAAAGACATTCGTACAGCATCATATTCAGAAGTGGTATATGCAAAAAAGTCTTCCATCACTTTATGGAAATGAAAGTTGCAGTTATCAATGTGGTATGCACCAGTCATTTCTGTTGCTTCTTGACATTCATTTAACTTAACACAGTCTTATATTAATTTTTTATTTGCTGGTGCATGAAACCAGGACCTTGTCAGTTGGTGGACACATGTGCAGAATGTAGTAGCAAGACTGCATATCGTCTGAACGAGACTTTCTCTCTTCTGACCATCACGACTCTGACTCCGACGTCCAGCACCTGCTACTGAAGTATGCATCAATGCCTGACAGAGATCTGTGAGCCGGCCTGTTAGCATGTCTACCACTTCCGTGATGGATTTGTACGGCACTGGCACAATCATGTATTCAGGCCTGCAGACCCATCAAACACAGCGGTAAAATTGGTAAATAAATCATAAATGTAAGCAATGTAAAATGTGAATTGGAATAATACATTTAAACATACAGTGTTACACATGGAAATCATTGTTTATAACACCCGCGCACTGCACTGCACTGTATAGCTTTAGTTAACGTCCACATAAACTGTTATTAAAAAAATATCCAGCTAAGAATAACAAAAAGCCCAGCTAATGCAAAGAAAAACGTGCAACAGCAGTGCATGTTTAAAAACCCAATAAAATAAAATCTAAGTTCACCCATCCTAGCAACGATGTTTCTTTTACAGTCACCAGAGGGTGCCAGACGACCGGCAGCTAATTAACTGGAGTGTTTTACTTGTAGGCCTACTTGCCAGATGCCGTGACCTGTCTCGCCCTGCCAACGCCGTATCGGCTGGAAATCGCACATTTTCCCTACCCCTCTGTCGTTTAGCGCCCTTGCTCAAGGTGACCCCTATCGAATTTATGGAAAAGCTTTATGGATCCTGAAACTAGAGTCTTCCAGGCAGCTGACGGTGAAAATTTGGTGATCCTAGCTTGCACCGTGTTAGACTGATCCACCCGTGTGACAGACAGACGGACAGACGGAATTGCGATGGCTAAGACGTGATACAGCAGTAGCTGCTGTTGCACGTAAAAATAAAACTGGCTTGCATAAAAAATAAAAGGAAATGGAGAGGCAAGATGCAAAATATGACCTACAAGATATAAATGCAAAATAAATTAAAGAAAATTCTACATTATTACTTAGCACTTAGCAAAGTGTATATAACTGAGAAGATATGGTAAACCTGCAGACCGAAACAGATAAGGCAATGTGTCTGAAGCACTCAGGGTCAGTTTAATCTGTCCGTGTTGAATGCCAAGACCGATCACATCCAGACAGTGTTGATAGAGTGACAAGCTTGCAAACAGCTGGACTCCATCTCTCTTGTGTCTGTCCGGCAAATTCAACAAGCAACAATGTCGGTGACCATAGTGCTGACAAGTATGCAGCCATCCAGCCAGTTCCCAAGAGCCTTATGCCCTAAAAGCAAACTACACCAAACACTGGTCATTAGACCTAGTTTATTTTTGGCGATGGAGCCGCTCAAAGCACCTTAGCTGGTGACCTGGAACTCAGTCGTACAAGCAGGCTAACATGTATACTACGTAAATGTACTTTGAGGTTTCGTCTGGTGACCTTGACCAGATTTTCTGAACTGAAAAAAATGCTCTGTGCTCTGGAAAACATTCGCACCAATTTTGGCTTTTTAATGCAAGTTTGTACGAGACAGACAAGCAGACGTGCAAATGGGCCAGAACCACCAGATGCACAAGTGACCTGTGAAAGAGTATATAACAATGGCCCGCCAAATCTGATAATATTTCGGCTCTGTTGATCAAGTCATGCATGCCAGTAACCAGACTTTTAAGCTGATCAGTTTATGCAATTCTTCTAAAATACATATACAGGCAACAGATGTATTACAATACAGACCTGCTGAAAATGTTGGACAGCAGCTTAAAGCCATGAGTAAGATTGTCCATGTTAAGAACTTTGAGTGAATGCTCCACTGCAAAAAGTATGGACTCAATACCTGCCAAATCAAATGCAAATTGCAATGCATTTGCAGCAACTGGCAAATAAATTTCATCTTAACAATAATTTTTATAATATTTCTACGTTTGCTAAACTGCAGGTCAGCATTCATTTTTTTAGTTCCTTCTATGCTTTGAGACTGCTATCTGAGCAACAAGAACACTGTTGCATTTAGAAAGAAACACAAAACAAACTTTTAAAAACAATGAAAGAATTATCATAAAAGTTATCAAAGAAATACAAGAAAAGCCCAGCTAACGCAAAGAGGAACACGCGACAGTGGTGTATGTGTGAAGACCCACTGTGAACAAATCTAACTTATCGATCCCAGCAACTGACATTGGGTACGATGTATTTACATATGCCAGATGGCGCCACCATCTCACGTGAATGCTGCCGCTCTTGACATGTGTCCGCAGCCCAAAATTGCTGAAAAATCCATTAAAAACCCCTATTTTTGCGTTCAATGTCATCCAAAGTCATTGATCTCAGTGGCAATCGAGAGCCGATGTACAACTTCCTATTAGTGGTTAATACTAACCTAGGCCCTATCTCGCACCAGTATTGAGATAGAGCAACGTATTGGCTAAAAAATCGCAAATTTTGCCCACCACCTCTCATTTAGCACCCTCTTTTGGGGTGACCCCCTTCGAATTTATGGAAAAGCTTTTCGGTTCCTGAAACTAGAATCTTCCAGGCAGCCAACGATGAAAATTTGGTAATCCTAGCTTGCACCATTTTTGACTGATCCACCAGTGTGTCGGCCGGATGGACAGACGGATAGACAGAATTGCGATGGCTAAGATGTGCTATAGCAGTAGTACCTGCTGTCACGCGTAAAAAGTGGTACCCTTTTATACATCAAAGAACAATCAGCCTTTGTGATATATAGTGATAATCAGTAATATTGCCTCCAATCCATACCTGGTGTTTAGTTTAGTAAATCGTACTTTAAAATAATACAGCTATAAAGTTAAGAACTCACCATAAACAGCGTGTGATCGAGCAAAGAAATAGGAACAATCAGTCAGCTGCACCAAGGCACAGAACAGAGACCTAAACAATACACCATTACAACTGTCATTTTCCACGTCCCCTCATTTTTGTATATTTCTACACTGTGTCTCAAAAAAACATCCCCAACGTTTTCGACTGTAACTTGAAAACCAATTATCAGATTTTAATAATTTTTGGTAGGAATATTCCTGACACAGACACAGTGTAGTTTCACCCATCTCCATCACTATCAATAGCTGAACAAACAGCATCATCTTTGCATGCAACATGCACTATAAATATAATGTAAATAATTGTAAAATAGAATAATGACAAAGTCCTTCAAAACTAACAACAAAGCCTTGGCAAAATGTATCAGGTCATTTTTCACAATGCCAAAATGCAATTAGCAAGATGACAACTGACGTGATTTAGTCTTGAGGCACATAGGGATCAATGTACCTGAATTGAACTGTACTGAACTGACAGTTTAGTTTTTGACAAACTGACCAAAGGGCGAAAAAGACAAGCCCATTGGTTGCCCTTTGGTCAATGACTGATGCACACGTAAGCGGAGTCACGCAGTGGTGGTTTTTGGCCTAAACCAGGGGAACACAAGCCCCCCCCTGAGTTTTGCTCCAGGCCCCCAGTTTCGTGGCCACCCATGTTGTTTTGCAAAAATAAGACAAATATCTGATTGCTTTGCATTTCCAAATTTTAGCAACGTGGGCAAATTTGCAGGACGTCTAAAAACCAAAACTGCTTCAGGAGGCTCCGCCCCCCTGGCCCCCTGACCAGGGGCTCTGTCCCTGGACCCTGCTGGGAAATCTGCCCCCAGATTCCCGTTATAGGCTCGCGCTAACGCACTCGCCCCCCCCCTCAAATATTGTGGGCTAGGACTGCCACTGTAGTCACGTAAGCCACCAACACCGTTAGACAGTGAATACTGTAATGCATTACTGCTTGTCCATTGTCAGTTCATCAACAACTAAACCGTCAGATCAGCTCAGTTCAGTTACGTCACTCTGTACATGCCTTTAGTTCTGATGGTTCCAGCTAAGTCAATTTATATTCTATAGTGCAGTCTGGATCAAGCTCACAAAAAGCTTTGGGACTGCTTGAATGAATCAGTGGCAGCTTTTCTCACGCTTAACACAGAGGATACACCGTATTCAGTTGAATAACTTACTGTTCATTCTGAAGCCATGGAGAAAAAGCAGGCCACTCTGGTCAATTCCCACTGGCTGGTGGTGACATCAAAAAGCTGAGCATCCCATAGAGCTAGATGGGGAGGTCTAAGCCCTCAAACAGAATACTGATACAATACAGGAAGAAAAATGCAATTAGCGAAACAATATTTCCATGGAAATAAAACAGCCAAACTCACCCAATAAGTAATTCATTAGTTGTATGAAGAGTTTCAAACAAAAACTCTGCATACATGCAGCAAAGCATAAAGTGTGAATAAGTGTCAAATTAGTCATCCGTTATACTTGACGTAGAACACTAGCTAATGTCACTGGCAGACTTAAACTATCTCTTCAGGAAGATGAATACATTTTTCATAGAATACGGTTATAAATATTTCAACTAAAAAAAAGTAAAACAAAATTATATTTTTAAAACTCTACGTATCAAATAAAAGGCTCTTCAAATCCCTGCCTTTAATCTATTTTGTAATACATGGCTTCCTTGATAATTCCATAACTACATTTTTTGTTGAGTGCATTCACAGCCCCATCCACTAAAATTTCCAAGTTAAAATTTTCATTCATGTTAAATTCTACTGTGGGTTCTGATAAAGCTACATCATACCTCAAAATTAGACCAGTGACTCAACCTGATCATTCTACTCCGACTACTGTTATTACTTTGCAGCTGTTGATGTTACCACATTAACAAATGCATTAACTGCAATTAAATACAAAAATTAACTGCACTTAAATAAATGCCATTAAAAACTTCTGATGCAACAACAAAGCAATACCATACATATATTTTAGCAATAAGAGTACAAATATCATAATACGAATGGCGTTCAAAAAGTTTTGCAAGTCGATGTGTAAGACTAAAAAAACTGTTCAAAATTTATACATCAATAAAATGTACATTTCTTCTAAACACATGAGCCTAAAGCAGATATGACATCATTGTAACGTATGACGTCACAGAGCGTTAAACAGGAACGATATGGAGTGCCAGCGCAAACAGCGTAAAATTGGGCTCGCTGTTGCATTACATTTCTTCAGTCTACCATCTGATTTTCCAACACGAGGTCCTGGGACACGGGATTTTTTGAGAGTCCGTGAATTTCTCATTTGTGATTATAAATATTCAACAGCCAAAATCTGTGCCAGCCATGAGAACACTATATGTATCAGAAAAAAATGGACAAAGTTTACAACTCGATAAGCCGATCGTATATTAGACCAACAAAGTTTTTAAAATTTATACACCAGTAAAAGTTATATTTCTCCCGTACACGTATGAGCTTTAAGCAGATGTGATGTCATTGAAATTTATGACGTCATAAAGCGTTAAACAGATACGATTTTGAGTGCTAACGAAAGTAGCATAAATATACATCATCATCATCATCATCGACAACCGTGGGCTCAATGCCCGTTGGTGTCTGACGCCATTCTTACTATCGCTGCCCACTGCAGCCTATCTAGGGCAGCGTGGCTTAACTCCTGCAGGGTTGTCCCACACCACTGCTCAATGTCATCTGACCATTCTCGGTGAGGCCGTCC
>Ga0209367_1003336_pt1 | contig 21814 bp, 7 predicted proteins | sample WorMetLIZISLAND2_FD_187412 | JGI IMG/M metagenome (GOLD analysis project Ga0209367, IMG submission 187412) | Marine gutless worms symbiont microbial communities from Max Planck institute for Marine Microbiology, Germany - Olavius geniculatus... ...
GCATTAAGTAGTTGACATTGACTGTCTTGAGTCTTGACTTAGTGTAGTAAATATTCGTTGTTCTGAAATTTCTTCGTTTGCAATAGTGCAGCACCTCGAAATAAAGTCTGTGGGGCCCGTGAATTTGCGAAACTCTTTCCGTGAATTTTCCGTGAAATTTGACACATTTTAAAAATTCTGCTGTGAAATCATGCATTTTTTCCCGTGAATTCAGTTGGTCCCTACTCATAAGATGTAAATCTTTGCAAAACGCTTTTCGAATCACTAAAATTTGAGGACAGGTTGATAACATTTTACCATTCCGTTCCGTTTAAACCAAATTTGCAAACTCGAAGTGATAACGTTCAGGAGCATAGCTTAGCTGGCATGCCAGCTATGCAGAATAGGAAATGGTGAGTGCAAATAAAATAGAAAGAAATCTCTCTGGCTCCCCATAAATGAATAGTAACTCACTTTCACCAACAGAGATGGAGTTCCAGTGAGGATGCCCGCTGCTCACGGATAGATCATGTAAGCTTTAAAAACTGTGAATCACTGATGAGTCATTTGACAACGAATCCCGCAAATATTCAAGAATATTATCATTCTAATAACATGATATGCAAGCTATAGACAGTTCACAGTCGCCTATTATGGTGTTTGCGCTGTTAACAGCATTTTTGTCTGCAGAAAAATAAAAGACGAATGCCTTCCGGTTTTAGGTAGAAGTGCAGAACTTGCAAACAGCGATAAAAAATCAGCAAATAAACACCAATAAATCTTACTCTGTCTGCAAGCAAATATACCTGCAAATATGTCGTCACAACCACACGAACTGCATCCAGCTATATATCCACTATAGCAGCGATTTTTTGTTAGTTTGCTCGCACCGACTACAACAAATTCCCAGACGCCATTACGTCTCCGCCATTAACGACACTGTGCCGTTTGTGCCACTTCGAATCGACTCTTGAATTTTAACCGGAGGGTCTTCAAGCCCGGTTTCCATCTACTGTAACGCAACTCAACGCCGTTGCATGCTTTTTCTGTCGCAATTGACGCAGGCAATGCAAAAATACGCACGGAAGCTCGCTACTAGCGTATTTGCTTGCGTACACTGTTGCGACGGCTGTCAGTTTCTAACTTCCTACGCAACTGACCCAGCGGCCTAAACGAAGAGTGTTTTTGCGATGTTTCCTCTGCGTACGTTGTGTCGTAGACACAAACTTACCGATAGTGAGACGTAGCAATGCTGCTCACTGCTCGCTGCTCAGTATGCGTGTTGCTGTAGTCTGTTTAAACAAAGTATTACCGGTTGTTGGAATGAATCTTTGACTGCAGCTGACGTTTATGAAGTCAGAAACTCATCTGAATTAATATTTTTGCAATGAGCCGCAAGCACGCCAATTTGCCACCAAATGTATTCTATCCGTCCGTCCGTAATCAACGACGATGTTTCATGGCCATGCACGTATGTTGAGTTACTCAAAAATTAATTGTACAAACAGGCTACTTTCCGTTATTACTCCTCAATGCTTCAAAACTGCATGGTCACCTAGTCCTAAGATAACATTCCCAAATTTTGGGTGGAAAAGTTTAGAGCACCCACAGAAGTGGCCCTATCAGTTACATGATGCATGACGTCATTTAAAAGCACAGTTGTAAACATAAAAAATAAACACGCAGCACACTTACGTAGTTATTCATAGCCGCTAGTAAAACTAGTAGCACCTAGATCTTGTTTCTAGCCTCATTGCACCATGCCAACAAAATACCATGTACCGATCATTCACTCGTCAACTCAGCTATAAGCCAACGACTTCATATATACAAAAACATGTAAACAATTCATTGTATTAATAGACAGTTAACAGAATTAACATTACAAATGAAATGACACAAATGATACAAATGAACAGCGAAAACTACAGATATCAAACTGGCAAAATGGCAAACAAACAACTATAAATTAAAGAAGAAAAAAGGCAAAGCCTGAGACACAGAAAACAATGTCTACAGCTATGACTAATGATCAACAAGTGCTACTACAGCGTGGACCAAAAAAATGACCTAACTTTTTTTGGCAGAACTTCGTCAAATCTTTACCAAATTTGCCAATTTTTGGCATACGGACTGCCAAAATGATAGAATTATGTGAGATACACTTATTGTCCACCTCAGCGAATTTTTGTCAATGCACTACCATGTAAAATGCAAATGCTCCAAAATGTTACATTACGCACTGATTATCAGTATCAGATTGCTCACCTTTTCAATATCAATTCGACGGAGAGTGCCACACAATTTAATAATTCGGTGGTATTAAATGTTTTACGCCAAAAATAGCAGAAAACAAAATAGCTGACTGATGAGCTCAAAACATCACTAATCCATGAACAAGTGTCATCATATCTAAAACATTCTGAACACTTAAAGCATAAATTCTAATGATTTGGAAGCAAGCTGTTACACAAATTTACAATTCTGTTAAATAAATCACATTTTAGTTTATTGTGGGCTAAATTAAGTTTTTGAACTTATATGGGCACTCAGCATTATGCAACAATTTAGAGCATCTGCATTTTACACAGTAGTGCACTGACATAAATTAGGCGAAGTGGGCAATGAGTGTACCTCACATAATTCTATTGTCTTGGCTATCTGTGTGCCAAATATTAGCAAGTTTGGTGAAAATTTGACGAAGTTCTGACAAAAACAAGTTGGGTCATTTTTTTAGCCTACCCTGTATATACAGAGGCTCAAAACAGCAGGAAAACACGAGCAGTTTCGTTCAAAAGAAAAATTGTAATTTGTAATCAGTAGCCTACTATACAATACAAAGACATGCAAATTCATTGCCAAATATTTGAAATTCCTCCTGCTTAGTAAAAAAGTTCAATTTTGAGCAACCATAATCTTCTCCGTTGGAAATTTTTGGCTGTCTGTCAGAATACTGTTAAAATGCTGCAAATTTCCAAATTTTTGCCCCACCTAGTTTTTTCAACCCATGACACTGCTGATGAGAAATAATAGGGATGTGACGATACAAATAAAAACATGATGTTGGTCCGATGAAGCATCAAAGGCATTAAAATTGAAACACCACATGGATGTGTGGGCAAAAAAGGAGTATCCCTCTCCAGAGGACTAAAGGGCCTATGGGAGCATACTTCTGATGTACAAAAATATGAGACAAAGAATGTATAAAAAAGAACATCATTCTGATCAATCACATAAAACAGCAACAGCGTGAAGCTACTTTCAAGAACATTTTCTGAGGACAACGTCCAACAGGATTCGCATGAAAACAAAGCAGGTGAACTTTACGAGCAACAGAAGGACCTGCACCCTCTTGAGTCTTTGAAGCAAGATTCCCTATCCCCTTTTCCTTCCCCTCTCCCTTTCCTATTATTCCCCATTCTCTCATTTCTTTGTTTCTTTCCCTGAATCTAGCCTGCACGGTGGTCTGAGAGCTGTAAGCTCTTTCAGTAGGATCCGGGGCAATTCCCCAACTGCCTATGACTTTGGAGCAAGAAGCGAGCGAAAGTTGATGAAATTTAAATCTTAAATTCTACTAACTTCCTGCAACCCAGAGTGCCGAAGAACGTTCCCCATTACATTTTCAATAGGGTATTTGTTCATACAGTTTATGGAGATCAACACGTGCAACTGTCATAATGGATTCAGCAAGTCACTCGGATTCCCCAGACCTTGCTACGATCGCTGCCTGTTGTTGGCCGTGCTATGCTCGAGTACGGACACTTGTTCAGCCTGAAGTGTGGCTGCAGACGAACCAAATCAAATACAAAGGTTGTTCCATAAATGAGTTTACAAAATGGCGCCATTCCATTAATTCTTAAACTGAAAAAAGTCCGAAATATACGTTTTGTAGGAAATTTAATTCTTAGTACCAGGTGTGAGTTTTGTTAGGATGACGTCACTCTGACGTCATTTATAAACGTTAAATAAGGCGACGTTGCAACTGAGGTTGTCCCGCAAAGAACAGAGTGCTATTTTGTTTGTTTTGTGGGCAAAAAGACTTTATGCAAATCAGACTCACTCTGAAATGCATCAAGTATATGGCGACAAGTGTTTTACAATGCGAACAGTAAAAAGAATAGTAAGTGGGCAGAAATTTGCATTAAATGCTGAGCTGCAATCAGCCATTCGTCAGTGTGTTGAGCATTCAGAAGCTTGTTGACAGATAGGACAAATGTTTGAATGAACTCGGATGATATGTTAAAAAATGAAGCGGTAACGTTTAGCATTTAAAAAGGTGATATTCGCTTGTTAAGTTTGTTAATTTTTTCTCACTTTTAAGTTGTTTGTGACTTGTGAGTTTGATACATTACTGGTGGGGAAAATAATACACAAATATACAGTGTTCTATTAGCAGATGACGTCACAATAACGACGTCATCATCAAAAAAAATTGGCACATATGTTCAGAATTAAATTCCCTACAAAATGTATATTTCGGATTTTTCATATTTTAAGAATTGATGGAATGACACCATTTTGTAAACTCATTTATGGAACGACCCTTGTTTTTCTCTAATAAGAAAAATGACAGACTGCAACTGCATACAGTGTAAAAGAACACACAATAGAAAAAGAATATAGTCAACAACACTGATAAAACAAGATACCATGATACATACGACAAAACTGCAGCCAATGAGATGGGATATAAAAAGTCACGTATATCTCTTTATGGAAAACCCATCAACTACACAAACCCCTACAGAGTGTAACCTACCACATAGAATCACACAGGTTTACATGCCACCCAACCGACACAGGTGAATGCACCCCATCTTAACCACAACCACACAGATTGATACTTGATTTACCTACCCCAGAAGGATAGAAGACTAAGTTTTGGATATGTGGTCTAAAAGCTGCTTATTTTATTCCTTGAACTGTATTTGGTGGCAGCAGGTAGAAATAAGAGTGCTTGCAAATAGTAATTTCATCCATTTAGACTTATGACACCTCTACTTATGAAACACATGAAAATAAAACCACGTTACCTTTCTGTCACTGAGCACTTCTGCCAGAGAGTTAACAGTCGACTCTTTCAGCATTCCAAATACGTCAAGGGCCTCCAGAGACTGAATCTCAGCAAGCAGCCTAACAGCAACCAGCACGATACTAGCAAATGTCAGCCCAGTAGGTAAGGTAAAGGTAAAGGTAAAGGTGCCATACCCCACAAAGGGCATAGGCGAAGTGCTCATCTCCAGACATTCGCTGTTGAGCCCGCAGTTGGATAGACCACTGAGTCCGTGACCCCAGAACTACAATTAGCTTCCCAGCCACACAGTGTCACAACCATTTGGCCGATATCTAACTATACTGCTTGGTGAATAAAGGCACATGTGTGCAAACAACATGAGCAAGGTTGTTACCCAGCAGTGAAGCAGCTAGGAGTCGAACCAGCGACCTCAGAAGCTGAACCTAGATCAAAAGTTAAACCAAGTTCACGCTGAATTACGTTGCACCAAATTGAACTTGGATCACTGATCCCATTCAGTTGAACGGCCGTGGTTGTACTGTGGACGACGCTGATTGGTCAACCATGCTCGGCCTACGGGCCAACTACAATGACGTCACAGTCACATGCAATGCTTACGAAACAGTCCAGTACAGATTGGCCGTAATTTGTTCAAATTTTAAGTTTCCCTGAAGCTACTACATGATTTTTGCATCAACAGTTGCACTGATAAAGTTCCGAAGATTCGCATTTTGTGTTCCAATAGATATTCGTTAATTATTCTACGTACATTGTCAAGATAATATGTTTACCATAGGTACAACAGAGCAACGGCGCATCGGCACTCTAGAATGCCTTTTATTTATCCATTAATTATTTTATCCAGCAAAAGACTACAGAAAATGTTAATAAAATCGACACTGTCATGTTATTTTTCAAAACTGATATGTCATTTTTCTTAGCTTGATTCGTGATTATTATGTTAAAAATTTCAGATGAAATTGTTAAGTTTTTACTGAATCACAACTATTTGTTTTGGAGTCCACTTTTTATTGGGACACAGTGTGGTAGTACTCACATGAGGCCAGGCAGTGCAATGCGATAACATCTACTCAGTGCCAGGTATCTCAGTGATGTCAGGTGTGCTATAATACACTCCACGGACTGTGAGGTGATTGCCGCGGCATCACTCAAATCCAGCTCAGTTAGCCGAGGACAGTTTAGACATAGCTGTACAACATCTGTAACACAACAGCATACAGTGTCAATACTAACTACTACTACTACTACTACTACTGCTACTTAGTCAGCCGAGAACAGTTCACACATAGATGCAGGACATCTGTAGCAGAACAGCATACAGTGTTTATACTACAACAACAACTACTACTACAACGTTCGGCACAATGACAACAACCACTAAGACAGCAATTACTACAACAGTAGACAGAACAAACACAGCTGTATGACATCTGTAGCAAAACTAGAACTACAGGACAAGTGAAAACAAAGCAAGTTGCTTGTTGTGAATGCATAAGAAATGAGTCTTAATTATGCTTTGTATTTCAACACGTAGGCTGACGATGACACTGAACTGAGCACAAATCTGCAGATTTCCACATTTCTGCACAAAGCATGATGAGGAATAAGGATCATCAAGTTATGGTTTGAATTTTGCGTACCAATGACTCGATTAGAGTTACTGGCAACAGTAACTCAGTTCAGCTACCAGTCAAAAAGCTGAAGCTCAACTTGATAACTTTAAACAAAATTTCATCAACTTAATTTGTGGCCAGGGCTAGTGTTAGTGTCAGCATTAAGTTTAGGGTTAAATTTAGGCTTACAAGTCCAGTTTTTAGTTACCACTACTTGACACCCTACTCAAACTCGAATTTGATTCACTGAACACAGAGAGCACAACATTCATCTCGAACATTCTTCATTTCAATCTATGTATTAACTTGCTTCATAGTCTTTGCTACCGTACTGATTTGTCACTGCAGCTAAATAGCCCAGACTTTACTGCTGCACAAGCAGACCACTGAAAAGAAGAAGCAAGACAAGAAGAAAAGAGGCCAACACTTGCCTTCATCTTGCAAAATGTTGCGATAGCCGCTGAAGTTGAGCCTGGTGAGGGTCGGCGGGAGACTTGTGACGAGATAGACGACAGCATCACGATTCATGCTTGTCCACGCAATGTTCAGTGAATCCAAACTACTCTCAGACAATCCACACACACTCAGTCAATCAATCAGTCAATCACAAAATTGTGCATAATGCCTCGTACAGTCCTAAATAGTAGCAACAAACAGTTGAAACACTACACTTGAACAGAACAACAAATCCACAATACTCGCATAAAGCCTAATCTTATTATAATGCTCAGAAAATTTGTTTGTCTGTCTGTCACATCTGTCATACCCCTCACGTGCCTTTCGTGTTGCATGACCATGGCATTCGAGTCCTTGGGCCTTAGGTACGTGTGACCCACCTTGCCCTCATCTCCACCCACGGGCAGTCTGAGGAAAGGGGAAAGGCTGAATTGCCAGGTAACAGAGTAAACCCACCCATAGGGCAAGAAGTTTTCTAGCAACAAATAATTACTAATAGCAATAGGCCAGTATGTAGCCTTCCGCAATTCTTACTTAGCAAACAGATTGGCCAAAAAACCGTTGAAGGCTACTAAGTGCCTGCAGTAAATCCACACTGGACAGACAGACAGCTTAACTTATGCAATGTCCCTTACTCGGAAAAGCATAATAAGTTAATAACATTTAGTGGTGTGGCACTTTCACCCATGTTTGGTGGCAGGCAACAGTATCTTATCCCATCTGGCAGGTGAAGCACTGTGTCTCGACCTTCTACTCCCTGTGTGACAGCAAAATGAGTATCAGTTGTCTACCTGAAAAATAATAATAATCGTTCAGCTCTTTGTGCATATCGGCAGAAATGATAATGGTGAATATAGTCACTGTGGCTGCCTGCGCAGATCTATTAGATCGGCTTGATCCAAAGGTCGGTAGCCAAATGGCAATGTGACACATTTATCACATAAATGGGTCAACTCTTGCATTGGCATGACGATCACATTAGTACTGTTCTATTGCTATCAAGCCATTAGTTGCTGAGAACTGGTGCAGTACCTATGAAGAGAGTTGCAGAGTGGCACCAACGCATTCTCAGTGATGCCCTGACACATGCATAGATTCAACACCTCCATCTGTTGGTTGCGACCAATATACCTGCAATGTAACAAATAAACAAATAATATATTTCCTTTGTTAAAATCCACAATCCACATAGTAAAAAATCAACCTTCTACTATACACATTGTAAACTCATAAAGTTAGAGCTGAAAGAATAACCAACTAATCATATAAATTATGGTTTTAATCAAAATTAATGATTAATTTGTTAATTTTTAACAAGTTAGCTATCCACCCCAGACTCTGGTAACTAGTGATGATTTGATATCAGGATTTCAATTTCGATACAATATTGATACAATATATCAATATTTTCAATATATCAAATCATCACTACTGGTAACAGGCTCGGCATATTTTTCCTAAATACTGCACAAGACATCATGAACCTCTGATTTCTTTGTAACATATGATGCTACAAAACATAATTGTGTTCTGACTAACTGATATAGAAAGTCACAGTGCCACATCTCAGACTGTTTTTGGCTTCGTTTTAAGCTTGCGGTAAGCCTCCAACATTGCACCCCACATGCGATAGCCCATTGGGTTTATATTCAGCGAATTTGGAGGCTATTGGTCTTTTTTGATGAAATCTGGCCAGTTCTGTGTGTGTTTCTCAGACTGTGCTAGACACGTAGTGGTTATAAGTGGTGTATAGCTCTTTATAGAAAACCCATTTCAAGAATATGAAGCATCACCTGCCATACGGGACCACACAGTGTTATCTGCCGCCCGACACAGGTGAATGTGCCCCGCCTTAACTGCTGCCAGATAGTCTGGTCGGTAATCGATTTACCTACCCTGGAGGGATGGAAGACTGAGTTGACCTATATGGATGGTTACATACTAAGATGGTTTACCTGCCCGCAGACAGTCACCCATCCAAGTACTAACCTGGCCCAAGGTACAGCAACTTCAACGTGTTACTGCTATGCCACACCACCAACTCAGATGCTCTGATGCTGATGTCTCGGAGTAAGTAATCACATCACTTACCGACATATATTGTTGCTGAGCTGACATGACTCTAGACTAAGCCGTAGCAGATGAACACAGGATGATAGCAGCTCCTCTAGTGTTTGAACACTGACGATGGCCATCGACAGATCCAGATACTGCAGTCTGTTAACACTGTTACACAAGAAAGACAAATACACGATGATGACAAATGAACACAAGATGACAATAAGAGCATCATCACATGGTATTTGCCGTATCAATCGAGACTAATCATGTCTCAAAACGTCTGATTGTTTCAGCTACTTAAAACACACACCAAGTGTTTAAACACTGATGACAATCATCGACAAATCCAAGTAACGCAATCTGTTAACACTGCTACACAAAGTCACACAATCAAAGTGCAGGATGGCATATAAAAACTACAACATGAATGCTAAATGCTGATTGAGCAATTAGGAGTTTTGCAAATAGTTAGCCTCGATCACTGTAGTGCAGAATTGTCATGCTGAACACTGTGTTCAAGTGTTTAACATGACTAATGTTCAGTATGACTAAACGTTTCTAAAACTGTCGGAATGCTTTATCTACATAAAAAACATGCATGTTTCCATATTTTATGCATCACATGGTACTGCTTGATAAAAGTTAAGTTAAAACAACTTGCTGAAACTACCAGAAAAAAATCTCACGGTTACAAGCTGACACTCTATGACTGAGTCACCATGCTGCCAAGCTTGAATCACAGACAACATAATACAGTGCTTTCTTTTATTTAAACATTCTGATATAGTGCCACCAACATTGTGACATTAATTGCAAATCTAATTAACAAAAACAGACAAGTTATTCCGTATACTGGCTGAAACAGTCAATGACCATCCTCCTCAATTTGTGGAAATTATGCCAAAGATTGAGCAACCATCCGTTAGTAATGCATGACAATAGTCAATTTCATTACTTTTTGTCAATACTCAGTTTTGACAAAAAATAACTGATTTTGAAACACTGCTCAAATAATAGCTGACCACGTATGAAGAGAAAGCGGCAGATTTGGTCCATCAGCTGGAGACTTGATCTGAAAACAAAGCCACTAAATAAATTTCATTCTAAAACAAAGAAATAACACTATCATGTATGAAACTGACTAAAATAACCTCATAATTTTATTCCCAGATAAGTAATTAAGAATACCATTTATGGTATACGTTAGTATTAACATGACTGTGGTAGTTTCAGACACTAGGAATGAATAACTGATTCCTACTCTCTACTGACTTTTATCTCAGAAGGCAGTCTACAATTTTCTTCTATTATTTTGACCACCTTGTTGCTAAAACTCTCACGGTTGGCCAATTCAAACTTTTAATATAAAAATAAAAATGCCAAATATCAAGTTAATAGCCAGAAACATTGCAATTAACACACAGCTGACCTACAATTAACACACTATACTCGATGATGATAGTAACAGTAATGGCCACAACAATGTTTATGATGCTGTCATCACGCCAGAACATTGTGAGAGACCAGTCACCCAATTCATCTAATAACTAGAAGGCGCTTGTGAGAGTGCATATCTCCGCCAATGTACAAGTTTTCACAGAAGAGCGCCACCGTTCCTGCCGGTTGCGTATGACACGTGGAGATGATGATGAGCCATCGTGTACACAGACACACGGAATGTTGGACACACACACGAACAGAACGACCAATCTCATAATCTCCTCCAACGTTCATTTCATTCAACTTGGCGGAGATAAATACAGCATGAGTATTGGGCAGCTGGCAACCTTTGGATCAAGCCAATCAGCCTGAGGCACAGATCCACCCAAACTGTCAGCTATAATACCACATTCATGGGCACTGTTTATTACCACGCAACCCAAAAGCTGACACTTATTTTATCATACTACAGAGGACAGAGAGCTCATTAGATTTGCCAGCTGAGAGTCCGAGATGGTTTACCATCCAGGTATTAACCGGGCCCAGCGTAGAACAACTCAGTAAACTATGTCACCAACCAATGTCTGTGCCAATAGGAAACACTCACCTCCACCCTGGCAAGTCTTACTACAGAAACTCCTCTCTCCAACAGCTGGAAAATGACAGATTTTTTCAGCGTTTTCCCTTTCAGATCAAGAGCACCTTTCCACAGGGACTCATCGTACCTATACAAACATACACAGAAGAATTCAAGTGCATACAACTGTTTTTAAACACCAATTCTACATTTATCAGGTCCGAAGCCTACATCTTGTACAGACCAGATCTCCTTCTAGATATTCAGCAAACAGTGTCATGACCTTCTTCATGACCCAGAGTCTCAAAACTCTCGACACTTTTAGAATCAACTGAAGACGGATCTTTTTTGTGAAATATTGCTGACAAATGTACTAAATGCATTAACTGGAATTTTTTCCTGAGTGAGCAAGTGCTGTATTAATTGACATCTTACTTCCTTACTTACTTATCTTTCCAGAGCTACAATACTGCAAGTTATGCAGAGGTTATTCACAAACGGACAAACTTTCTGCTGGCAAAGCAGCTCAGCTCATAACCTTGTTGTAGTATTAATTCTGCACAACACAGCTTATCAGTCAATTTTAGACTACATATCCATCTAACCAATGCCATCAGAGTATTCACTGTCATAAGAACAACCATGAGAAAACATACGCAAGTCTTCGCCAGCGCCTGCAGACCCGAGCACATCGACACAGCGTCGGCTTGGGCAAGAATGCAAACACTGACAGAAATATCTCGTCTGGCATCAGGCTCCAGGCGTCTGCACCATTAAATTAAAAATAGAGCTGTCGAGGCGTTAATTTTTTTAATGCATTAATTAACGCATAAATTAATGCACCCAGTCCCGTCGAGAGGGAGAGTAGGGGGATAAGTTATCACAAGCCTCGCAACTTTTGAGGGGCCCTGCCTGTCTAATATAGAAAGTTAGAAACACATTTTTAACGCATAATCAACAATAACTGACATCATAGGTAGCATAGAAATCTATTAGCATGTCATCAAAAATCGAAATAATTATTTACAGTAGTGATGGAACGAAAACTACAGTTTAGTTACTCGAATTCACTCGATTGTCAAATAACCGCAGTTTAATGGAATATTCCAACTTTTGCTTCACAAAATTTAGTGAATTAACATAAATTTACGTATGTGCGTTAATTTTTTTAACGCGCATTAATTTATTAACGCATTAACGCGTTAATTAACGCGTCAATTGTGACAGCTCTAATTAAAAACATTCACCATCATCATCAGCACTCGCATCATCATCATCATCTGTTCTTGCTTAACAAAGGCGGCTTAACGATCACGATGTTGGACTTGAGCCTGATGCCCAGTCAGGTCGCTATCAAGTAGTTACTAGCTGTGATCAGTCTGCAGACAGAGAAACCATCTTGGTATATAAACAGCCAGCAAGGTAAACTCAAGCCTTATATCCCTCCGAAGTAGGTAAACCTACCTGGCTGAGGTTAAGGCAAAGTCAAACCTCAAAAGTAAATTTATACAGTGCACTCTCAAAAAAACCTCTAATGCTAGGTGCATTCACCTGCAATAGGTGGCAGGTAACACTGCGATGTAATGGCAGGTGACGGCTGTCCATAGTTCTGGGATGGGTTACCATTAACATACGTAGATCTTCTGAAGTAAAAGTATGAAAAAAACAAGAAAGCCCAGCTAATACAAAAAAGAACACATGACAGCGGTGCATGTTTGAAGGCCCACTGCAAACAAGATCTATACGCTCACCGATCCCAGCAACTGACATTGGGTACGATGCATTCATGTAGGCCAGATGGCGCCACCGCCTCGTATGGCTGCTGCTGTTCGAGTGGTCGAATGCGAGCATTCACAAGGGAAAGTTTGATGCCCCCGTATGATGTATTTCTTAAATACATCAGGGGGCAAAATTTAAACTAGTGAAAACTATGTTTAATGCTGAAAGTTCAATTACGCAGGCTGTCCGTGTCTATCTCTAGCGATTTCAGTGCAATTCGCTCTTAAAATGCGTGTCATAGTCAAAAATCATCAAAAATCCATAAAAACACTTATTTTGGCATTCAAGGTCATCCAAGGTCATTGCTTTTGGTGCCAATCAAAAGCCAGTGTATGACTTCCTATTACTGATTAATAGTAATCTAGGCCCAATCTCACACCGTTTCTGAGATACAGCAGCTTATTGGCTAAAAATTGCAAATTTTTCCCACCCCCCTCATTTAATGCCCTCGCTCGAGGTGAACCCTGTGGAATTTATAGAAAAGCTTTACGAATCCAGAAACTAGAGTCTTCCAGGCAGCCAACGGTAAAGATTTGATGATCCTAGCTTGCACTGTTTTTGGCTGATCTACCCGTGTGGCAAACGAACAGACAAGACAGACAGACAAAATTGCAATGGCTAAAACGCAGTAAAAAACAAACCTCTGAAGTTGGACAAATCTTGTTCCAACTCAATGCACGACAGTAATGGTGACAATGTGATGCCTGTGGCTCCATCCCTCGGAGTCTGACTTGTGCTTAAACTCTTTGCCATTGCAGCTGGCACATCTTTTGGCTTTACAGCCTGCACAAGCAAAATAAACAAATACTAAAAATGTGTTAAAAGTATGAATAAATTAAGCTGAATGACCTTTGCAGCAAAAATGGGAACACAAAGTTTCACAACTGTTGTCATAATGACCATAATAAATGGTCTAAGATTGTGAAACTCTTCCCATAACTGACCACGTGACCATCAATGGGTTGTAATTGGTTTAGGGGTAAGGTGTGAGGTGACAGACGACCAGAGTACAACAGAGAATACTTAACAATAACTGAAAATACACATAAAAGACAGACATTTGATAAAATGTTAAAACACACTAATTGGTCACTGTGTTGACTGAACCCAAAGATATGCTAATCCATCACACAATTTTCCACTGTGAACTGTATTCATAGTTTATCTCTTGATAAACGACCAGAGTACAACAGACTGCCAGCAACAGACCTACAACTATTCATAAGGGTTTGTAAAATGTGACACATTCGCCAATGCCGAGAATACTTAACAATAACTGAAAATACACAGTGTTCAGAAAAAAACACCCACTCACGTTTTCTTTTGTATCTCTGTGGAAGATGTTCAAATTTCCATAAAATTTTCCGGAAATGTTTAGAAAAAAAGGTCCACAGGTGAAAAGTTACATATTCTTTGCTACCTGTGACGTCATGGTAACATCATATTTCCATGTGTGTAAATTATGGGATTTACCATAAAAGACAGACATTTGATAAAATGTTAAAACACACTAATTGGTCACTGTGTTGACTGAACCCAAAGATATGCTAATCCATCACACAATTTTCCACTGTGAACTGTATTCATAGTTTATCTCTTGGCTGAGTGCAAGATCCTCAACTTTTTTGATGTTGACAAGCGTACACGCACTGCATCACTGTATGCATGTCCACTTGCTCGCTATCAGACGCATGGCTTAATACTGCCAGTCATGTCAATTTTTTATCCAAACATTTTATTTCATCAATATTCAATTGTCCGTGTATTGTAAAGAAACATCTTGCACAAACTTGCTGCTCATAACCCTTCCTGATTCGCAAACATTTTGTCAAAAGTCTGTCTTCAACGGTAAAACCCGTAATTTACAAACACGGAAAAATGACATCACCATGACGTCACAGATAGCAAAGAATATCTAACTTTCTACTGGTGGAATACTTGTTTCTTCCTAAACATTACCTAAAATTTTGTAGACATGTGAACATTTTCCACGGAGGTATTGAAGAAAACAAGAGTGGGTGTTTTTTTCTGAACACAGTGATGATGAACTCACATGAGACTGGGCAGGTTGTGTGGCATTAGACTGAGATTTAACACTGTGACGCCCATTAGTCTTTTTTCCATCAGGCATCAGTAAAGACACGCCCACATCCTTCATCATGGTATCAGTGCTGTCGTAATCCACATCCCACAGCATCCGAATGATGCGTGGCTGGACACTGGCCTCTGGCGACTTTCTCTTTCTAACAAATGCAACAACAGCAACAACATAATAGTGTCGAGAGCCCTTGCTTTATCCACACACTAAAGGTAACCAGCTGTACAGCATAATGCACAGTTCAAACTTATCAAAACCACAGTGATAAAGCAAATGCTGTATGTGATAGTCTACAAATTCAATCAATTCTACTGTTTTTTTGCTAATATCAGAGCACAGCTGCACTGTAAATTACATATTCGGACAGACACACTGTGAACGTCATATATTTAGATTATTAGTTGTCAGTACCGACAATACTAAAAGCTGACAACCTGAAAGACAAACCTAAAATAAAATCTACTGCAAACCAACACTGGTGTTGCAACTGTTTATGCTGCCAATGCATTTTATCTATATTTTCAAAATGACATTAGAGTTCATCTCAACACAAGAATGATCACAGTGGAACGTACCTCGTTGGCGCGCGTAGCATGGCATCATCACACAAACTCTGAACTTCGTTGTGCATAATAAACGTCAGCTTTCAAACATAAACGTACGCTATCCACCTACTGTCATTTACTTGGGACACATTTTAACCTGCTAAAAACATGTTACAACACGTTCGCACACTTTTCTTCGAAAGTTGTTTATGCCGGAAGCGGAAATCGTAATATTGTTGGTATCACATAACGTAAGTACTTGTCATAAAGATCATTTCTTTTCTGAAATAAAGCAGAAGCAACGCATTTTCCCAATATTTCCAAACTGACAGAAAGTTGTTTCCTGCACTGTCTGTTAATGTCTTTGGTCCGATCGTTAAGCTGTAAGCTACGAAGTGTCTGTCGTCTGTCTGTCTGTCACAAATGTATTGTGGCTAAACGGTTGGTCCTACCGGAAAACTTTTTACGCAGATAATTAACCTAGTGTGGTGGTTTGCGGCCTCCAAAATTTCAGCGATCAAGTGCAAAAGAAACATTTTCTAACTTAAGGTTAAATGGAGGAAAGTATAAAAGTATGTGAAATGTGCGTAACGTTGAAAGACAAAGACCACTAACAGAAAGTAGCATATGCCCTTTTACACGACACAATAATCATTTTGCTGGCCTCACCATCGGCCAGAAATATGAAGTACGCCAGAATGTATCATTTTGAAAAAAAATTCAGAAATTTTCTCCCCAAAGGAGCCCCGTGAAAATGTTTGGGGGCCCCGCGAGAATGTTTCACCGGGCCCTGCTGTGGCTCTCGACGGGCCTGGCTAGATGACTGTTAGAACTGTAAAATAAGCACTTTGTTCCCAGTCATGTTGAACAGTGGTTGCAAATAACCACATGTTCACCTTGCACTGCAACGATCGAGAAAATCATTTCCAAATGTGCAGAATTGCTCAATCTACTTCTTATGCATCACCCTTAGAGCGAATGTTGTATTGAATATTTAATGGAGTAGGCATAAGTTAGCATCAAAATTAGTCTTAGTAGAACTTGACCTCATCCAATGGAAACAATGAAAAGAACAAAATCAGTCGAGTATACTGCATTATTTATTGTGATGCAGAAATGTAATATTACAGTACTATAACACAATCGGAATGTCTCAGTCTTTATTTAAACAAGTACTCAACTATGACAGAAAAAAACAGCACATCATCGCAGCCCAGTTACTAGAACTCTTTCAGATATGTAAAGATTACTGCCATAATACCACATAATACATCTTATGTGATGCAACGTTTCTTGATAATATAGTTGAGATGCAGTACAGTTTTAGATATATTCATTTCAATGCATGAGAAAACATAAGTTCTGCCAGTTAACGTAATACAAAAAAATTATTAAGTAATATCTACACATTTTACATTTGGTGAAAAATGACTAAACACTTAAGTGAAATCAGCAGTAAAATATGTGACTAATATCTATACAACTGCATAGGAAAGACAAAAATTCAGGCAAAAAGACACTTAAAAGTGTTAATTCAGCAGTGACTCATAATGTTATATCAGAAATGCTAATCCACCACTCTTTTCTTGTCCTACAGTTCCCCTTTCCTATTTGTAGAAGAGTACTGTCCCTGTAAAAACTTTTTATTCACTAAAACCACTTTAGTAACAAAAAGCATTACTGGAACAAATGCAAACTGTGTGTACCTGCAAAATAAAATAACAATGATAACTACGTTTACCTAGTACAATGTTAATCGAATTACGTCATTCAAAGCAACGTAACGTAAAACATAACGTAATGTGCATGTTTATACCACAGCATTCATTGGCACTCATTGTGCCTACCTATAGAGAAATGGCGAGGCTGAAGTAACTTGAGTACTTAGAGCAATAAAGTAATGTGACATTCAAAAATCTGAACATGCTCACAACGGCCGAAACATATCTGACCTGAGAATCCAGTTTAAGCCGAGGAACTGGCACCTATGCAATACATAGCTTCACATACTACTCACAAGATGATACACTGCATCTCAAAAAACGTCCCACTTTGTAATTGTCCATATCTTTGACAAATATTAACCGATATTCAAAATTTTTTCACTGGCACACTGGAATTTGGAAATGACCAAATTCCCAGAAATTCACAAATGGGAATTCCCGGTGGATCTGCAGCAAACATAGCCAAGAAGAATGGTCCAATTCATTCACTAAAATTTATATCAGGGGAAAAAAACTCAAAATTTTCTCTCTTGTTCACTACCCAATCATAATGTGTTTTTGAAAACTGAAAATGCACTAAATTTAATTTCAGCCAGGGCTAAGCCATGGGCTCCACTGCAGGGGCATACGATGCTCCCCGGACCCCATAATCGGCTGGGAGATAGAAAACCACTCCGTACTTCCACCCCATTTGACGCCTGTGGCATCTTATTCTTAGCACCCATAGTGCCTTGACCTTCAGGACCCCCAATATTGATAACAGATTGACGCAATTATTACTTGCAATGTACACAGAGGCAGACATGTCTACAACACAATTACAACATTCGCCACTGGACAATCGACAATCAACTCTCTACGACATACAGCATACATATACACCAGTACCTGGTGGACAGTGATTTACTACTAAAACAAACAAAATATCAGTCAGTCATTTTGATATTCGTGCAAACCGTCAAAAAATAACTAAACTGTAATAATGCAGTGAATTATCACACAAATTATGACAGCAATGTATACGCATATCAGTAAATCAGATATCAGTCTTAGAGTGCCGTGTGAATAAGACATTAACCAAGTGTGCTGGTAAAAGTGCTAAAAACCAACAAAAAAAAGATGCAACTGAGTAATATAAGTGAATGAGTGAGTAGGTTTTAACGTCCCACCCAACACAGTATAGGTCATTTTGGGGATGGCCTCTCCAGGCAATGCACACACAAACAAACACATAATGAAACACAAAATTTAAACTTACAAAAAATAAACCAGATAAGAAACACACAAAACACAAAATATCAATCCTAACATAAAATTGTAAGAACTGATCATTATAATTAGGGCCCACATTTTTCCATGGGCCAGTTCGCAATATTCTGCGGCTCACCGTGGCAAAATTGTCCAAATTCCGCGGCAAGCGGCTTATCGCAGCCTTCCGTTTGTGCATAAACTAAGCTTAATTCTGTTTAAAAAAACTTTTTTGGATGCTAGCATGGCACTCAGTTATGCTAGCAACATATAAAGTAAATTATCGATCCTTTTTTCTTTTCAAAGTGCAATTTGTCAATTAGTCGCATTGTGTTAATTTACGATTGTGCCGTACACGATGGTAATTAATAGTAGGAATGCAGTTTTAGGCAGTTCAGTTTGATTTTTCTCCGTGATATAGTTAGTTTAAAGCCGACAATCGTACTAATCATCAGTCATTTCTTAACTTCTGTAAAATTCTGCAAAATTCCACAGCAATATCAAAATTCCGCAGAAAAGGGCAAATTCCACGGCTCGGCTCGAAATTCCGCGGCCCGTGGAAAACTGTGGGCCCTAATTATAATTGTGCATATGTAACAGTAATGGTAGTTCTAATAATCTTCCCTGTTATCCTCTAGACAGTCATATATTTCAGAATGCTGCAAGGGGTGAGCAATAGAAGCATTATCCACATCAGCTGCAACTAACATGACCAAAACTGACTGGCTAAGTGCTGAAAAATAGCTGGGTCACATATCATTGTGGATAATGGAGAAAAGCAAGACCAAAAGTAAAACAGTGATAGTTGACCGAATAAGTAGGGTTTTACATCCCACTAGACACATTACAGGTCGTTTTAATAGTATCGAATGTTCTCCGGCAAATAATAAGTAAAAAAGACACCAGTGATAAAAAACATCAGATAAAGCAGGAAAAAGTAGTTTAACTCAAGACTATTGTCACCGAGCAAAAGCGGAGAAGACAGCGACAAACATGGATGGCATTGACAATAACGACGTATCACAGTAGAACAAACTGGCAATGTTTGAATGACGCTCGTGCAGACTTATCCTCAAGCAAACACCGACTTGATGTGACAATACCATGACAAGACATCCCATGACGGTTACACAGTGTTTCATAAAAAAATGGTGCCCTTTTTCTTTCTTTCATAATTCACTCAAATGATTATCAATTTACACAAAATTTTTACCAGATACAGCTGAAGAAACAGTAATTCGAAATATTCTGACAAAATATGGCTGTTAGTTAAATATTTTTTGCTAGTTGTGATGTAATGCCAACGTCATGTGCCATGAGTACAAACTTGCTTGTCACTACCGGTGCTGATAGTTGCTGAATAACTCCCCTGCTTCAACAATGAACTTTATCCGGTTAACTGATGATAAACTGTTGAAGTTTTACCACTGCAGCCACAAAAAATGCCCAAAATGATCCCTTTCACACACTTGTGGGGACAGCTCGACTTTTGCACCTTTCAACAACACAGTGCACCAGCATGCACTGCTTGCAAGATAATTGAGTTTTTGGATCGCGAGACACCTGATTTCATGTCTCCATGTCGCTTAGTGCTGACACGATGAAGATTTTTCATCAGTAAACCAGATAGAGTTCACCATCGAAGCAGGGTAGCAACTGACTGCACCAATTGAGACAGACAGGCTTGTCCTCATTATGAATTAGTATTTTTTCAGCTATACCTGGTAAAAAATTAGTGTAAATTGATCATCATTTGAGTAAATTATGAAAGAAAAAAGGGCACCATTTTTTTATGAAACACCGTGTATAATAACTGGTGTATGCATGATTTGTGTGGCCTGCGGGATAGACTGGGCCTTGAAATAACCTCAGAAAAATGGACTGCGCCAAGCCAAATTGGTCACAGTTTTCATTAAGACTTAAAAATTTTCAAATATCAGTACTCAAGTTTAGATTTTAAGAGAACAGATAGACGTCTGACCAGTTTAAGTCATTGTACAATATATGCTTAGGTCTTGAAATCTTGATTTTGAAAAATGGAAACATAATTCCGGATATAGAGTGCAAAGTCATCACAACTAGTTGCAACAGACCGAAAAATAAACCGGCCAAAACAAAAATTTTTGGTAAAAGCCTAAAAATCAAGCGAGTTAGTAAAGATTTGTTTCATTTGACACATAATTGGTCATTTGGAGAGAAAAAGTAATCAAGCCACAGCAGGTAAAATAACAAAGATCCGGGCATCATTAGTTCAGCATGACAACAACAGAGCCGCTGTGACAGCTCGCAGACACAAGCGTGAATGCAGACCGACTGATAAGCTGAAGCAACAGTAATCGTGAACTAGCAGACAGCAACCAGAGAAGATTTGACCCACGTCACTCAGTTGTCTCTGCGACCACCGGACACACCGTCCTTCGCGGTAAGGACAGAGTTACTAGACGATGACGATGACATGCCTAACGACACAGAAGACGATTCCTTTGCCTTGTTAGTCACCTCTTTGATCGACGACAACGTCTTCTGGAACCACGTGTTCTTCGACGACGACTGTGCTTCGACCATCGTGGCATTCAGCTGGTGAAGGAGATCCTGGTTCTTGCACTCCGATTCCACCAGGGCGAGTTTCGTCTGCGCAAGTTCCAGCTCCAGCTCACGGGTCAGTTGATCTTTGTCTGTTACCTCGGGACTCTCGGCAGCCATGTTGAGGGGATCTCCGTCATTGTCGTCACCGGTATCTGTGTCGTTAGTGATGTTGATGTAACCATCTTGAGTGAACAGCTGACTGCAAGTCTCGCATGCCTCCACCTTGCTCTGTGCAGCAACACAAACGAATAACTGACAGACTTGGACACAGCTCAACAAAAATTCTGAAAAAAGTTGGCTTAACTAAAATTTAGCAAACTACAACTGACTCCGCTTATATCCATGGCCCTGGGACCGCAAGCCGATTTGCATTGCATTTAACCGTAGTTAGCTTATAGGACCATTGCAGTCATTTACAAAATGCAGTTACAATAGGCGGTCATTAGGGACCAACTTAATTCACGATTTCACGGCCGTGACATTTTCCGTGAAATTGACCTCCTTCCGAAAAAAAACGCTGATTTCAGTGAAATCCGTGATTTTTTGTGAATTTTAGCGCTTTTAGTTTAATTTATGACAATTCCAGATTTTTATCAGCAGCTTTTGTACGGATGTTGCTGTTTGCCACGTGTCGCACTTTAGCACTAAGTAGCTGACATTGACTGTCTTGAGT
>Ga0209367_1003338_pt1 | contig 21805 bp, 12 predicted proteins | sample WorMetLIZISLAND2_FD_187412 | JGI IMG/M metagenome (GOLD analysis project Ga0209367, IMG submission 187412) | Marine gutless worms symbiont microbial communities from Max Planck institute for Marine Microbiology, Germany - Olavius geniculatus... ...
TATATATATATATATATATATAACTGTATAGGCTGTAACGTGTCTTCCCGAGCAAGGCGTTTTTGTTGTGAGAAATATTTGCAAAACCTGCGTCCGATATTTTCCTTGTTCATTTATATCCCGTTTACACGATCGAACAAACATCAAGCAACTATTAAAAAATGTATTCAAAATACACGTGCACGACGTATGCTCGAATTTCTTAATGTTTGCTTGACGTTTGCTTGATGTTCGCTTGATGGTTGCTCGATGTTTGCTTAATGTTTGTTTAATGTTTGCTTGATAATTGCTTTGTGTAAGCTATGCTTTCTGCCCCGTTTACACGATAAAAAAACATCAAACAAACGTCAAGCAAGCATCAAGCAGTTAGAGCATACGTCGTGCACGTGTACATCTGCTTGATAGTTGCTTGATGTTTGCTTAATCGTGTAAACGGGGTATTAAAGCAATTAGCTTTAGTCCAGCAATTAGCAGTAGCACGTGTATTTTGAATACATTTGCTGGAAGTTTGCTGGACGATTGCTGGATCGTGTAAACACTATAATAGGGTGTTTACACGATCCATCAAGCATCCAGGAAACATCCAGCTGGCTCGTCCATTATAACATATAGCAGCAAACGTCCAGCAAACGTCCAGCATTAGCACGGGTATTTTGAATACATTTGCTGAAAGTTTGCTGGACGTTTGCTGGATCGAGTAAACTCTCTAGCTGTTTATATCACCTAGCGAGATGGCCGCGTGCATTGAACAGTAGCTATCTCGCTTGGCGAAATGACCACGTGCGATGTCTGTTATGCTAGCGTTTATGGTAGCTTTCGAGACAGCGCTTCGTTAACATAGCGTGCATGGAACTGTCTCACCTCTGACAAATTGCTTTCTCTCCGTGACTGGAATTCGGACGCTGGGCTTCGGTCGTAGGCGGTTCGGTCGGCTTTTCCTAACAATAGCTGGGCTTCTTGTTGTTAATAGCAAGCTCGATCAACAAGTGGCTTTAGCATATCACTTAGCCGGAAGTGGTAATAGTGACGCCAAAATCTCTATATTGTTCTGTCGATCGACGTCACCGTTTCTTAGGCACACTTTAGTGTACTACAGTCCTACAGGCCACATTAAGCGTCTTAACTGTCCGACTGTACGTTTGTTATGCACAAGCTTTTAACTGGATAAAAAGTAGAAAAACCACTCTATTGCTTTTACCATCGGTGCCTAAAACTAACTAGGGACAACTGGACTGACGGTTGCATAGATGTCAGCACTCGGTGTCGATATCTGCACTTGTTCGCGCTCGTCCTGCTCGCAAACCGCAGTCTATAGTTGTTCGAATATCGACTGGCGTCCGTGCAGAGCTTTAGCTAATTTTGTGCTGATGTTTTTAACTATCTGAATACATCGACGGTGGTAGGGCGAGCCTGGAGATGTCGGACCCGCTGGTAAACCAGGTCCCGTCGGACCCCCGGGATTACCTGGATACGATGCACTTCCAGGATCACCAGGACAGATGGTAAACCATTTTCAGATTTTTAAATAACTTTGTATATATGTATTTTATTAAAAATTTTTTGAGTGTCTGGTCACATTTTTCGATTACATTCTGTAGGCTTACCTCTACGTTACTACGGTGTCATGTACGGTGTTGTTTTGTAAGCTTATTTCCTAAACGGCTGGTCAATTTGTTCAACATTTAATTTCTGATTTCCGTATTGATACCAGTCTTATGGTGAATTTATTATTTAATCTATGCCTTATAGGCTTATGGCGTGCGGCAAAAACATTATTTTTTGGTTAATTTCAAAACAACCGCTTGGAATTTTAACGCGAAATTTTACACAATTATTATCTGTTTATATTCACATAACACAACGTTAAAGGTCATGTCATGCGACCAGGTTATTTTGTTACCACAATTCTCACCTTACCAAACTTTACATGCAGCAGCATGTGTGTGGACCTTCATCCTTTAGATGTTTTATTTTGCCGCACTTTGAAGAGTTGACGTTATTGTTGCATTTTGTGTTTCAGGGTCCACCCGGAGCAGTCGGAGCTCCTGTAAGTTTATTTGCTGTTAAAAATGTTAAAATTGTTAATAATATATAAATTAATTAAATTAGTGTTTTGTTTTTTTTGTTATTATCAATTTTTCAAGTGCTGCCATTGCTGTGCTGGTTGATAAAATGTGTATGTAAGTTCTAATGTGTGCGCGAACACATTATGGCCAATTCGCACTGGAGTCCAAATTCCATTACGCTGACTTTGCGACAATGTCTGCAACTTTGCGACTTTGTCGCAGACACAAATCATGAAACTCCGCGAGACAAATCACGTCGCCGATTTTCATAATTTGCAGACTTTGTCGCCGACTTTTTCCGTGCATTGTAAAGGACTAAATTCCATTAAAACGACACAAACGGGTTTGTCGCAGACTTTGTCGCAAACATCTCGACATTTTGAGATGGTTTGTGTCTGCGACTTTCATGATTAATGTCTACGACTTTCCCCGCGGAAAAGTTTCGGTGAAAGTCGACGTAATGGAATTTGGGCTTTACGACGCAAAAGCCGACGCGAATCAACTCGACTCAACTGTCGAATTAAGTCGCGTCGGCGTCGTAGGTGTAAATGGGCCATTACGTTGAGATTTGTCTAGGACTGCACTGACGTCATTGCTGTTTCATTTATTGTTTCGCTCGCTAGTAGTGCATGGTGAATTAAGGTGATCAAATGTTTCTGTTTCAGGGGCCTCCAGGAAAAGACGGAATGCCAGGACCACCTGTGAGTCATGTTATTCTGAGCCTAAAGAAACTTTTGTGCCAATATTTTTAAATAGAATTGTTGTTATTCTGAGCTTTTTCTGTCTTCACAGTTTCAGCAGCACAGTTTGTGATTTGGTGGCATAGCCAATTTTAGTTTATTTGTGCAATAGAAGTAACAAAATTTGTACCTTCTGTATGTATTTCCAGGTTTTTTTAATGCTCAAAAATGCGTTTGCGGCCCGGATCCCGTTAGGGAGCTTTGAGCGTTTCCTCAGATTCCTTAGCTGGTGGATAGTGGGGAGAGGGTCACTGTCCCTTCTCTAAAAGGACCCCTCTTTTAAGGTTTGCTGCTGTTTTCCCAAGAATCCAATCTTTGCTTTCGCGGTCTTCTTCAAATTGGCCTTAATTTTTGACCATTTTGCCCTTCCTGACTTCAGTCCATGGTTTTCTATGTCGGGATTAGTTTGTAACAAAACTCAGCTGATCAGAATAACAGAGTAGTTCTACGGAGGTGTTACTAATGTGAAGGGTTTGAAGGGAGAGAAAGGCGACACGGGGCGTGGAAGTGCGGCTGGTATTTCTGGCATGGACGCGAGCGGTTTTCCTGCTGGATTTGTCGAAGGGCCTCAGGGACCGCCCGGCAGAAAGGTACGTGCCGTAGCCTATAGAACGGACTGTACGCATACTTACAATGCATGCGTGATGATCTAACTGCTTCTTGCTCATGCAATAATGGAAACTAACACAATGACTTGGATTGTTTGTAATGTTTATTACCTTACTTATTTTACTGCTTTTTGAAAATCGGTCAGCTGATGGAGTCATGACGGAAATTCAATGGTTTACTTTTGACTCGCTGTGTATAGTCAGACAAAATTGCAACGCACTGCATTGGCTTCAAACGGACTGACAGTTTCGATTTAAGTTTTTGTTGTTTTTTCCTTGTCTTTTCTGGGATCTTGCGTGTTGTTGCGGTAACGAATAACGCTGATGATCTGATCGGTCGATTGACTCGCACTTGCTGATATGGTTACGTTTGTAGATTTACATTGTTTGCTTTCTCGTTTCTGGGCATTATTATGGTTGCTATTGCATGTTACCTTATACTAGATTGCTTCTAACTATAACGCTGGTAAACAGTAGTTGACTGTCGACGTGTGCACGGGCTAGTCGACCCGCAGTGGGACCAAATTGATCTAGGGTCACTTAAGTAGCCTACGTTCGGCTAAAAACCGAATCGAATCAGATTTTCTTTAACCGTGTTGTCTAAAACTCTAAAACATAACTTAAAAGTTGGAGTTGTGTAAAAATAGCCTCCGGAATGCCCCCGCCTCAGCCAAGACAAATTCCTGGCTACGCCTAAAAGTTGAACGTGCGGTCGGGCTTAGTGATAAGTCAACGGGTGGTGTCAGGAGGAACTGACTCGGGCTACCACTGCAGTGAGGATGGCAATGACGTGGTCGACTGTAACAACTTACAGCTGTTGAGACGCGGAGCTCGCTGTCGACTGAAGGTGACGCGACTCATGTCCCGACGTCAGATTCAGCAACTGAGAGACTCAGCAACAAGTCGCCGCCACAGCAACAACAACAGCAGTCATGACGTCATTCATTACGATGATGAGGCGCCGACTAACATCGCGCCACTGCGCATGTCAGCGCGGCACATCCGGTCTCTTGATGACGTCACTGACCAATGCCGACTACTACTCGTATCTAAGCTAAAGGTCTGTCTGTGCTCATTAAACGATGCAGGATATTGCGCTGTTCAGTAAACTAGTGATAAAAATTGACGTCGTGTAGTACGAATGACAATGTTTATGCTGTTTTCATTATGGTACTGCAATTGCAAGAGTTTATCCGGGTTCATTTGATAAATGCAGCACAGCGCCGGGCTGCCGCCGCCATATGGACCAAACCAATTAGCTTGAGACACACATCTCCCTATATGGAAATGCAGTGGCGTATTTAGGATTTGGCAAGGGGAGCATGGCGAGCGCATGGAGCGCGAGCCTATAACGGAGGTCTGGGGGCGGAGCCCCTGGTGAGGGTCAAGGGGGGGCAAAGCCCCCTAAAGCTGAAACAGTTTTGGCTTTTGGACGTTTAATGAAAGCCGCAAAATTGCCCATTTTTCTGAAATTTGAAAACGCAGAAAATCACAGATATTTGCGTTGTTTCGCAAAAAAAGTTTAGCAAGCCGCAAAGCGTCGTCACGGATTAATGTGAATTATTGAAAGGCAATAAACTTCGCAATATGCACAGCACAGTACAGTAATAAGTGGGCCGTGTCAAACCCTGTCTGTCGTCGTCAGAATGTTTGATGCGTTGATCGTCGCCGACGTCGTCGCTCGCAAGCGGTGCGCCGTGTCTTTGGCGTTAGACATCGTATAGCGTATTCGCTATTACACTGCCATTGTTGTTTCCACTCGCCATTCACTATGCTCTTACGTTCTGTTTGTTCCTTCTTTGATTTCTGTTCCGTGTGCGAGTGGCGGGATGGCAACAAAGCTGTACATAAGACAGCAAGCGCCGGCGAGTGAAACAAAGCACTCCGTCGCTTAATGAATGACATTATGATATCATGACACTGGCATACGAAGCTTGGTTCCTGAGATTCTCGTACTGATGAGTTCTGATAACGTCGCGCAATCCATGATCGCTGCGATGCTGCTGCAGTTTGTGTTATATGAGAATAGGGCGAGTCACAGTCGACAGAGCAAAGGAACGCATCTTAAGAGCGCTGCCATATTCACGTTACATGCAATAATAGACCTATCTCATTTGGATAGACTTACTAGATTACGTATCTCATTTGCTATAGCCATGCAAGTTGTGGGCGGGTTCATCTCGGGTTGAACTCAGATCATTCTAACCATATATTAATTAACCCCCGCCTATGGCGTGCGCCAGCCAGGCGCCGACTGCCTTGCTGTTGGTTCCATATCAGTGCCGTGTCACTCACCCATGGATACTAAACTCGGCTGCCTCGAAATATTATAATTATACGCTTATACGGCTTGCAGCTGGTTTTCAAAAGCGTTCGGCGATGCCGGCATCATATCAGATGCAATCTCACATGGCGATTTTAATCGCATATCGTATCGATATGAAAGAAGACCATCAAACATGGTTGAATTTTGCAGTTATTGCTGGAAAATGGCAAAAAACGTACCTTTTGATATTATGTCGCCTGTGAAAAATTATTATGGTCGGGCCAAAGGAAGGGGGCATCGCACCGTGGCCCTCCCCCTAAATACGCCACTGTGGAAATGTAGTACTATACAATATTTTGTGTTGCTGCGTTAACAATTCTGATTGATTTAACTACGGTCGTGCACGAATAGACTGTTCGTTACTAACATCGTTCTGCATGCATGCTTAGCGTCGTTAGAGCCATGGCCATTTATTTCTGCTTGCAAAATATGTGCAATAATCGTTTGTTACGCGGTATATGATATAAAGTGAACTTAAACTTTGTTAAAAGCTCACATGCTGCTGAAGACGCTGACGACATCTGACGTAGGCTACTATTTTCCTATCCTTTAAATTCTCATTTCACATTATGTAATTATACGTGCGCATATATGTTTATATGCAGGGAGACGTCGGGGAGCGAGGCGTGGACGGAATCAAAGGACAGAAAGGAGAACCTTGCACTGAATCATGCACGGTAGCTCGTTTAATCTTCATAAGTCGTCGATAAACACGGTGGTCTGAAAACATATTACAGCATCAAATTATTTCTTTCGTAAATGCATCGATTGATTAGCATTTTGTGCTGAAGCATGCAGCAGTTAAGCCCCTAATTTGCAATATAATAAAATCCCCCTAAAGATCCGACTACAACTTGAAAGCTTCGCTGCATTACATCGTGACCAAAATAATGTCATCTTTTGAATACAATGTTTAAATTAAATTCAAAATAATGTAGCTATGTTTAATGTTATATCTATTGTAAATCTGCAGTGGCTTCACATGTGCACTGGAAACGTTAGACCCAACATAACATTTTTCGTAGCAGTCGTAGATTTGATTTGAATGTCGTTCAAAGTCGTTGAAAGTCAACGACAAGCAGAAAAAGATTGAAAGCGTAAAAAGGTAGTGGGTGCGTTTTAAGACTTTTGTCAACGTTTGGTGCCTTTTACGGAACGTTTACAAATAGATAATACGCGCGATTTATGCGTAGGCCTACAACACCTGTAAACTTATCAGTCGTTTTACTTATGACTTTCTAACATTGTGAATGTAAGATGTCTGTCAATGTTTGACGTTTAGGCGAACCAAGCGGACGTTGAAAACGGCAACACCAACATGAACGACGTCAGTCTGCACGGTGTTCTTTTCATGTTGTCAGAAATGCTGTCGCTGTTATTTCGTGTAAATTCGCATTTTATATTAATACTACATTGTGTTTCTAGAAACATTTCCGACATTTTCGATTGTAACTGAAAGAAAAACAAAACATTTGAGCTAATGCTCACGAAACGCGCGAAAGCCTATAGCAGTTCCGGTTCAGTAGTTTAGCTAAAAATTGGGTGTTTACGCGAAGTTATTATACAAATACCAAATTCTTTATCTGGATCGCATAACGATAGTTCCGTGGCGCCACGTTGTGAATGATATAGACTTGTGTCGCAGCCCGAAATCGTCAAAAAATCCATAAAATTCTCTATTTTGGCGTGTCATTAAATTCGGTGGCAATCGAAAGATAGTGTACGACTTCCTATTAGTGATTAATAGTAACCTAAGCCCTATCTCTCACCGTTACTGAGATACAGCGACTTATTGGCCAAAAATCGCATTTTGTTCACCCCCTTTCATTTAGCGCCTTCGTTCGTAGTGACCCCCTTTGAATTTATGGAAAAGCTTTACGGTTCCTGAAACTAGAGTCTTCCAGGGAGCCGATGGTGAAGATTTGGTGATCGTAGCTTGCACCGTTCTTGATTAATCCACCCGTGCGACTGACAGACGGACAGACAGACAGACAAACAGAATTGCGATGGCTAAGACGCGCTGAAAGCAGTAGTTGCTTTCGCGCGTAATTATCAGATTTTAATTATTTTTTTCGTGAAAATTTTTAACGCAACTTCCCGTCAGACAACTGTTTAGTTTTTCACCTCCCCTAACGTCAAACTCTGCTTCTGCACCACCTAGGAAAATTAGACAAAACAAGATGTGCGTTGAAATAAACAAAAAGCATGCAAAAACATTCCCAACAGTATCCATCGTAACTTCTTAAGCAGAGGTTTGCGTTTGTTTTTTAAACGTTACCAAACATTTTCTTATTTTTCACAAAACGCGTTTTTGATGTTTTTGAATGTTTTCTCAGAACATTTATGACGTTTGTGTTGTAGCCATGTCCGGCGAATATAACGGACTCCGCATGTCAACAGATCGTCGATCAAATTTTATCAACAGTCACACAGGTAACAACTGAACTTGTATTTCTACGGTGTGGGCCCAAAAAAATCAGTGTTAAAAATTTTGCAAATTAAACAGAGAATATTTAAATACGCCGACATGCAAGTTTTACCGTTTTTAGACAAAATTCTGAAACTTTCGACATATCACACTCTGTTTTACCACTAAACGTCACTAACGTATCAAAAAATAAGCCGGTTTCTGGGTCCGTATCTTATACAGTGTAAAAACAGTCTATCGACGCCGATTTGCGTCTACAGTTGCGTATTAGGCCTATGACTATAGCCATCATATGCATAGGCTGTCATTTGCATACACTTAACATTGTACCTGGAAAAAACAAAAACTTATTTTCTGCGGATTAGGCCCATACGTGATTAAGTTGTACATATCAGTTTTCGGTGTTGTTGAGACTTGTAGGCTTTTCATTGACCATTTATTAACGATATAGAACAATGTGAGTTGCACTGTCAGTCCTGTGTCGTAGAACGTTTTTAACGCTATAGTCCGTCGCAGTCAGTAGACGAACATAAAATAAAATGTTTCGAGTCGGCGTATCTTTGCGGAAAACTAGAAAGTCACAATCAAAACAATCAACGCGTAATCGCACGTTATTGTTGTGCATAATAACCTATCGTGTCTTGATGAACTGCATATGCAGGGACCTGAGGGGCCGCCGGGAATGAAAGGCAGTAAAGGAGACATCGGCGCGATCGGTGAAGCAGGACCAACGGTCAGTACATCTTGCATTATTCTATATATTTAATTACAATTTTTGGTAAATCGCATTCTTTCGTATGTTCAATTTTTTTTAAAATTTTTTTCCCAAGTTCGACCTATGAAGTTCTGTAATTTAGCTTGTGTGATTTGTCCAGGGCCCGAGAGGCAGAAGAGGCAAGAGGGGACCAAAAGGTGACAAAGGAGATCGAGTACGTGCATATTTCATTCGATAAATAATATCAGAATTATTAACAAAGTGAGAAAAACTGAACGGTATGTGAAGTTAAAACAGAAAGCATACTTTTATTTTAATTCAACAATGCATTCATACATCACAGCAACATTAAAGATTTTAATTAGCAGTGCAATTATTGAGGTTATTTAAGAGACATGAAGCGCATGATTACTCGCTTGTAAATTTACGAGCGCCTTTAGTAATTCTGTGAGTAACTGCTACCACAAACGTTAAGAACTCAGCGAAAACATTGTCCGCATATAATTAAAGTTTTTAACGTTTATATTAGTGCTTTACCAACGTCGTCTTTACGGGCTAAAAAGTAAGGTGGGAACAAGAAGTTGAAATTTTCTGAATAGCTGTATATTTTCGACAAAGGTGATTATGGCTGTTTAAAATTTTGTTTTTGCTCGAAAAAGTACCAAATTATGTATTCATGAAAAAAAATTTCCAAGAATAAAATTTTCCGACAGGCTAAAATTGGGGGCGGGGGCAACTGCGTCCTGTCACGACGCCAGTGGTGATGTGGCGTTCATTCGTGTGATGTGTTGAACAGGGCACACCGGGTCTTGACGCTCCGTGTCCTATAGGCGCCAATGGTCTACCTGTACCAGGCTGCGGACAGGCAAGCAGCGCAACTGTGCGACATCGAGGCGGTAGCACAGACAGTCGAACAGACTCCAGAGCAGCACGCCCAGTCACCAGACGACGTGGACACTCATCCACGAGTGGCGGACAGTCGGTTTTCAACTAGGAGGCTACGGTCAGTGCGGGAATTGCAGGGGGAAGGATGGGGGAGGGGCTTTGATCAATTCCCCCTAGTTAAACCCACTTATTTGCCTTGCGGTCAGATAAATAACCTACATACCGGTCTTGTCAGCATAGCAACACAGTCTCGTCAAAGATAATTTGTCAAATATAATTTATCTGCAACGTGGCAAAGACACCTAATAGCACTTGCAAGTGGTGAATTTTGCTTGTGAAATTTAATTTGGTAGAATTTTTTGCACGTTGATCTGCTCATACTATAAACATTCATGTAAGTTATTCAACTTTTTAAAATTATATGGTCACGTTAAACCAAGTTTTTCCTGATTAAAAGAATAAACTAATTTAAAGTCTTTAGCAACCCTGATGAAGATTTGACATTTGACCCCCTAGTTCATTTTTGCTAATTCCAACACTGACCACGGTAGGGCGTACCCGTTTTCATAAAATTTTGCATTTTACATTACATTGCACTATTGTACAGAATTATTTGTGGCACGCTAATTACAACCCGGTAAAGTTACAGTCCAGTAATGTATTATTATAGTCAACAAAATGTGATAAAATGAATACAGTGTGTGTTCATCTGCGTGCAACTGGCGCACTTTATGCAGCAGTTTGCTTGTATCTGTAGACATAAAAGTCTGCGCTCTACTAATAACATTTAATACTATAGCAGGACAAACTGTTGTATCCGTTGTTTTAATAAAATGTGCGATATATGTTGTGCGAATAGACGTATATACATTGCGAACGTTTTCAAGAATTAAATCTCGTACTGCCGTTGCTGATATAAGCAAGTTATTCTAAACGATTGTTTTATCTGGCGCACTTAGTAAAGACGAGTACAAAAAGAACGAGATTAACTAAAATAAACAAAAAAACAAAAAAACAAACTAAAACAACAGAACTATATCATTCCAGTTCGGTTCAGTCCATTTCGTTGGTTCTGTACGCGCTTTAAGACGTCATAGTGGCTAGTTCGTTAGTCATACTGGTGGCAAGTCAGTTGCCGTTAACTTCGCTAGTCTGTGACGAATTCAGTTCACGTTCCACATCCGAACACAATACGTGCAACAGTCAGTCCTAAACCGCGTATTGCTTACTCATGTAAAATAAACAAAACAGGTGTTTTTACGTGTAATTACGTCCAAACGTTTGGACAAAATAAAAGTTTTATGTTGAAACACTGCACAACTGTCTTGAAACGCGTGCGCACGATTGTGCACAGCTTGAAAAAAAACTTTTAAAACTGTAAATACAGTGCTGAGACATCAAAAACCAACGCCTACTGGTACTGGCCCTGGCGAACGCAACGGACTTGCCATTACAGTACTGTTGTGTGCATAATGATCCAGATCAGCATTCAGCAACGCTTGATCGAGATCCTGAACTCGATCGCCAACAAAATTTTAGCGATTGATTCGTCTCCACTTCTTCGTTCAACAACAATGTCACTATAATCCATTCATATCTTGCAAGTTGTCGTTTTGCGCTCTATTTTTTGTTAATAGTAAAATCCTGGACATTGATCCAGAATCCTCAAAAACCCAAAAGGTAAATTGCCACGAAAATCTAACCAGTTTTTGATTAGGCTATAGCCGCGACCCCATAACAAAACTTCCTAACAAAATTCGTCCGTTACTTTTTGAGTTACCCAGCCGACGAACAGGCAAACGGAGACGCAATGTCAGACAACCTCCGCCTCATTAAAAATAGGTAACAGACGCACATAAACCGTGAACTGAACAGTTGTGATAAAATATACAACCATATCAAATCAATCAGTACACTATAAATTGTAATGAATTGACGTATTAATCAGTGAATCTACTCGTCATTGAAGCCGTTGCTGCTGGTGCTTCATGCTGCTCTGGTCTGGAGGTCGGTGCTGACGTCACGCGTTGACGCTGTTGCTGCTGCTGCGTGCTGTCAGCTGCTGACGTTGCTCCGTCAGCAGACACGGTCGCCGCAGCTGCATCAGCTGATGACCTCGAAGTTGTCTCAGTCTGAAACTCATCTGGTTTCCTCAGCAGAGCGCTGTACAGCAGCACAGTTACCACCATAACTACAGCTACATGGTAAAAGCGATCAAAGATCTCAAAATTCCGCCGAGCACAATGCCGCTAGTCGAGTTACGAAACAGCTAACATGGACACTTTGCGAGTTTACATCCATCCCTGCTGTGAAATAAAAAAAATTAAACCGCCGATTTCTGGTCATAACTACACCAAATATTGGTCAATTTTTATACATTTTCAAACATTTTAGCACAATTATATTTACGGCTTGGAAATGCAGTGGCGTCCTGGCAGAGTAGAGATAATTGCCACCCTCTAAATTTTAGTACGTCGAAAAATTTTTCTGCCGTCAGCAAACGCTCTTCTAAAATACAAAATTTGAGGGGAGGGGTACAAATCCTCTATTTTAGTAAATTTAAAAACAAAATTTAACTTCTTAGAACATACTCGTATAATTTCCTCTGTCGGAAAATTTCAGCTATCTGCCCTTTTCCTCACTTTTTAACCAACAACGTCGCTGGTTACTCGTAAAGTTAACAGAAAGTAAGCTAGGCTAATGGACAAGTCAATATGTTGTTCTATGTACCGCGTGTTAGCGAGCAGCAGTACTTTGCTGTATGGGTCAGTCGTCGTGTGCGCACCACCGCAGGGACGAGACTTCGGCCTAAAAGATCACAGAAAAACAGTAGTAAAACTAGCAAGCAAAACTCGTCTCTAATTTTTCTTCCAGACTAGCTAGTATATAATGTTAATTTTGTTATCACGTGGCGTGTAGCCACTTTACAGTCACGAGTCAACTGTTTTGAATATTCATTAGCGTGTACAAAACGACAAAGTCACAAAAACGACAAAGTCAGCAAAATATCTAATCTTTATGCGAAAACGGTAGCGCAAATAGCAGTACAGTTAGTAAGTAAGTAAGTAAGAATTGGAATTAAAAGTAGATCAGTAAACAAGTTGTAAGCAAACTTACATTTTGCGCTGGGTGTCAAACATTTCCGCAGCAAGTTTCTGGTCAAACGTTGCCCGATCAACGGGCTTCTTGCACATGTAGCTGCAAACAACGAACGAACCGGTACATTACACTCGCACAATTATTCATCAAACAATTTCGATTAAAATCACGTCACTCAGAACGCATCGCAAAGTATATACGATGCATCCTTGAAACATTGGTTAGGCTATGTGTGAACTAGTCTTCAGCTCAGCTACAAAAATGATTAACTTTTCCTTCAGAGATTCTAGTCTCCCTACAAGAATTTATGGAGAACACTCCATGCATTCGTGATCGTTGCTAGTAGAGTTAGTGTAAACGTAAGTTTGGAATAATGATCGGAGTTTAGTTTTTAATAAAAATTAATCAGTAATTAATTAATCATTAATTTCTGAACATTTAACTATTAAAAATCCTAATCGTTACTAGCTGTGCTAAGTAGCGAAACGTAATATAAGCCTAGCAGCGTGACTGAGCGCTAATGCCCAACATCCACTTACTTCGACAACTCTATTACAAGCAGCGAGTCGTACAGCTAGCTGCACAAAGCACGTTTTTCACTAGTTCGGCTTGCTGTAAACCTGTTGTGGAACGAGTTGTACAACTTTCTGTGTAGAGCCTATGTTGTAGGCCTACAGCTTGTTTCACAACATAGGCTACTGCAGCCTACACCAGCTTTATAACGGATCGATTTAATGAAATGCCCCCAAGACTTAAGACAATCATAAACACCAGTAATAAACTACACCAAGGACAGGCGCGACAGGCGACAGAAGGTTGTTACCTGCGACTGTGTTGACGAATCTGGTCGAGCTCAAACGGCGTACATTGCTGCGGTGACAGACGGGGAATGACGTCATCACTGAGTCGCAGTGAATTGCTCACCCTGTACTCGTTGTGCAGTAAAGCAAACCACGCTCAGCTTGCACTGGTACCTTTCGACAACTTTCAGCAGCAGTCGTGCGTCAAAAAGCAAACGACGGTGTAGTCTATGCCACCCGAGCGTGGTTTAATTACGATACCGCACTGTCTGACTCTGACGTGGTATAAGCTTGTGCTGTGTACTTACTTATTCAATCTAGCAGTGCGATATCTATGTACTACGTAATCAGCGTGAGATCAAATGCACAGGCAGACAGACGTGCAGCGTTGCAAATGATTTCACCGATATGTTTTAGAAATATTGCGATATATTGTTAAATTTGTGCATTGGAACATTAGGCGTTGAATACATTAATGGTGAATGATGACGACGATGACGACAGTGATGATTCTAATGATTGCGAAGCTAGTGGCGGTGCCTGCAGCCTAGCTACTAGCAGTAACTGAAGACGAAATACGTCGACGCACTGTTTGCGGGTAAATAGAAGCTTCTTGTCGCAGGACAAACAACTGAAGTCGTCAACCAGTTGTCTTTTCATCACCGCCGCATCACCTTCAGCATCAGTAGCAGCTGCAGCTCCTGCACTGGACGGCTGGGCGCTGAGCCCTGTGTGTGACGCCGGCATCCCCAGTTGTCTACTGAGCCGGTGCAGTTTGGCTTTGATGAGCTTCAGCTGTTTGTCGACAAGCGATGACATCGCGTCTATGTCCTGCTTCAGAGGACGAGCGCTGACGTCAGTCTGCAGTCGAGTCAGCGCCTCACGCCATTCTGACAGCTGCACACACGCATTACGTTATACAGAGTGAGCCAAAAACCAAGCCAAAGTACTTTATCCATATCTTCGTTAAATATTGTAAGGGTTAAGTGCCCAGCTAAATAAAATTTATTCGCACCAATAAAATGCTAATAAATTGTAATAAATAATAATTGTAATATACCTTGACTTCATCCAAGCGCTTTGATTGTTCATCGATCATATGACGAAGGTTCTAAACACAAATAACTCATCAATATATTGACAATTCTACAAGCCACCGAGATTGTTGCTCTCACCTGGCGAACACAATAAGTCTCATTTTACGCCATATTTCCTAATGGCAAAGAAATTTGAGAGTGCTTAAAGATCACGGAACTGACAGCTAATTAGCACGGGCTACTGACACCACAGAGCATCATGCATCCAACGCACTCCGCGCTAGCTAACCACTATGCGCCCGCGGTGCAGCCAGCAGACATACCTATCGAATTGCACACTGATTCCCCAGGCGACAGCACTAATGCTATCGCGCGTCACGTGAGCATAACTAAAATTATTTGTTTCAGTGCACAGATTTTCAAAAATTAACGCGATCAAGCGAGAGAGTTTGTACATTTGGCGCTACAAATACGGAGAAGAAAAATATATCACTTAGCGCTCTTGGCCGGGCGGCCTGCAACCTTAGTAATCGAAGTGGTTGTTTTCATGGAACACGCTTTGTGCGAGTGATATGACCACATTCTAAGACTCACAGTATCAGTCCGGTATGTACAGGAAAACGTGCGTACCTTAAGAACGTCGGAGCGGCTTAGTTTGTCATCGATCAGCGAAGCGATTGAAGCAGACACGTTTGCCATCTCAGACCTCAGTTTAGCCACGATCTCCTGAGTTTCTTTCGACTCCATCGACTGCTGTATACGTACATCCGCAGTATACACAGACTGGTTCGCTCGCATCTCCGCGATTTCAGATTAATATTGGTGGCGTCTTTAGCTAACCGTGTTGCCAGTCACATTTAGGCCTAATGTTGAAACACAGTAACTCAAAAGTGTTAACAAGCACAATGAGAAAATATCGCAATGCGGTAGTCTATAGCCAGATTCAGTATATGTTTAGTATATGTTTAGTAGTTGAGCCTTTTTTTTCTTTGTCTCTCAGTTTGGTGAAACACATGTAAAAAGATCTCTCACAGGTATAAAATTTAAACGACTACATTTCTTGTCTTCTTTTCTCCTTTTGTTTCAATGAACGAAATGTCATTTTACTTCAACTTGTCGCGTGTATCTGCTGCACAACTACTTTTTGGCTGCTGTTTGTATCATTTATTGTAGATTTTGAAGACTTGACAGATCGAAGTGAGTTAAACTTGGGCTGTAAAAACGTAACCGAGCTAAACGTACGGACTGAACACGTTGTAGCTGGTTGTCGACAGTTTTCATTCGTGTCAACAGTTCGTCAAACTTTCCAGTCAAACTTTCGACCTTCTGCTCCAGCAGACACCGCTTACCGCGTTCATCCAACAGCTGCGCATTAGCACATTTAACTTATTTCACGCGAACATAATTACCTCCGCCAAGGAGGTAATGTTTTTGCCGGTTTTTGTTTGTTTGCTTGTTTGTCTGTGAGTCCACAAGATAACTCGAAAAGTTATGGACGGATCTTTCTGAAATTTTGATTGTATGTCGGGCATGGCATAAGCTAACAGTGATTCAATTTTGGGCGTGATCCGGCTGGAATCATGTATTCTGGATCACTTTGAAATTTTTGTTACCATTGCGTTAAAGGGAGCATAAGGGAACCGCTGGCAAAGCGAAGATGGTGACGCCACCTGGCGAATAGCTTTGCCTTGGCGGAGGTACCTGCGGGCTATGACTGCTTTCTAGTTATTATATTACGCCTGTAGACTACAACATTTGTCGAAAATAAATTATGCGTGTTATTTCAATGTATTAATTTACATCTGCAATACATCGGCGTCATGGCAAAAAAGAAAAAAAAACTTTTCACCCCATCCCTAGCTTTCAGTTTGTGAAAAAAATTTTGTCGAAGTGTTCGTTTAAATAAACGTAATTTTGGTTAATAATTACCCATTTTAAAAGCATTTGAAAAAAAAACAATTTTTATGCACCCGTAATGTTTTTTTTGTCGAAAATTTGCAACTTTTTCCGTTTCTGCATTTGTAACCAACTAGTATGACCCCGCTTTTGGCTGCAAACATTTTATGCGACAACAGCAATGCGTGAGTGACCTGTTGCTGAAGGTCAGCGATGAGTGACGTCATCTCGCCGTGTTTTGCAGTCCTTTCCATGACCAGCGCCTTCATGCGTGCTTCCGCCTCGCAGATCTCACAAGTCAACATAAACACTTTCAAAAAAGTTAAAAGTTGTCCAACCGATTTAGAGTGCATTACTAAAACATATGAATAACAGCTTATTTGTATTTAGCGAAAGCTGTAAGCAGGCTATGAATAAACTAGAAATGGTGCAAAAATCACAGGCGACAAGATTGGGACGGCTGTGTGTGCAACCCGTTGGAATGATAAGCAATTGCTGTCTGCATTGGCATTAATCGCGTACAGGAGTCAAGATATTGTGGCCCAGAGCATTAAGCTGACACTGATTGCAACTGTTGCAACTTATCTTAAGTTACGTTCTGTTAACGTTATAGTAATAATAGTTAGTGTGCGTGCGAGTATCCATGTGTGGTGATTCAGAAAACACGTTTATAAAATTTGTGTTCGCATTTTTGACTGGCTATAGCTAGAAAACTGTTGTAATAATAATTGTTGTCCCGGCTGGTGCTAGCTGGTCGCCTACCATGCAAGACTCTGAGCTCACAATAACGGTGTTTCTTATGGGGTGTTTACACGATGAAGCAAACATGAAACAAATGTATTGAAACTACATGTGCACGACGTGTGCTCTAAGTTTGCTTCACGTTTGCTTTATGTGTTTGCTTGATGTTTGCTTCATCGTCTAAACACCCCATTACCAATTGCCTCATGGTAGCTTCCAGCTGTATGACGGTTTCAGTCAGCTGCTGTAGCCTGGCCATCAGTTCGGCGACGGCTTTCTCGATCCTGGCGAGAGCCGAGGCTCTAGCTGCTGACGACGCGTGCACGGCGCTAGTCCTTGCAGCCGTCTGTGATGACCGGCCCGTGGGTGAGAGCGTCCCTCCGGTAGGTGACAGTCGACCGGTGACGAGTGATAGCTTGCTGGCAGACGGTGACGGTGACAGTCTTGGCCCTCCGCCAATGTCTGACGTCTGTCGCGATCTGTGCAGAAAGTTCGCTGGGACGAGCAGCTCTGACGTGCTCAGCTCGCGCGACAACCATTCCACCTATCAACCAACGGTATTCTATAGCACACGTGAAGAACTGATTTTGCCAGTCCCGAAGCATTTAAGAAAAAAAATGAAAGCCGACGGACCGAAATGGAAGCCGATGGCCAATACTAGAATGGAGATGAAGTCCTTAGATGCATCTGTCCTTACCAGTTATGATATCTGGAGATGTTTTTCAGTCCGTTAAGCAATTTGGGTAATATATTAGAAACTGAGCTATAACGGAAAATGCAGGTTGACCCACCGTTGAGCCAAAAATCAATTTCGAAGCCTAACAACGAAAATCGGTTTTAGACCAGCAGTAGACCTAGAAGAGTGCTATATAGGCCTCAGTTTCCACAGCGGAGTTTAGGACAGAACCTCAACCATCTTTCGAAAGTTTTACACTATCTCCGCAGTACTCAACATGATCTCTCCTGTCACTATGCCGTAACAGCAAAAGCGTATACAGTACCGTATACATATATTTAACAAAAATGTATATTTTCATAAATTTTTACATAAATCATCCTGATACTTCATTTAACCGAAACATGTAGAATTTGCCCCCGAAATTTATGTGTCACTCAGTATAAGTATTACTGAGGTAGTTATGACGTTATCGAAAACGTAGCTTTTAAAGGAAAGTATTGTCTAAGCCTAATTCAGTTTAAAAAAAAAACAGTTGTAAAAATCGCAACTAGCATCTGCTAGTTAAGCTAGCAGGTACCGTATTAGAATAGATCACAAGTACACAAGACGGGCCTTATCTTTGATGTCTGAGAAATTCGCGCAGTTTCGTTCTATTTGCGCGAGCTTTTCGGCCATCTTTGCTTGAGCCGCTGCAAACGTCAACGGCATTTTACACACTTATGGGGTGTTTACACGATCCAGCAAACGTCCAGCAAACTTCCAGCAAATGTATTTAAAATACACATGCTAATGCTGGACGTTTGCTGTATCGTGTAAACACCCTATTAGACTGCCATAACGACAGACAAGTTGTCAAAAACCTTTTAAAAAATTTTAAAAACGTCAACAAACGTTTTTACAAAAAAGATTAAAAAACGTTATAACAGCGTAAAAATATACAAACTTTAAAAAATTAAAAAAAACATTAAGTGCCCTTTTATGAAAAAATATTTTAAAAAACAAAAAAAAATTATTAACGTTTATTACAACTGCATATATGTAACTAACAACTGACTAACTGAAAAATAAAGAAATCAATATAAGCAAATTTATCAGGTTATAAAAGTGAAATAAAAATGCACATCTATTATTTTAAAGAAGTGACTTATGAGAGAATATTATCAATACAGTTGGGTATTTTTTAAACTAATCGATAAAAAGATAATTTTTAACTTTAATGCTGTCGTCTATTAATAACGAAACTATTCGTTTAGATCTGTTTTTTAACAAACATATTTTAGTTTGAAATATAGTAACTTACAATTAATTGCACGAAAATCGGCGCTGACGTTGTTTGAATTCACCTTCGCTTTTACGTCTTCCTGGACCAGTCGCACAAAACATCAGCATTGCAGACATACAGTAGAAAGACGGCTCACAGTTATTATTACCACGTCTACACTAAAGTCACATAGTTGAAACGTTAGAAATACATTTTCAAAAGTATGGTAATAACGGCAAATGTAAGAATTAAAGTCGTTTAAGCTCAAACTCTACAACTTCGACTTGTTGTACGCATTGTTGGACAACAATTCGTGCCACAAGCTGTACTGCAGTAATCTTGCATAGTGGCGTAAACATGGGGCCCAGAACCCAGTTTCTCCCAATCCCAAAACAAGGCATAAGCACGGGTTTAAACTGCACTATATCGGTTAGTTGACTCTAATGGAAATACTGAGAATTATTGTTACGAGATCTTGCATTTTAAAGCTATAATACCGATTTCGGCTGGGGCTACACTTCAGATCCCGCTGAAGGAGCTTACGGCGCTCCTCAAACCCCTAATTGAATTTTAAGGGTTCTTCTACTAAGAATAGAGAGAAAAAAGTAAAAACAAAGAAAGGGGTAAAAAACGAAAAAGACAGAGAAAGAAAGGAAAGAGAAGAAAAAGGGAATGCGGACGGGAGACCCTCAGTTCACATTTGTGGCTACGCCACTGATCTTACAACATCTTTCTCATGCCCACACGTCATGGATTTGTTGCCAATTGTCGGTTTATTTCGTATTTTTATGTACTTGCGTTCTGCACAGCTCGTTGTGGATCTGCCGTGCAACAAACTCACAACAGATTAAAGTAAGTGAAGTTCAGTTTTCAATAGACGTACTTCGAGCTTGTGAATTTTCTTCAGCAGATCGTGTATCGTTTTAACAAGGCTGCCCAGTGCTGCCAGTTCCATCGTCAGTTGTTCCGTTGGACCTCGTCCAGGTTGCATTCTCCGTAGAAAGTTCGCCATTCGCAGAGTCCCATCATCATCAGCAGCCAAATCGCCCTCGGCCTGTTCGGACAACAGTACAACAAAGTTAAATATTTTAGAGGTGCTTATTGGCATATAATGGATCAATGCATGCACCTGTTTATCTCTACACCAGGCCATGATTGTACGTTGCAGGCTATAGCTAAAAACTAAAACGAGAGCAGAATGGCCAAACATCCTATCTGTTGTTATCGATGACATTTCAATAAAATTTGAAACAATTTTCTATGCAATGCATTTTTTGACTTTTCGCCAATTTTCCGTTTCATAAACATTATTATGTGAGCAAAATAAATAATACTAACATACAGTTAGAGCAAATAACGTCACTATTATTATTTTGACTAATTTGATCTGCATTTGCAGTTATAAGTTACACAATAAAATAATAACTAAATCTAAGGTAAGCAAGATTCATACTAACACTTTCATAACAAAGCTGACATTTTTAGACATTTCTTGTTGAAAATTGGCACATGATTGCAAAGAAACAGAGATACCGTTGTAGTTGATCCAGGAAGCTGATGCGAAGAAACACCTCGTTTGTCAGAGGCATCAACTGCGCTATAACCGAGATTGTGTAGCAGTCGCTCTAGGTTTGACCACGTTACGAAACTGTTGTAGAAGTGCGGCTCAGGAATCAGGCAAACTTTGCACTTCAGATATTTCTAAACGCACCACGTCTAGTTCAGCCACAGATATAAAAAAATTATATGTGTCTAGCAGAGTATATAATTGAACAGAAAATTTTGTCAACGAAGCAAAGGGCTAAAATAAATAAAAAACAAACACAAACTAGAAAGCAGTCATAGCCCGCAGGTACCTCCGCCAAGGCAATGTTATTCGCCAAGTGGCGTCACCATATTTACTTTGCCAGCAGTTCCCTTATGCCCCCTTTAACGCAATGGTAACGAAAATTTCAAAGTGATCCAGAATCCAGGATTCTTGCCGGATCACCCCGAAATTGAACCACTGGTAGTTTGTGCCATTTCCGACATACCCTCAAAATTTCAGAAAGATCCGTCCATAACTTTTTGAGTGAGCTTGCTGACACACAGACAGACAGACAAAAACCGGCAAAACATAACCTCCTTGGCGGAGGTAAGTAGACTACTGCATGCAAAATTACATTCAAATATCATAACATTTGTATGTGGAGTTCGGCAAGGTGGTGTTCTCTCTCCATGTTTGTTTGCCATTCTTATTGACAGTGTTGTCGACAGAGTGATTAAAAGTGGCCTTGGTTGTTATCTTAATATGACATGCTTTAGTATTTTGTTGTATGCAGACGATATTCTATTGCTCGCTCCTTCTGTTCACTCGCTGCAGCTTTTGCTGCCTACGTGTGAGGATGAGCTTTCTTGCTTGGACATGCGATTAAATAACAAGAAATCTGTTTGCATTCGAATTGGTCCGCGTTATAAAGCCGATTGTTGCAGTCTTGTAACCAGAGACAATTGCGAATTGCTTTGGTGTAACAGTATTAGATAC